>JABUBL010000500.1_pt1 | contig 11893 bp, 9 predicted proteins | sample 7240371 | NCBI WGS metagenome assembly JABUBL01 (sample SAMN07256343, study PRJNA390944) | subsurface metagenome | isolation source: Methane hydrate marine sediment | place: Pacific Ocean: Eastern North Pacific, ODP site 1244 | collected 2002
GGTGGGTTGGGTGGGACGACAAACGCACGCTAGATAAGGTGGGGGGAGAAGCAGGACAGGGGAAATCCCCCTTTAGTCCCCCTTTACCAAAGGGGGAAACGGGAGTGGGGAGAGAAGTCTATAGAGGTGACACCCTGCAAAGCAGGGGTGGGTTGGGTGGGACAATAAGACCTCCGCTGACAAGGCGGATGGGTTGGGTGGAGAAACCCCTTAAACTATCTGGAGCTAACGTCCCCTTCAATTCTAAACTCCTCAACCAATTGTAAAAACCGAAGCTATCGTCTATAGTAATATGGCTAGCCAGAAAGCGAAGGAGGGGAGGCCCATGAGTGAAAATCCTGAGTGTGCCAAGTGCACCAGGGTGGTGTGCGACAGCAAGGCATCTCTTAAAGGGCCGGAAAACTGCCCGACCAAGACCGAACAGGGGCTTATCCAGCAGGCGCTGGCTGAATACGACGACCCCGAGGTCAGGGAATTCGCCCGGCAGGCGTCCATCCAAGAAGCCGAGTGTTATATGCACCTGCCCGAAGGGCTGACCGCGCGTTACCCCAGAGTAGAGGAGATAGCCCAGTTCGCCAAAAAAATGGGTTATAAGAAGCTGGGGATTGCCTCCTGCCTCGGTCTCAAGGACGAGGCTGAAATACTGAGCGAAATCCTGGAAAACAGGGGCTTTGAGGTCATCTCCGTCTGCTGTAAGGCAGGGGCGATACCCAAGGAGAAGATTGGCATCACCGAGGAGCAGAAGATAAAGGGCCCCGGCTCTTTTGAGGCGATGTGCAACCCCATAACCCAGGCCAAGATTTTGAACGAGGCAGGGACGGAGTTTAACATACTGGTCGGGCTTTGCGTCGGCCACGACTCGCTGTTCTTTAAGTACGCCCAAGCCCCGACCACGGTGCTGGTGGTCAAGGATAGGGTCTTCGGGCATAACCCGGTGATGGGCCTGTACCTGGCTCATTCCGTCTACTATCGAAAGCTGCTGCGTAAAGAATAAGAGAGGAATAATTTGACCTACCCCGACAGCATTCTCTATCAGGTAAGCAAACCCGCCCGCTACACCGGCGGCGAGTGGAATAGCGCTGTAAAGGACTGGGGCAAGACCAGCCTCCGCTTTGCCCTGTGCTACCCTGATACATACGAAATCGGCATGTCCAATATGGCCCTGCCCATCCTCTATGAAATTTTAAATAGCCAGCCCGATGTCCTCGCCGAGAGGGTCTATGCCCCCTGGGTAGATATGGAAGCCGCCCTGCGGGCGGCGGGCATACCCCTGCTCAGCCTTGAGTCCAAGCACCCCCTCAAAGACTTCGATGTCATCGGCTTTTCCCTGGACTACGAGCTTACCTACACCAACGTATTGAACATCCTCGAACTGGGGCAGATACCGGTCCTGGCTGCTGAGAGAGACGACTCCCACCCCATAGTCATCGCTGGCGGCAACTGCTGCCTCAACCCCGAGCCTATGGCTGACTTTATCGACTTCTTCGTCATCGGCGACGGCGAAGAAATTTTAGTTGAGCTGGTTGATATTTTCCGGGAGTGGAAGAAGAACAAGGCCCCAAGAAAAGAGCTGCTAAAACAGGTAGTGGCTATCCCCGGCGTCTATGTCCCCGGCTTTTATAAAGCGGAATACCAGCCCGACGGCCTGTTCAAGAAAATTACCCCGACTGAGGCTGAGGCTAAAGAAGTTATCCAAAGGCGGATTGTGAGCAAACTGCCGCCCCCAGCCACCCGGCCGGTAGTCCCCTATATCGAGGCCGTTCACGACCGCGGGGCGGTGGAGATTCAGCGGGGCTGCACACGCGGCTGCCGCTTCTGCCAGGCAGGGATTTTATACCGCCCCCTGCGCCAGCGCCCCCAGCCCGAGATTATCAAGGCGGTGGGAGAGCTTATCGCCAACTGCGGCTACAACGAGGTCTCACTGGTATCGTTGAGCACAAGCGACTACCCCAAAATCGAAGAGCTGGTGGCAAGCCTGGCACGTAATTACAAGAACCTGTCGCTCTCCCTGCCCAGCCTGCGCATCGACAGCTTCTCGCTAAAACTGATGGAATCCCTACCCGCCCGCCATAAGACCGGGCTTACCTTCGCCCCCGAGGCGGGCAGCGAAAGACTGCGCCGAACTATCAATAAGGGCGCTAGCGAAGATAAAATCCTGGAAACGGCGGCGGCCGCTTTCACCCAGGGCTGGAGAAGCCTTAAATTATATTTTATGCTCGGGCTGCCCACCGAGACCCTGGACGACATTGAAGAAATCGTCCAGCTGGTGGCCAAAATCCGCGCTGCGGGCAGGGGGACTAAAGGGGGCATGCCCCAGGTAAGAATCAGCCTCTCGACCTTTATCCCCAAGCCCCACACCCCCTTCCAGTGGGTGGCTCAGGAAAGTGCCGAAGGCTTAAGCGCCAAGCAAGAGCTACTCAAGCAGGGGCTGCGCCGCAAGGGCAGCCGCCTATCCTGGCAGGACCCCGAAGTTAGCCTGCTCGAGGCGGCGCTGTCGCGGGGAGACAGGAGACTGGGCAGGGTTATCTACGATGTCTGGAAGTCGGGGGCGACCTTCGACGCCTGGGACGAACGATTTAACTGCCAAAACTGGCTCGACGCCTTTGCCAAAAACGGACTGGAACCGGCTTTCTATGCCCAGCGGGAACGTTCTCTGGACGAAATTTTGCCCTGGGCGCATATCGACCCTGGGGTAACTCCCGAATTTCTTAAGAAAGAATACCAGCGTGCCCTTAAGGGCGAGGAAACAGCCGACTGCCACTATAAATCCTGTAATGCCTGCGGGCTGGAGCGCTGGCAACCCGATTGCCAGCAGAAGCTAGGCGCCTGAGCCGCCGTCGACGACAATAGTATGCCCGGTGATGTAAGCGGAGGCGTCGGAGGCTAAAAAGAGGACTGACCCCACTATGTCACTAGGCTCAGCCAATCTTCCCATTGGTATCTCGGACTCAATCTGCTTTAAGGTCTCGGGGTCGCTCCACAGCGGCTGGCTGAACTTGGTCTTGACCAGAGACGGGGCGACAGCATTGACCCGTATATTATATTGGGCTAATTCTACGGCCAGAATCCTGGTGAGCATAACCACCCCCGCCTTGGCGATGCAGTAGGCGCCCATCTCGGGGGCGGTGTACATCGCCGCCGTGGAGGCGATATTGATGATATTGCCCCGCTTTTGCCCCACCATTATCTTGCCCACCGCCTGGGAGCAGAGGTAATAACCTTTGAGGTCGGTATCGATAACCTTATCCCAGCCGTCTTCGTTAAGCTCAAGCAGGGGCGCCCTAATGTTCATGGCGGCGTTGTTGACCAGGATATCGATGGTGCCGAACTCGGCTAACGTCTTTTGCACCAAGCCGTCTACGTCGGCTTTCTGGGTAATATCGGCTTGAACCGCTAGCGAACGCCGCCCCAGCTTTTTGACCTCTTCGGAAACAGCGTTTAGCTCGCCGTCGTCAACCACCCGGTCGCCGAGGGCGACATCAGCCCCCGCCTCAGCCAGAGCCAGAGCGATGGCCTTACCGATTCCCCGCCTCCCCCCGGTGACGACAGCCACCTTGCCCGATAGAGAGAAAGAGGGCGCAGCCACTATTTAGCCTTCCTTCTCAAAACAGGCAATAGCCACCACCCTGTCGCCAGGGTCGAGCTTCATCAGCCTTACCCCCTGGGTGCTCCGGCCCTGAATAGAAATGCCCTGCTTAGGGTCTTTCTCCTTGACCGGCGTCTGGATGACAATGCCTTCAGCCGATATAATCATTACCTGCTGAGAAAGCGAGACCACCTCGGCGGCAGCAACCTGGCCCGTCTTTTCAATAATCTTAAACGTCCTCACCCCGCCGCCCGCCCGGTGCTGCTTAGGATAGTCAGCCACCGGGGTGAGCTTGCCGAAGCCGCCGCTGGTAACGGCTAAAAGATAGCCTTTGGGGCGAATAATATCCATGCCCACCACCTGGTCGGCAGAGCTGAGACGGATGCCGCGCACCCCGCCGCTGGTTCGGGAGGCAGCCCTCAGGTCGGATACGGCAAACCTAATGGCCTGCCCATCCTGGGTAACTAAAAGCATATCGTCTTTATCGGTGGCGGAACGGGCAGCGACCAACTCGTCCTCCGCCTCCAGGTCCATGGCGATAAGCCCGCTGCTGCGCACCGCGGCAAAATTAGCGGCGGTTGTCTTTTTTACTTCACCAAGTCGGGTTGCCATCAACAGGTAGGAACCGGGCGTAAAATCAGGCAGGGCGACCATGGCCGTAACCCGCTCATTATCGGTCACAGAGAAGAGGTTAATCACAGCCGTCCCCTTAGCCACCCGGGAGCTATCGGCGGGGATTTCATAGCACTTGAGGTAGAAGACCCGCCCCCGGTTGGTGAAGAAGAGCAGGTGGTCGTGGGTATCGGCCACCACCAGCAGCCTGATGGCATCTTCCTCTCGGGTCACCATGCCGATAATACCTCTCCCCCCACGGTGCTGCGAGCGGTAGCTGCGGGAAACCACCCGCTTGACAAACCCCCGGTGGCTCAGGGTCACCACCACTCTCTGGTGAGGGATGAGGTCCTCCTCACGGAACTCGGTTATCTCCTCCTCGCTTATCTCGGTGCGGCGCGGGTCGCCGAAACTCTCTTCTAGCTGGCTCACCTCCTCTTTTATCAGCAGCAGTATCCTCTTGGGGTTAGCCAGCAGGTCTTCCAGGTAGGCGATGGTCTTTACCAGCTGAGCGTATTCATCGGCTATCTTACGCCGCTCCAGGTTAGCCAGCCGGCGCAACTGCATATCAAGGATAGCCTGCGCCTGCGCCTGCGATAAGCTGAAGCCGCTCATCAGCTCGCGGCGGGCAACCTCGGCCGTGGCCGACTTCTTGATGGTGGCAATCACCTTATTGATGTGGTCCAGGGCGATTTTAAGCCCTTCCAGGATATGAGCCCGGGCCTTAGCCTGCTTTAATTCGAACTTAGAGCGTCGGGTAATAACCTGGTGGCGGAAATCTATGTAGTACTGGAGCGCTTCCTTGAGGCTGATTACCCGGGGCTGACCGTCAACCAGGGCCAGCATGTTAACGAAGAAGGACGACTGCATGGCGGTATGTTTATAGAGGTTGTTGAGCACCTGCTTCGGCTGCGCCTCCCTCTTCAGCTCGATGACGATGCGCATCCCCTGCCGGTCCGACTCGTCGCGCAGCCCGCTGATGCCCTCGACCTTCTTGTTCTTGACCAGCTCGGCAATCCTCTCCACCAGAGCCGCCTTATTGGTCTGGTAGGGCAGCTCGGTAACCACTATCTGCCGCCGCCCCTCGCCAGCACCGTCGCCGACCATGGCCTTAGCCCGCACCACCACCTTACCCCGGCCCGTGGCGTAGGCATTTTTTATGCCCTCCCCCCCACGTATAATGCCCGCAGTGGGGAAATCGGGCCCCTTAACGAACTGGGTAAGCTCGTCAACGGTGGCTTCGGGGCTCTCAATGAGGTAGGCGATGGCATCGCAAATCTCGCTCAGGTTATGCGGGGGGATACTGGTAGCCATGCCCACGGCGATGCCGGCGCTGCCGTTGACCAGCAGATTGGGCAGCTGGGTGGGGAGGACGAGAGGCTCTTTCAGGCTATCGTCGAAGTTAGCCATAAAGTCGACGGTATCTTTATCGATATCGGCCAGCATCTGCTCGGCGATAAGCGCCAGGCGCGCCTCGGTATAGCGCATAGCCGCCGGGGGGTCGTTATCTACGCTGCCGAAATTACCCTGCCCGCTAATCAGCGGGTAGCGCATGGAGAAGTCCTGCGCCATACGCACCATAGCCTCATAGACCGGGGCATCGCCGTGAGGGTGATACTTACCCAGCACCTCGCCGACGATACGGGCGCTCTTCTTGTGCGGGCTGTTGGGAGCCAGCCCCAGCTCATCCATGGCATAGAGAATACGCCGCTGCACCGGCTTCAAGCCGTCGCGCACATCGGGCAGGGCGCGGGAAACGATGACGCTCATGGCATAGTCCAGGTAAGAGCTGCTCATCTCTGCTTCTATATTTACCGGTTTGGTCTTGCCTAAAACCATAGCTGGTTAAAACCTCCTGCTCCTAGTTATCCCCACTATCATCAATATCAACCGATTCATCAGCCAGGGTCTCGATGTGCTCCAGCTCACGCCGCAGCATCTTATCACTCAAGTAAGGGCGGAGGCTGTCCGTTCCCTTGGGGGGAAAGGAAAGCTGCCCCGCCTGGGAGGGGTCCTGGTATATCTCCCGGATAATGACCATTACCCTCTCCTCGCTGGCGCTGACAATAGCCGCGCTGTAGCGGTTGCCTCCCTCCATCAGTTTTATAAGCCGCTGCCCGTGCTTGGGCTCGACCTGCCCCACATGCTCACCCCGGCCGTTCTCCACATTCAAGCCCGAGCCGTCTATTTTTAAATATACCCTGTCGCCGGCACCAATTTTAGCCAGCGCCGATAGCGGCGCCAGGCGGTAAAGGTTGACCACCCCCGTCTTACCGGTCTCTTCAATAAAATGCTGGGGCTCAACCCGGGCGGAATCAGCCGCCGAGCCAGCCCCCTCCCCCAGATAAGATAAGCGCTGAAGGTTCTTCTGGGCGATGATATTATAGGGGTCAAGCTCTATAGCCTGCTCGTAGGCTTCTTTGGCCGGTGCGTACTCCCCCAGCTCAATATAGGCTCTGCCCAGACGATTGTAGGCATCAACATCTCCAGGGAAGCTGGCGATTATATCCTGGTTAGCCGCCACCGCCTCCCGCCACCGCCCCTGCATGGCCAGGGCTATAGCCTGCTTGCTGCGCTGCCGCCTCAGCCTTACCTGTTCCTCTTCCTGATAGGCCATCCTCGTCACCTGCAATCGATCTAGAACATAGTATTTTACTCCAGCCAGAGCAGCAAAACAAGCCAGGTCAGGAGTAAGCAAATACTATTTTTAGCCCTTTGTAAATTACTCTTCTATTTCCAGTTCAAAGGCACGGTGTAAGGCTTGGACGGCGTCTTTGACCCTATCTTCATCGATGATGCAGGTGATTCTTATCTCCGAGGTGGAAATAAGCTGGATGTTAATCCCCTGCTCACTGAGGGCGGTAAACATGCGGGCGGCAAAACCGGGGTTATTCTGCATGCCGGTGCCGATAATGCTGACCTTGCCCATTTTGGCGTCGCTGACGTACTCCCTGGCGCCGATTGACTGGCATATCGGCGCCACCACCGCCATCGCCTTATCCAGCCGGCTTTTAGCCACGGTAAAGGTCAGGTCGGTGATATTATTGATACTGGCGTTCTGCACGATGGTATCCACGTTGATATTGGCTTTAGCCAGCGGCTCGAAGATAGCGGCGGCAATGCCGGGTCGGTCGGGAACGCCGACCACTGTTATCTTAGCCACATCAAGGTCGTGAGCTATACCCCGCACCTTATTTCGTAGTTCCATAGACCCCCCTCCATGAATTAGTGTTCCCGGATTGTCGGTGAAGCTGGAGGCAACCAGAATGGGGATATGGAATAGCTCTCCCAGCTCAACCGCCCGGGGGTGCATTACCTTAGCCCCGTAGCTGGCCAGCTCCAGCATCTCCTCGTAGCTGATCTCGTCCAGTTTCTTGGCTTCAGGAGCAAGCTTGGGGTCGGCGGTATAGACCCCCTCGACATCGGTGTATATCTGGCAGGCCTCAGCCGCCAGGCTGGCCGCCAGCGCCACGGCGGTGGTATCGGAGCCCCCCCGCCCCAAGGTGGTTATATCCATCCCTTCGGTAATCCCCTGGAATCCGGCGACAATGACGATATTCCCCTTGTCCAGCTCGCTAACCACCCTCTCCGGGTCAATCCGCTGAATCCGAGCCTGGCTATGGGCGGCATCGGTCCTTATCCCCGCCTGGCCTCCGGTGAGGCTGATGGCTTCGTAGCCCATATCCTCCAGCGCCATGGCCAGCAGGGTGCTGGAAACGACCTCGCCGGTGGAAAGCAGCAGGTCGAGCTCACGGTCATCAGGGCGTTTGGTCACCTGGTAGGCAAGCTTGAGCAGCTTATCGGTGTTATCCCCCATCGCCGAGACCACGACCACCACCTCGTTGCCCTTGTCCTTGGTGGCGGCGATGCGCCGGGCCACGTTCTTAATCTTCTCGGCATCGGCTACCGAAGTCCCGCCGTATTTCTGAACGATTAGTGCCATTTTACTTAAACCCCATAGAGCATATTATACTCATATACTATAGTCAATCCTCCGGGGGACTCCCAAGGTCAAACAGGAAATATTGACGCGTGTGGTAAAACCTTGTCATGTAAAGCCCGGTTTCTCCAGAATAGGGGCTCATTTCAAACTTAAGGCTTCCAGACCAGCTTTCATTCGGGTAAAACTCTCTAGTGTAGGGAGGAAGGACGAACAGCTCACCTTTACTTATGTCGGGCTCTCGTACCCATGGTTCTATCAACTTCCCAGTGCTGTCAATAACAACCAACTCAGGACCTACCTCAAGTAGTGAAGCATACCCAAAGTTTCTCCTAGGTCCAAGGTTGGTAATCGTCAACTCCACGATAAGGGTACTACCCTGCCATCCTCCACCACCTAGACTAATAGCCCAATCTTCAGCACCCGCAAGTTGACCTGGGAGAATCGTAACGTCATATCCGGAAAAAAGCTCGGTAAATTTGTTAATTATATTATCCTTGTATCCTGCAAGAGGCTCAACCCCAGCAAAAGCACCTATTGTAGCTCCTATCAGCGCAATAATCAAGAAAAGAGCGATAACAGTCCCGACCCCAACCATATACTTTCTTAAGACCGATATGTTCCAAATCAGAACCCCGATATTTACTACAAGTACAATTATTCCAACAATTGGCTCAATTCTATCCGTAAAAAGTAAATAGCCAGTCCAAGCTGCGGCTGCAAGACAAGCAACTAACAGCAAAACTAGAAAGGTCTTCTTCGCTGAGAAACCACCTCTTAACTTCTTCCGTTTCGCTGCCCTTGCTTTCCGTGCCGCTTTCGAAAATTCCGCCCGTTTTTCCCCTTCGGTAGTCTTACCAAACCACCGAGCTTCCTTCCCAAACTCTCTCCCCGGCCCATAGCTCGGGACTGGGAAACTATTCTCACATCTATTACATCGCCAGGACTTGAATCTTTTATTGTAAGAGATATTGGAGCTTCCACACTTTGGGCACAACCCACGCCCCTTCGGCTCTTTCATCCCCGCCCAATATTCGTCTTCCCGCTTGGGCATGGTTGACCTATCCCCCCACCAACTTACCCATTATTTTATACCCATCGGCAATAAAAAGACCAGTGTTTTTTGCCGCCGCCTCGGTGAATTTTTCAGCCCCGTTGGGCTTAAAGCCCACCCCCCACAGCAGAAAGGGCACCGGCTCCGGGGTGTGGGTGCGGAGCTTAATCGGGGTGGGGTGGTCGGGCATAGCCAGCAGCCGCAGGTCGCCTTGAGAGCACAGACGGCTGATAACTTCTTTATCTATCCTCTGGATAGCCTCAACCTTGTCGTCAATAGCGCCGGCGTGGGCCGCCTCGTCGGGCGCTTCGATGTGAACCACCACCAGGTCGTTATCCTCAAGGGCTTTGAGGACGCCGTTCGCCTGGGCGGCATAGTCATTGTCCAGCCCGTCGCTCACCCCCGGTATATCCAGGACTTTCATCCCCACCATCTTAGCTAAACCCTTGAGCAGGTCGACGCCTGAGGTAAGCGCCCCGCTGACACCGTAGACCTGCTTGAAGGCGGGCATCTCCGGCACTTCACCGCTGCCCCAGAAGAGCCAGATGGTGGTCGCCGGGATATCGCCGCGCGAAACACGCTTAACGTTTATCGGGTGGTCTTTGAGCACTTTTTCAGAGCGTTGCATTAAATCCCGTAAAATATCGCTTCCTTTGCCCCTGGGCAGATATTCACTGACAGGCTTATCGGGGATGTCGTGGGGCGGGGTGCAGCTGGCCAGCAGGCTATCTTCATGCCCCTTGAGCTTTAATATATGGCGGTAGCTGACGCCGGAGTAAAATCGCAGGCTATCGTCGCTTAAGTTTTCGTTCAAGGCGGCGATAAGCTCTTTGGCTTCCTCGGTGCTGATATAACCAGCGCTGTAGCTCCGCATTTTACCGTCGGCAACCGCCACCAGGTTGCAGCGGAAGACGACCTCCCCCTCCCCGATGGGGATACCCAGGCTGCGGGCTTCAATGGCGCTCCGCCCCCGGTAATAGACCTTGGGGTCGTAGCCCAGCACCGACATACAGGCGCAGGCACTGGATGGCTCCATCCCCGCCGGCACGGTGCGCGCCAGCCCCACCACCCCCTCCCCCGCCATGGCATCTAGGTTTGGGGTGTCGGCCAACTCCAGGCAGGTCTTACCTCCCCGCTCCGGCAGCGGTAAGCCAGCGGCGCCGTCAATTATCACAATGCAGTATTTCATCTTCTTTCCACACGTCTTACTTGGACTAGCACCCCTCCCCACCCCCCGTTTTGCAATAGAAGTTAAATCCTCCTATAATATGGCGGACGGGGCGTAGCGCAGTCTGGTTAGCGCGCAGCGTTCGGGACGCTGAGGTCGGAGGTTCAAATCCTCTCGCCCCGATTTTTCACGCCCTTTTTTGCCGCTGATTGCCGTTCATTATAGCACAAAATGTCAGGCCATAAGGCTTTACCTTTTTAAGAGCAGGGACTGGCGTAGACAAACTTAGCGCGCAGTGTTCGGGACGCCGAGGTTGGAGGTCCTAATAAGCTATTTTAGCTTCTTCTTGGCTTCTTCCCATAAGGCGTTCTGCTCGTCAAAGGACAATTCGCCCAGATTTAGCCCACGCTTACGGCAGAGCTCCTCCATATAGTTGAAGCGCTTATAGAAGCGCCGGTTGGCCTCTCGCAGCGCCGCCTCGGGGTCTATCCCCATCCGCAGGGCGATATTGGCCAGGGTAAAGAGCAGGTCGCCGAACTCGGTAGCTTTCTCATCTTGGTTTTGCGCCCGCTTGAATTCCCCGACCTCCTCGGCCAGCTTATCAATAATGCCATCAACATCCTCCCAGTCAAAGCCGACATGGGCTGCCCGGCGCTGGACCTCCTGGCTGTAGCCCAGGGCCGGCATCTGCTTGGGCACGCTCTCCAGTATGGAAGCCCCCGGCTCCCTCTCCTCCTCTTTGAGCGCCTCCCAGTTGACCACCACCTCCTCGGCGTCCTTGACCTTCTTGGAGCCAAAGATATGGGGGTGGCGGTGGATAAGCTTGCTATTGATGCCCTCTATTACCTCCCCCAGCCCGAATTCCCCGGCCTCGGTGGCAATCTGGGCGTGGAGGACAATCTGCATCAGGAGGTCGCCCAGCTCGTCACGGAGCTTGTCGGCATCACCCTCGTCCAGCGCCTCCAGGACTTCGTAGCACTCCGAGAGCAGGTTCTCCCGCAGCGAGGCGTGGGTCTGCTTACGGTCCCAGGGGCAGCCGCCGGGCGCCCTTAAAGTAGCCATAATAGCCACCAGGGCGTCGAACCGGCTCAGGTCTTTGGGTTTGGACAAAGTGGCCTCCTTATTAGCTCGATGGCAAAACCGCCCCCACAAAATCCCGCTGCCCTCTTAAGAACTCGGCGGCGGATAGCACCTGCTTCCCCTCCAGCTGCACCTTCAAGACGCTTAAGGTCCCGTCGCCGGTACCGATGCCGAAACCTGCACCCGAGGTCAACGCGACTACTTCCCCCACCCTAGCCGTTTTAGCCTGGGGCAAGGGCACCGCCTCGATAATCTTAAGCTGCTTTCCCCGCCAGCGGGTGTAGCACCCCGGCCAGGGGTAAAAAGCCCGCACCCGCCGCCATATCTCCAGCGCCGATAAGTGCCAGTCAATCTCGCCTTCTTCTTTGGTGATGGGGCCGCAGTAGCTCACTTTGGCTTCATCCTGGGGCTGGGGGCTAAGCTCGCCCCTCGTCCAGCCCACCAAGACCTCCC
>JABUBL010000501.1_pt1 | contig 11889 bp, 16 predicted proteins | sample 7240371 | NCBI WGS metagenome assembly JABUBL01 (sample SAMN07256343, study PRJNA390944) | subsurface metagenome | isolation source: Methane hydrate marine sediment | place: Pacific Ocean: Eastern North Pacific, ODP site 1244 | collected 2002
CCATGTTTTCCTGGAGAAATCGTTGTAGAGGAATACGTTAATCCCGATAGCTGCTGCCGCTGGTGCATATCCAGAAGGTGCGTTATAAAGAATCCTGGGGAAAAACTCAGCAGGAGCTGCTGGTGGCGGGGGTTCAGGAGGCGGCCCATTTGGCGGTGGAGGCTCAGGGGGAGGCTCAGGGGGAGCTACTTTCGAGCAGTCTAGCGCAGCCCTGTCGGAGGAAGGAATATATCCCTTACTTCCAGTGAAGTTGGTTCCATCATCCGTAAGCCGCTGGCCTACGGGGTATTGGCAAAAGGTAGCAAGGTCAATTACCTGAACGTCGGCCCAGGAATACCCCCAGGCAAAAAAGGAGTCCTGAGTGGGGGCCCAGTGCCACTCAGAATTTTCCAAGAGCCATATTGTTCCCGTTCCTGAAACCTTATAAATCCCTTGCCCTCTAAGCATTTATTTTCTCCATTTTACTTTGGTAAACCTAGCCTTCTGTTTACTTCTTTGGCTTGTTCTTGCATTTTTTCCTTCTCCCCCCTGGGCTTGGTGGCAACCCAGGGGGAAACTCAACCGAAAGGAGACCACTCCCCCTGGGTGGCCCCCCCGGGTCCCAGGGAGATCCCTAAAAGAAGAAAAGACGCCACGCCCTCGGGCCGTACCAGTAACCCGAGGGATGGATCAATCGAAAGGAGATGCCTTCTTTCTTAGGACAGAGAAAGAAGGGTTGCCCAGACAGGCACACACCAGCGCACGCAAATAAGAAGGTCAAAGTGGACCGGATTATCTTCTTTCTGCTGACAAATAGATTACTCTCGGCTCTCGCCTCCCGCTTGCCAAAACTGCAATTAGTGCAATCCCCAGTCCGGCCATAAGGCCGTACGGCAGATATTTGATATACCAGGGCTTTATGTCGTAGCCTATCTCCTCGGCAGCCTTTTCCGCCTCCTCCTTCAGTCCCTCAGCCCAAGCTCTTATGGCCTCCTGAAATTTTTTTAACCGCCAAGACTTGTTCCAGGGTTCGGCGTGGTGGTGCTTGAGATACATCTCATGGGCATAGGCCCGCAGGTCCTCTAAACGGGCCATATCTACCCCTGGAAGCTCCTTTAGCAGATCCTGAGCCTCGTCAAGCTCCTCGGGCCAGTCAGCTTCAGAGAACCAGCCTAGCCAGGCTAAGATCTTCAGAACCCCGTTTACTATTACTATGATAGTGCCTGGGTCAATGCCAATCCTATTCATTATCCTATTTCCTCAAAGCCAGAACCAGAACAAGCCCTATTCCTAAGCCTCCAACTGTTATCCAAGGCAAATAACGCTCCCAAGCCGGGGGCGCCTGCGCCCTGATGAGAGAGATAAGCTGCTCTTTCGTCCAGCCTTCGTTTTCCGCTTTGTCCCTCTCTTCCTTAGTTATAATCCCCGCCTCTTCTAGTTGCTTATACAAATCAATAAGAGGACCAACCCAGACATTTATCTCCTGTATCCATCCCTTTAAGATGTCCCACCAACTAGCACCAATCCGCTGGAATTGAGAGGCCCATTGTTCCTGGATATTACCAGGGTTGGATCGCTCTATCAAGCCCAGTTGCTTCATTCTCGCTATTCTTCGATTGTATAGCCTCTCTCCCCGCAGTTTTACCTGTTCCTCAAAGCCCCGGTAAGTTTGTTCGGGATATGGGGCGACTTCCCTCTCAGATCCACCTTGAACCATAATCTCCTCCTAGATTTTCTTTACTGTGCTGCCTTTGCTTTCATCCCCTCGTGTAGCTGCAACGACAATCCCCACTACTGCTAGACCGCCTAATGCACCTATACCCCATTTGTACTCGGTTTTTAGTTCAGCCCACCAGCTCGTAATATCACCCCAAAAGCCCTGTGAATTGCCTATTCTTCGAAAGGTTGAAGTTACGGGGCTTTTCGTGCTTCTAGTTATCGGGGTTCTCGTAATGGATCTCGCTCGAGGTCCTTCTCCAGGATTCGGGACTCCAACATCGTCTTTATGCATCAAACTTCCATTTTCGTCATAAAACCAGCCAGGTTGTAACATTTTTTTCTCCTTAATTTTTGATATCGAGCTATACGAAAGGCGTATAGCTTGGTCTAACACTATCAATCAGATGGCCATACCGGTCGCAATTATGAAACCACTCCCGCAGGATCGGACGACCAAACCGATCTAAAATTAGATCGCCTCTCCAGTCCGTCAAATACATTTGTAGCAGACGCCTGCTCACTTCTAGCCTCCTATTTTTCCTTAGTTAAAAAAAACTCTTTTTCGCCTTTTGCCTTGCCCTTGCCTGCTTTCACTTTATCAACCTCCTCGTTAAAGACCACTCTGCAACCTTCATCATCGCAAAGAAGGCGAGCCACTTTCCCGACCAGGGCTTTATCTTCCAAAGCCTTTTTGAGATAAGTCTCCTCCTCTTTCAATTTTTTCAGGTGGACATCTTCTACATCTTTCACATACCGGGGAGTTTTCTTTATCTGATTCCATAGCTCCTGGCCGGTGAACTCGCTCAAATCACCTTTCGTTGCTTGTCTCTCAGACGCTCTGGTCAGATCTTCTTTAGTGGCCACCTTACAGTTTCCGGCCTCATCACAGAGCATATTGCCGATGATCCTTAAATTATGCTCCATACCATTAATCTGCTCCTGCTGCTTCTTGCGGCTTTCCTCATCCGAGAGGACTTTTTTGATTAAAGCCTCCATATTGAGGGGCTGTCCGCCTCCTTGGTCTTCACCAAAAGCCATGTTACACCTCCTTTAATTTCTTGAGAAATTCCCTGTAATCCTGGATTTTTTCCTTATGCAAAGTATAAGCACCTAGAAAATAGGTTGCATCACAGTTGAGACAGAGAAGATAACAGTTACCGCTTTCTTGGTATAAAAGCATCTGCTCACCGCAGACTGGGCATATCCCGATCCGCTTAGTGAGCTTCAAACTGGGAGGCCGGGCTTTGCCCTTCACCAGGTCACGGATAAAAGTCCGGATAACCTCATTCATAGTGGTATTATGGTCCTGACACCAGAGAGCTAGACTTTGGTATTCCTCATCGCTTACCTTTGCCGAGGCTGTTTTCATTTCATCCTCCCAGATAGTCAATTCAGGGGTCGACTTTTAGGTCAATTTCACTTCTTGAAATTCAGTATTCATAATAGACGACTCCTACTCGACCTATATTATACTCGACCAGGAAATTAAGTCAACCCCCTGAGTCTAAGATAGGCGTTTTAAGAAGGCTTGCGGGAATAATCACATAAAAATATCTATCCAGATAATTCAATAATAAGGTAGACCCTTGCTAATAAAGTATTATAGCAATTTTGCTTATAAAATTTTTTTCCCGTTCTCCCCACTGAACAAAAATTTGGATCTTAGTTATGTCTAATTATGCTATTTAAGCTAATAGGTTAAATTAATAGGTTTTAACACATAGGACTTGACATTATAGAATTTTCGTATATAATTCATATAAAAGGAGAAGAAATTATGGCTATCACGGAAACGCAGATATTGTTGAGCCTGCCAAAGGAATTGAAAAAGCTTATTGATCAGGCAGCCCAAAAAAAACGAATCAGCCGGTCAGCAATTATAAGGTTAGCTATTTCTCAATGGCTAGATCAGGAAGGCTTGAAGGAAAAATAACGTCAGAGAGGTCATTTTAGACGACTTATCGGGGGGCCTATAGGTATCCCTATACCCTGGGGAAAAAATAGAGAAGCAAGGCAGTTTGCCTCTCCCCAGGGGGAAAATAAGAGAAGGTTAAAAGGCAAAAATGAGAGGAGGTGAGGAAAGGTGGAAAATCAGGAAATTGAGGGAATGAAAAGACGAATAGACCAATTGCAAACCAGTCAAGAGATAACAATAGAAATCCTGACTGACCTAATGCAGAAATTTAGACCCTTTCTTGTATCACAAACTGAATTAGCTGAAGTTTTAGAGGAATGGATTGAAAAAACCGAGAAAAGACTTTCTTCGGTAGGACTTTAATTAAAAGTGGGGGCTTCTCCAGACCGAGCTAAGGCGTGGGAGGCCCCCGGAAAGGAGTAAGACCATGCAAACCCCTCTCGTCAAGGATACTATCTCAATATCGTTTGACAGTCAAGATGCCTGTGAAGCTACACCCCAGAAGCCACAAAAGAGGGGCCCCGGCCGGCCACGCCTGCCAGAAAGCCAAAAGAAGCCCAGGGAAAGACGAGGAGAGCCAACGACCCTGGCAGGCTGGCGCTACAGGATAAGACGAGACTTAACAAAAAAGCTAGGCCAAAAGCATCGGACTCTCTATCAATGCCCTGGCTGCTTCAAACGAAAGAAGCTCAGGCTATACAGGGTCAATAAGAATCATAACCCCCCTGGAGAATCGGACTATCTTCTCCTCTGTCCTGATTGTGTTACCCAGGAAAGAGAAAAAGGCAAAAAGATAAAGCTATGGAGCAGAAAGCCCGGACCCCGGGGTGGATCTCCTGAGTCGGCAAAGCTAAATTTTTTCAGCCAAATCAAGCCTTTTGTGCTTCAAAGAGACCGCCAATGCGTCTGGTGCGGAAGTAAGGAAAAACTACGCCTGTGTCCCCTGATACCGCCGAGCCGGGGGGGCAAACTGTGTTTCGGTAATTATGTAATGGCCTGTGAATTCTGTGCTGCAAGCAAATCTAACAAGATGCCCCTTGAATACATTTGGGAGAAGATAAGTTTTGATTACTGGATGAGTGGACAATTATACCATGAACCGACAGCTACCCCAGGATTAGTAACGCAGAGGATAAATCTACATTTAGTCGCCGAGATCTCCCAATTTCTAATGAGGATAGCAGTCAATGAGGACATAGAAGGAAGGATCAAGAACAAAGCAGAGAGGCTAAACATCAAATTAAGCGAGACTGACGAGGATAGACACAGGGAGAGGGTTGAGGTAGGTAGCTGGATAGGGTAGTGGTTACCACTTGACAATTTATTTTTTTGTGATAGATTAAGATAGTAGTGAGGTGATAAAAATGGGACGAAGGCCCAATAATATAGAAATGATGACGATCCGGGTTCCTAAGAGCTTTGCCAATGAGCTGTATAAACTGAGAAAAGATGAGGAGCTTCCCACCATAGCCGCAGCCTTGCGCTTCTATCTTGAGAATATGGAAAAGACCAGACTTGAGGAGATGATAAAGGCTGAGTTAGAGAAAATGAGAAAATCCATTCAGACGATAGCACAAGAGCTTATCCGGCACTTAGCTATTGACGAAGGCCACATTACAGAATACCTTACGGACAGATCAGTTTTAAAGCGCATAGCAGGAGTAAAGAAAAAGGCAACAATAAAAAAAGGGAAAGCGTCAAAGGACCATATAAAATAAAAAGAGAAAGGGGAGCCTCAACTCCCCTTTTGAAAGAGAGCAGGTTATGACAGGCAAAGTTTCGGGTCGAGTGAAACCAAGCGGCCGGTTAGGGCCTTTTGATATGTCTAACCACTCTCAATGGTAATTCTACTCTAATTTTGAGAATTGTCAAGTCTTAAACTTTGAAAATAAGGAGTACTCCAGGGGCAGGGTAGGTTCTTAGTCTGTCGTTCCTACCCTGTCCCGAAACGACAGACTATGGATGAATTAGAAGCCTTACAAGCCCAACAAGCCGTTTACTCAGAGTTTAGAGTCTCACCCAAAGCTATTAAGCCCTGCGCTGCCTATATTCTCCACCATAACCCCAAGAGTAAGATTTCCAACCCTAATGATCATGCCTTCTTTATCGCTGTGGACCTAAAAAGAATCGGGGAGAAAAAAGAAGAAACTGCTAAAATTCTGCAAATCTGGAATAGCAGAAATAGCCTGAGTTTGAAACTAAACGAATTAAACGGCCTCATTGACCGGGTCTATTCCAGACCCTATGACTATGGGTGCAATGGGTCTATGGCTCGTGAATACTGTCCAGAGAAGGAGAATTGCACCTATTATAAGGCTCTCTTTGCCAGGAAGGGAAGGCACAGGGAAAGAGATTTTTATAAATACGGTTGGCAGCAGATATTAAAGAATTACGAGACTTGCCTGTATCAAGGTCTTAAAGAGCTTGAGAGTAGAGAAGGGTTAAAACCTGGTAGCTTAATTATAGCTCCATACAGGCATATTCATAAAGCCTCTGGTGTTACTATGTCTTTAATTGAAGAGGCATTTACTAGATTGGAAAAACTGGGCCTTATTTGGTGGCAAAAAGGCGAGCCTTACAAGTGGCGAGAAAAGGCAACCGAGATCCGCAGAATTATACCGATACCTCGACCTAAAAATGATGCCAAAATGCGTGGTCAAAATGCGTAGCCAAATTGCGCACATTAAAAATTCTTAAGATGATGCCAAAATGCGCAATTTATAAATCGTTAGATATGGAATTGATGAGGCATAGCTCTTTAGTTAAGAGTTCGTATAGCGAACATAGAAAAAGAAATTTGAGAGTTCGTATAGCGAACAGTTACCGTTCGTATAGCGAACACTTAAGAGGTAGTTCCTACTAGGGGTAGTAGTAAGGGGAGCAAAAAGAGGAAGGTTCCTAAGATTACCTTTTGTGATTTTGACTTTAGGTTTTAGGGGTTGAAGGAGAAGTAGAATTAGAGAGAGTTATAGAGGTCTCTAATTTTCGGCAAATTCAGCAAAAATTAAACAAGAGGGAGTTTAACAATGGCTCTAGAGCAAAAAGAGGTCGCAAAGATAAGGCTTAGTGATACCTCGGACCTGGTGGCTACCATTGTCGCTGATGAGAAGCTGGATCTGAGGGTCTTTCTCCACACAGACAGCTACACCGGGCCCACCAAAAGGGGAGTGAGATTTTACCTTTTTGACGGTATTTGGTCCGAGTTTAAGAAACTCATAGATAAGGTGGATAAGGAGGTTAAAGAGCTAGAATGAGCAACAACAAGCCTAAGCAAAAGCCTAAAAAACAACCCTCCTGGAATAGCTTTGCCTACCTGGTGGACTTGGCCAAGAAAAAAGAGCCAGTGATCCTATACTTGAACAGCAACACCATTGAGGATGAGTCTGAGCTGAAGGGGGTCATAATAGACGCAGACACCGCCAGCCTGGCCTTTCTAACTGAGAGGGGCCGGGAGCTTCTGGTCTTTAAGCGGGCAATAAGATTCATTGAACGAGTAAAGAAATAACCTGGGAATTAATACCCATTAATGGGCAAGTTCCTATAATAAGTGATTATGTTATCCTTCTCCTTCTCTCAAACCCTCGCCAGACAAGGCTTTTTATTTTTCTTTAAAAAAAAGGGAATTCCCTTTATTTTACCCCTTCCTGAAACCCCCATCAATGCTGATAAATTTTTTTCAGGTGGTGAGCTTTCCCCATTTTCCCTCGAGGGATCTTCCTGGATATCTACCTCAAGGTGGAGATGTCTCCACCCTCAACTTTTAGCAACGGTGTAAGTATACTTACAATCCCCAAAAATCCCCCTATCCCGCAACTGGCTTGTATAAAATTCTCTTGATAGAGCGACTTTGATTTTATCTAGGTCTTATAAGTCAGAGTAGGTGCTTAACTGGCCGATTTGCCCCCTCTATGGAGGTCTTTTTTCTTTGGCTAGAAGAAAACCGGCTGGACCAGGAGCTTATACGTCAAGATCATGCTGTTCAATACCGGCATGGCAGAGGCCAGGCTATTCCGGCTCAGGGTGGCCTGCACCTTGAGGTATCTATACTGGCTAGGCAGCCTCACCCCGATATCAGCGTCGGTATATTCCGGTCCCCAAGTGCTCCCATCTTTTGAACCCCAGAACTTGAAAGATACGCTAGTCCCAGGAGGAGAGGGAAGGCTGTAATGCTCTAATAGTAGATTGTCTATCCAACCTCTTCCTTGACCTGCACCAAATTTAACACCGCCAGAATTAGGAAGGCTACTATCAGTAGTAGAGACAGTAGCCAAGCCAGGAACTTCAATCTTGAGGCTATTTCCATTCAATGTTACTTGCGAATTATACTGATTCCCTAAAGAGCAAAAAACGCCTGGTAGTTTTCTTGCCAAAAGTGTCTCAGATCCAGCTACCCATTTATGTATCCTGGGAGAACCTAGGTCTTGAGTGCCTTTATAGCTCGCTAAAAGCTGATACATATTATTTGCATCAACCCAACGCCCCATAGTCATAAAAGGGCAATGGCTATAATAGACTAGATCGGCGTAAAAACCATAAGAAAGAACAAAATTCTTCACGCTGAGGTTTTTAGGTCTTAAACTGAATCCCGCATCAGTATGAAATTTAATCCTCTTATTAGCTGAATCGTAGCTCGGAGCACCATAAGACCAATCGGGGCTAGGCTTCTCTAGATAATACTCACCAAAGCTGTTCTCCCGGAACTCATCCCGCAGTATGATCTTGGTATTCTCCTTGCTGTGCTCGAAGGAGAGCCAGGTGAACTGTCTATTATGAGGGTTACTCCACCCTGCTGCCCCATCAACGATATAGGTGGCCGTCCCTGAGAGGGCCTTCCGCTTTAGCTCCAGCCTGTTGGTTCCTTCCGGGACCAGGACATTGTTCAGCGTCCCCGCCTCAAAGTCTGATTTGCTGGACCAACTTTTAGTCAGCACTTCTTCACGTCTCCTTATGCAGCCTCTCAGGCTTACCCCGACTAAGGATAGACAGATTAGTGATAAGAGGATCCTTTTCATAAGAATCAATTATACCCATATTTTTATCCTGAAGCAAGGTAGGCCAGACTAGCGAGTTATACTACCTCCCCACCATAGAAAGGCACTACGAACTTATGCTTGCACTTCTGGCAGGTAATCTTGGTTTGCTTCAATGGAACAGTGTTCATATATCCGCACTTGGAGCATTTGACGGTTTTTTTCTCCATTTTCTCGGTGCCCGCTTTCTGCAGGACCAAGACAATATCAGCACTTCCCCTACCATTTGAATACTCTCCTGAGCCAAGGCTGCCTATCTTGGAGATAAACGTGAGATCATAGGCTACCCTCTTGACAATCCTATCGTTATCACCATCGGCAACGTAAATATATGTGCCATAAGAGGCAATCCCCGCTGGATAGTTAAACTGGTCATCACCTGAGCCTTCGCTTCCTATCTTGGAGACAAAGGCGAGGTCCGAGGTTCTTCTCTTGACGATCCTATCGTTATCACTGTCGGCAATGTAAAGGAAGGTGCCATACTTCTGGTCAGTGGCAATCCCCGCCGGATAGCTAAATTGATCATCCTCTGAGCCTTGGGTGCCTATCTTGGAGTCAAACGAGAGGTCCGAGGCTAACCTCTTGACGATCCTGTGGTTTGAAGTGTCGGCAACGTAAATATACGTGCCATAAAAGGCGATTCCCCTTGGGTTGTTGAACTGGTCATCACCTGAACCTGAGTCGCCTATCTTGGAGACAAAGGAGAGATCTGATTTTTTTCTCTTGACGATCCTGCAGTTATAAGTATCGGCAACGTAGAGGTAGGTATCATCGCAGGTGATTCCCCCTGGGGTGTCAAACTGGTCATCTCCTGAGCCTTTGCTGCCGATCTTGGAGACAAAGGAGAGGTCCGAGGCTTTCCTCTTGACGATCCTGTGGTTATAAGTGTCGGCAACGTAAAGGTAGGTATCATCGCAGGCGATCCCCTGGGGATTATCAAACTGGTCATCCCCTGAGCCTTTGCTGCCGATCTTGGAGACAAAGGAGAGGTCCGAGGCTTTCCTCTTGACGATCCTGTGGTTATAAGTGTCGGCAACGTAGAGGTAGGTATCATCGCAGGCGATCCCCCTTGGGTAGTCAAACTGGTCATCTTGTGCAATGTTATAGATAACAAAATTCCACGTATGAGGATCTTCAGCCTCGGCATCCCAATATCGGGTATCAAAGAAGGCTATGTGTTCATATTCGTGGCTCTGCGCCTGGGCTGGCATGAAGAGGGTAAACGGATCGAGGCTGTCCAAGGTAACTTCTAAAATACAAGCCTGGTTGAAGGAGCCTAGCCATTCGACTAATCTGGCGTAATAGCCAGCCGGGCTATTATAAGGGCAGGGCAAATTGGTCTCGATGTCCAGGAGCTTGACACTATCCCCTGCTGGTAGTGCAGAGCCGGTGGGAAATGACTTGAGAAAGACCTTGAACCTCTCATCTTTCGTAGGCCAGAACTCGGGGTAAATCTTGCCCTTCTCGACATCGTGGACCTTCCCGGAAAAGTCAGGTCTGCCCCTTCCCTTGTCTTCTACGGCAAACTCTCTTTCTTTTTTAGGCACTTAAATCTCCATATTTCCCCACGAGTATGACCAGGACTGAAATCTCATGGGGATAGGTATTATCGTGATTTAATATCTCGCACCAGAGCTGCTCATCCATTTTCACCGGCTCGTTTATGCTGGTATAGGTGGGGGAAGCACTATCCAGGGCAATGTAATCGCTGTAAGGGCATATTTTTTTCTGTTCATGACCGAAGGCAACCTCGACTAAATTATTGCACCCTGGGGGAAATGACATGGTAACGCTCTTTATACTCCCGGTTAGGGGGCATCTCTCAGCCAATTCCACTCCAGTAAGGGGCTGCACCGTCTCCCTGAAGTTTATCTGCCGGGTGATTCTACCATTGCGTTGTGCCTCGGCCAAGACTTCGGCCATCCACTCGACAAAATCTTCCCTTATAAAAAGTTTTTCTTTGGAGTCCTTACCATTCACTGTAATTCCTTTATTTGCGTAAAGCGACCATAGCTGAAATAAATGCTATCCCCCCCAGGATCCAAGGGCCATATTTCTTGAGCCAAGAGACCTCAACCCCTATGGGTGGAGTGGCAGGAGTTCTTTCAATATAGCCAGCTTCTCGGTATTCTCCGTTCACATTAACCTCGCTTTTTAGGAGTGAAATAGGCTATAAGTGCGGTTATTGCTCGCCCTATTGCCACATGGGGAGCATATTTCTTTTGCCAGGGTAATTTTGCCCACGGCCCGGGTGTTATCACTCTAATTTTAACGCATTTTGGCATTTTTCATACCTCCTTTAATCAGCAGGGGTCCCGCACACAGGGCAGCTCTGAGGGACATTGTTCTCGGGTATCGAGGATATGGTCAGCTCCAGGCCAGCCCCACACCCCGGGCAGATCAGCTCCTGGGTGGTAAACACCTCAGTTGGGTGCTCGCTGGCAATATGGTTGTCAAGCTCCCCCTGGGAGCCGAAGGTAGCCCCACAGTGAGGACAGGTATAGACTGGTGGAGGCGGTGCAGGTGGCCACCAGCCCATAGAACGATGAAATGCCTCGATTTTGGCCTTTATTGAGGAATTCGGCATGATGATACCGGCGTTGTAGTACATCGTCCCCACTACCCCCGCAGGGACGACCTCCTGCCAGCCCCGGAAAGATGCCTCAAGAGCCTCGAACTTGTAGAAGTGGGCTATGGCTGGCTTGCCTATCTCTATCCAATGGTAGTGTTTATTCAAACGCAGGAGCCTATCCTTGAACGCTTGGACATCGGCTTCCCCGGAAGCTCCAGTATCCATAGTCCAGATATCGAATTCCCCTGCCTGGCAACGGTGGCCATGTGCGTCCCACTGGTCCCACATGATGAAGCAGGGCTTGCCTCCCGGGTCATAGTCTTTGACTGTCTCATAGAGTTTCTTTATGTAGTCTGCGGAGACATCGCCAAGGTCAGGCTCGTGTATGGTATTCCAGCCATACATTCTTTCATCATTTTTATATTTGAGCAGAAATGCTTTTTTTCCTTCCCAGAAGTTCCATTCATGGCTCTTATTGGGGTCTCTGTTTGGGTCGTCATGGCTTCCCACGCCCTCGAACCAAGGGATCATCTTGATTCCATATTGGGTACATTTCTTTAGAATATCCTCCCGCTGCGTCCATGTTTTCCTGGAGAAATCGTTGTAGAGGAATACGTTAATCCCGATAGCTGCTGCCGCTGGTGCATATCCAGAAGGTGCGTTATAAAGAATCC
>JABUBL010000502.1_pt1 | contig 11883 bp, 11 predicted proteins | sample 7240371 | NCBI WGS metagenome assembly JABUBL01 (sample SAMN07256343, study PRJNA390944) | subsurface metagenome | isolation source: Methane hydrate marine sediment | place: Pacific Ocean: Eastern North Pacific, ODP site 1244 | collected 2002
GGCATTTAATCCCGATATCAGCCCCCAGCCTTACCACCTGCCACTCATAGCTGCCGCAGGGGTGCTTCTTCTTCAGGCGAACCACATCACCCAGTTTTATCTCTATAACCATGCTTTTTACCTCAGCGAGTGAGATTTATAAACGAGGATTGTTTAGACACCTATCCCCCTGACCCTATAGGTTTATTAGGTGACCTCACCCCCTGTGTCCCCCTCTCCTTGTCAAGGAGAGGGGGAGAAGATTTTGAAAAGAGGGGCTGACGCCCCTCTTAAACGCCCTGTACTCAGACCAAGGAGAGTCAAAGAGAGGCGAAGCCTCTCTTATATAACCATACCCCCTTCCCCTTATCAAGGGGAAGGGGGATAAAGGGGGATGGGGTCAATAAATAATCTCAATAGTGGATAGGCTTAAGAGCCGCGAGCATGTTTGGTCACTCAACTATTATTCTGACTGACTCATTGACGCCTGATTGTTAGCCGATTAAAATAGACCAAGTGACTGATAAGGAGAGTGATATGAAACGAATCTGGGCACCGTGGCGAATACAATATCTCCGACAAGAAAAACCAGAGGGATGTGTTTTGTGCGAAAAACCTAAGCAAAATAAAGATGCTCTGAACTATATCTTGTATCGGGGAGATAAAAACATCATCATTTTGAATGCGTATCCTTACAATCCGGGTCACCTGATGGTGACTCCCTATCGACATGTAGCTAGCCTGGAAGAGCTGACTGAAGAAGAACGAGACGAGCATTTTGAGATAGTTAACCGGAGCATCAAGGTTCTGAGGCAGGCATTTAACCCCGGCGGTTTTAACATAGGCATGAATATAGGAAAGGTAGCTGGAGCGGGTATAGATGACCATTTCCATACCCATGTTGTACCCCGGTGGTACGGTGATACTAACTTTGTGCCAGTTCTGGCTGATATAAGGGTAGTGTCTGAAGCTCTGGCTGAGACCTACCAAAAATTGAAGGGGAAGTTCTGAGTTAACCTGAACGACATAGTGTGGCTATGAAGCCACGAAGGGATTAGTAGGTTATATCCTGTTAGCTATTGACAAAGTCAGGGTTTTCAGGGATGACGAAATGTGCAATGGCAAGCACAAAACAAACCTGAAATCCCAGAGTCTTTTTAACGATGGTTATGAACCGAAGATTATTTGATGTATCTTCTCACTAATAGCCAATGGGTCTTTACGTTGCCAGACATTTCTTCCCACTGCTATTCCTATCGCTCCTGCTGTCAAAACATCTTTTACTCTTGAAAGGAATCCTTCGTCAGTGTTAGTCATCGGACCACCAGACATAACTACTTTGGTTGGAGAGGCTGATTGCACTACCCACCGAAAACTCTCTGGAGAGCCAGTATATTTGACTTTTACTATATCTGCTCCCAGTTCCAGGCCTATTCTTGCTCCGTAAGCTACTATAGAAGGAGTTTCATCTATAGCCAGATTTGTTTTCTCTTGCTCTTCCAATGCTATTTTAAGAGTTTTTGAAGCTGATCTTCTATCAAAAAGAGATTTGCCCCGCGGATACATCCATCCTATGACGGGAATGCCTTTTCTATGGGCTTCTCTAATTATTCTTGAAAATTCCTTCTGCATTTCATCTTCATATTTTGATCCTGAATAAACTGTATAACCTACTGCAGTTGCACCTAACTCAAGGGCATCTTCCACCGAGTAGAGTTGGGGGGAATGAGGCTCTTCTTCGGTACAGAGTTCTGATGTCCCGTTTAGTTTTAGAATTAGCGGAACCTTTGAATCCCGTATCTCAGATTCGTATTTCTCGGCTAGCCCGGCATGCAATACTATTCCAGTAAATCTTCCTCTTTTGGCTATATCTAAAATATATTCCAATTTTGCGCTTTCTGGATGCTCCACAAAATCTCTTGGCCCATGCTCAAAGCCCTGGTCATAAGCTAATATCATTGCCCTGCCGCCTGGCATTATTTTTGTTTTTCGTTCTTCCAATTCTTGCTCTTGTTTCACTTTTCACCTCCTAACCAAAGAATATTTCTGCTATCCGATAGGCATTCAGATTTACTGTTTTGATTCCATCTGCCACCTTTTCTAAAAGAACACTGGTAATTCTATTTCCCTTTAGAGCGGTCATCTCTCCATAGTTCTTATTTCTGATAAGTTCGACCGCTTTTACTCCAAAAGCTGTAGCCAGGCTTCGGTCGTATGCCACCGGAGTCCCTCCCCTTTGAATATAGTCCAGAGAGGAAACTCTGGTCTCAAGACCTGTTTTTCCCTCAATGATTTCCCCCAGGACGTTTCCTATCCCTCCCAGTCTAAACGCCATTTCGTTCTTCGATATGTCAAAGATATGCCTTCCTATAGTTTTTCCTTCTAACTCCGTTCCTTCTGCCACGACAATAACACTAAAGGTTGCACCCCTCTGATATCTCACTTTTAGCATTCGGCACAGTTCTTCTATCCTTTCCTTATCCAGAGGAATTTCAGGGATAAGGATGTCATCTGCTCCATTAGCCATCCCGGCATAGGTAGCAATCCAACCTGTGTGGCGGCCCATTACTTCAAGAAGCATTACCCGATGATGGCTTTCTGCAGTGGAACGAAGCCTATCCAGAGCATCAGTGGCAATCTGGACGGCAGTTTGAAACCCTATCGTGTAATTGGTTTCTTTTACATCATTATCAATGGTTTTAGGTATCCCCACCACCGGCAGACCCATTTTAAATAATTTACTAGTTATACTTAAGGTACCTTCACCGCCCAGAACCACTAATGCTTCTAATCCTAGTTTCTCGAATCCATCACAAATTCGCTGGGGTCCATTTTCAATCTGGAAGGGACTTAATCTTGAAGTTCCCAAGATTGTTCCTCCCCTGTCAATGATTCCTGAGGTATTTTTTCTATCTAATATCTTATTTTCATCGTTAATTAAACCATTCCAGCCATTTCGAATGCCTATCACTTTATAATCCATTTGGATTGCTGTTTTTGCAGTCGCTCTGATTGCAGCATTAAGGCCCGGGCAGTCTCCGCCTCCAGTCAGAATGCCGAGTCTTTTACTCTCTCCCATTTTCAACCTCCTAATATTAAAGACCTGTTTTAATTTCGTATGTATGTCGTCGGCAAATAGGGGCATTTTGCCACACGAAACAATGGACGCTTAGCAATCAATGCAAAGCCCCAGTCAATGACAGTGCTATTATAACTCTTCTTGCTTCTAATGTCTTGTCTCTCACCTCATTGGTCTGATGCTCATTGAGGCGAGAAAAGGATTTGCCTGACTAGGGTACACTTTTTAGCGTTTTGTTACCTCTCTCCTTAAGCTAGCCTATGGTATAATTGCGGAGAGATGGTCAGGATGCAAGACATCAGATGTCAGGACGTTGCCTGCGACCTCTGCCGGGGGAGTGAGTCCAAACATCTTTTCACTGTCCATTCGTTTAGCGTAGTCAAGTGTCTGAATTGCGGGCTGGTCTATCTTAACCCTATGCCCTACCCGGAGGATATTGCAAATGTCTATGATAGCCGCGAATACTATTGCAAGAAGGGACACCGAGAGGAGACTCCTTTAGGTTATGCAGACTATGCGATGCTTGAGGGACACCTCACCTTTGTTGCCAATGAACTTCTTCGTCCGGTAAGGCATATCAAAACGGGTAGACTATTGGATGTAGGCTGCAGCATGGGCATTATGCTCAATCATTTCCGCGAGTTGGGCTGGGACACTTATGGAGTAGATATCTCAACTTATGCCACGGAATATGCCCGTGGCCAACTGGGCCTGAAGGTATTTACTGGGGTAGTAGAAAAGCTTGACCTTCCTGAAAGCTATTTTGACCTCGTAACAATGGTGCTTACAATAGAGCATATTCCAAGTCCCAGGGATACCCTGAGAGCACTCCATCGTCTGATGAAACCAGGGGCCGTTATCATTGTTGCCACCCATGATATCGACGGGCCGTGGCCACGCATTGTTAAAGGCAGGTGGCGGCACCTGAATGTCCCAGAACACCTTTACTTCTTCTCAAAGAGCACCCTGAAACGCATGCTGGAGGAAACAGGGTTTAGCACCTTTCGAATAACTGAGACGGCAACTATCGCTGCAGCAACCGGCAATGAGACTCTCCTGCGCGCTCCGATAAGGTTCCTCCATCGCTACCGCTTGATGACGCGGGTAGCGCCTGTGCTACGTAGCCTACATGCCATCAACAGGATGCTTAATCTTTCCGATGATGTCACTCTCTATTCACGAAGAGTGTAGCCGACTATCAAGGAGTGAATAGCGGGCGCAACAATTGCTTCCTTTGTGGAACAGTGATGTCTCCGACCTGCGGACAGAGTATTTCTACCAAGTAGGCAATTTGCACTTTGGAACCTAGTACCCCTCGGGGTCGGATGTGTAATACGCCCTGTGCCAAACCACGGTGGATTATACAAACATCATAGTCCCAAGAGAGGCGTTATCTACTTTGTCTCCAGCCCAGCACTTTGAGGAAGTCTTCCACCAGGACATCACGAGTAGTCTCGTGCCTCAACTCGGTACGGGAATTAATGTGGTAAACATTGTTTCTTCCCACCCTTTGTCGCTCAATATACTTCTTCGTCTCTAGCTCAGCGATAATCTTGTGGACAGTTCGCTCAGTTAGATTAACGGCTGACGCAACGGCCTGGGTCGTGCTCTGCGGATACTTGGCGATATAGACAAGCACTAGCCCATGATTGGTGATAAAAGTCCATTGAGGTATTTTCAAAAACCCGGACCTTCTCTTGACAAGCAACAGAATATCAGTTACGATTTTCCTGAGTAATAAATCATTAATAGCAATCCATAAGTCATTGTCTCATTTTAATAAAAACTAATAAAAGATACCATAAAATGGAACAGGAGTCAGCGTTATTTTGACTTGGAGCAATTTAGGTTGCTTGATAAATCGTGGTGAATAAGGGGAAGATAGATAACTAATTAATGAAAAGAGTTTTCTGCCAGGAAAAACTAGGGTGCTACAGGCTACCTTTCGTCCTAACAGCTTAATCTTAATTCCTCTCCCTCCCGTGGCCGCAACCCTGCGATAATCGGGCAAAGTGGATGGATGAGGAAGAGGGGGTGGTAATTTAGTAAAAATAAATATTAAGAAAGAAGAGCAAAAAAAAATATAATAGGGAAGGACAAACAATGAGTAAAAAAATCTGGTTAACATTAGGGCCGTTGCTAATTATTGCAGCGTTGCTGGCACCAATAGCAATTGGTTGTGCTAAACCCGCGCCTGCTCCAGCACCAGCGCCTGCTCCAGCACCTGCCCCGGCTCCAGCACCAGCGCCGGCTCCAGCACCTGCCCCGGCTCCAGCGCCAGCACCGGCACCAACACCGGCTCCTGAGGTAGAAGCAATAAAGTGGAGGTTTCAAACCTATGCCGGTCCTGCCCTGAGCGAACATATCGGTTTTAAGCAGATTAAACAGTTTAATGAGATAGCGCAGGGACGGATGGTTATCGAGATGTATACGGCTGATGAGCTGGTGCCCATGGCAGAGGTACTTCCAGCGTTACAGGCTGGGACAATTGACCTAGTCGTTGGTAGCGAAGAGATGTGGGGGCCTGAGCTAGAGGTAGCTGCAATTAGTGGTTACTTCCCCCTTATGACCAGTATGCCACTAGAGGCTGCGGTGCTGTGGGACTACAAAGGATTTGCCGACATTTGGAGGGAACAGTACGATCAGATACCCGGCGTCACCTGGCTAAGCGGGGGAGGTTGGGACCCAAACAATCTCGCTAGCAAAACAAAACTGGCCAAGTATGACGACCTTAAGGGAGTGAAAGTCTTTGGCTACCCGTCCGTAGCCGAGTTCCTGGAACCAACCGGGCTTATCCAGACCTACATGCCCGTGGAGGACGTTGAGATGGCCATTGAAACGGGCATGCTAGACGGAGTTTTCTGGTGCGCCTTCACTGAGCTATATACTATCGGCTGGTCTGGTCCTACCAAGTACGTTATAAGTCAGCCTTTTGCCGGTACCTGGTTGGGTTCCTGGCTTGCTAGCACCGAATCATGGGAGGCCTTGCCTGACGACCTGAAGCAGTTGCTGATGCTAACAATAGATGCGGCACACTACTACAGAAATACTTGGTATTATAATGGTGAAGTTGAGTACCGCGTTTACGGGGGAGAGATGGAGGTCGTCGTCTGGCCCGATGAGGAGTGGCAAAAGATATTGGACTTGGTACCCGCATACTATGAGAAGGTTGCTGCTCGAAACCCCACGGCTGCCAGAGCGATAGAGATAATAAAGGCATACCACAAAGATTTGGAAGCTGCCGGTCCTCCTTTCCGATGGTGATGAACCGGGCGATAGGAGTTTAGTGTAGCATAGAGGTCAGCCTTCCCCCCACCACTCCGAGGCTGGGGAAGGCTGACCTTTCAGATGCCAACTTAGAGGAAGGGAACAGTGTGCCTAAAATAGTAAGGTTCTATGTGCGATTTATTGATGCAATGAGCCAGCGGGTGGGTAAAGTTGTTCGCTATGGGGTCCTAGCTATGATAGGCATTCTGCTATTTGAGACTGTATCTAGAACCGTCTTTGACTCCCCCCGTGCGTGGACAGTGGAGCTGTCGCAGTTCGTCATGGCTTCCTATTACATACTTGGCGGTAGCTGCGCCCTGCTTATGGGGGGGCATGTTAGAATGGACCTGCTCTACGAGCGGTGGTCGGCGAAGAGAAGAGCTATTGTCGACGCTATTACCGTTTCCGTCGCCATCGTCTACATTGGGATATTCATACTAGGCGGCATTAATAGTGCTATGTATGCTCTGAGATATGGGCAAATCACTTATAGTCCGTGGGGACCGCCTCTGGCTCCCATCAAGATTATTTTTGTACTCGGAGCCACTATGATGTTGTTGCAGATTATAGCTAACTTCTTTAGGGACCTAGCAATAGCCAGAGGGAAGCCGATAACATGACTTATGAGCTAATAGCTTTGCTGATGTTCGCCTCCATGATGCTCTTGCTGCTCACCGGGCGACACTTCTTCCTTACTATCGGTGGTGTAGCCACTATTTCCGCTCTAACCCTGTGGGGGAGGGGTGGTCAAGAGATGCCGTTCAAGTCAGCCATTACTCTGATGGAATGGTATCCGCTATTAACCCTGCCATTATTCATCTACATGGGGCATATGTTTTCCAAGTCAGGGATAGCCGACGACCTTTACCGCATGTTCCATGTCTGGGCAGGTCCAATCAGGGGTGGCTTAGCCATGGGAACCATTGGCTTAATGGCGTTAATAGCGGCTATGAACGGGCTAAGTGTAGCTGGAATGGCGATTGGAGCTACTCTCGCCTTACCAGAGATGCTTAAGCGAAAGTATGACAAGGTAATGATAACCGGAGTAATCCAGGCTGGTAGTTCCCTGGGCATCATGATCCCGCCCAGCGTAGTCCTTGTTCTCTACGGAATGATAGCCAGGCAACCGATCGGCCAGCTGTGGATAGCTGGTGCTTTGCCTGGCCTCATGATGGCAGGCATGTTTATCATGTACATCTTTATTAGGTGCCGCCTTCAGCCACACCTGGGTCCACCGTTACCCGAGGAAGAGCGGCGGATGATTACCTGGGGAGAGAAGTTTCGGCTGTTCCGGGCTGGGATAATTCCCATAGCCATTATTTTCCTGATGACGGGGCTGTTCTTGATGGGGGTAACCAGTCTCGTCGAGAGTGCAGCAGTAGGTGCGACAGTAACTACCATTGCCGCTGTCGTCAACCGGCGGTTAACCTGGAAGGCAATGGATGACGTACTATCTGGTACTCTGAAGATTAGTTGCATGTTTATGTGGGTTGTCTTAGCGGCAATGGCGTTTGGTGCCGTCTTTGATGGTCTTGGCGCTGTGCATGCGATAGAGAATCTATTTATCGAAAGGTGGAGCCTCAGTCCGTGGGGAGTAATAATCATGATGCAGCTTTCCTATCTCCTGCTGGGCATGTTTATGGACGATACCGCCATGCTCATCATTGTTGCTCCTCTTTATGTCCCCCTAGTGATCGAGCTGGGTTTCAACCCGGTTTGGTATGGTGTTCTCTATACTATCACCTGCCAGATAGCTTACCTGACGCCTCCCTTTGGCTATAACCTGTTTCTTATGAAAGGGATGGCTCCCCCGGAGATAACGGTGGGGGATATCTACCGCTCAATCGTACCCTTTGTTGGGGTTATGATTGTTGCTTTAGCCATTGTAATGCTGTTTCCCCAGATAGCCCTATGGTTACCTGAAGTATATTTTGCCCGATGAAGCCAGTAAATGGGATAATGCCTGTAATCAGTGAGAGGCAAAAATCTGAAGTATTGAAGGAATTGATATGAAAAAAATGATTCTCTTAAATCCGGGCCCGGTGATGGTGTCCGATGCAGTTAGAAAGTCTTTGATACAGCCAGATATGTGTCATAGAGAGCCTGAATTTAGTGAGATATTGAGTCGTGTTCGTCAAAAACTGCTATTTGTGTTTGGGGGCGATAAAGAATACTGTACTATGGTTATCACAGGTTCGGGGACTGCGTCTCTCGATGCAACGCTTTCCTCGGTTGTTAAGAGAGATAAGAAAATATTGGTTATAGTCAATGGTGGCTTTGGAGAAAGATTGGAACAAATAGTTACCATCTACGATATGCAAAAAGAAGTCTTAAGATATAATTGGGGCGAGTCTCCACAGATTGAACAGGTAGCAAGGCTACTAGAGGAAGATAAAGGTATAGACGTAGTTGCTATGGTTTATCAAGAGACCAGTACAGGAATGATAAATCCCGTAAGGGAAGTAGGCGAACTTTGCAAGAAATATCAAAAGACCCTTGTTGTGGATGCTATAAGTACTCTAGGCGGGGAAAAACTTAGCGTGAGCGAAGATAATATCGATTTTTGTATTTCCAGCGCAAATAAGGCGATCGCAAGCTTCCCCGGGCTCAGCTTCGTTTGCGCCAAAAGGGATAAATTGGATAGCACCAAGGATAATCGCAGAACATTCTACCTTGATTTATACACTCACTTCTATAATGAAGAAATTTTAAATGGACCTCCCTTCTCTCCCGCAGTCCAGCTATTCTTTGCCTTAGAAACAGCTCTGGATGAGCTTATAGCGGAGGGCATTGATAATAGGATCAACAAATATAGGTCATTAGCTGAAACTATAAGGAAAGGGTTAACAAAGCTGGGGTTGGAGTTGTTCTTGCCTCCACAACATCGCTCAAACACAGTTACATCAGTGTTATTACCACAGGGTATTTCATTTGAATCTTTGCACAATAAGCTGAAGGCAAAGGGGTTTATTATTTATGCCGGGAAAGGCCCTCTCAGTGGAAAAACATTTCAAGTGGCAAATATGGGTGCTTTGACCATAGAAGACATACATAAATTCTTAGAGGCGTTCGAAGCATCATTAAAGGAACTATCCGAAAAATAGCTACATAGTGAGCCTGAGAAGCTATGGTCTGGCCTCGCAGAGAGGCAGAGGACCAAATTAAACATCTTGAATTGGCATGAGAGGTATTTCTAGCTACTTTCTTCTTTGGGGATTATGATGAAGGGCGTTATTGTAGTCGATCAAGGGACGACTGGGACAAAGAGCTACACGTTGGATATAGAGGGACATTTCTCCCTTTGTCATTCTGCTGTACAGCGCCAGATTTATCCGCAGCCCGGCTGGGTTGAACAGGACCCTGAGGAATTGTTGCAAAATGTTCTAGAGTGCATGGAAGCGGCAGGGGATGCCCATGCGATCGGGATAGACAACCAAGGTGAGACTGTCATTGCCTGGGATAGTGTCAGTGGTATGCCCATCTATAACGCCATTGTCTGGCAGGACCAGCGTACATTGAACCGCATCGAGCGACTCAAGGCCGATGGAGCTGAGGAACTGACCTTAGAGCGAGCTGGGTTACCACTAGATCCATACTTTTCAGCGTCCAAACTGCGCTGGTTGATGGACCACGCACCGGGGGCCAAGAAACTGCTCAAAGAGGGTCGCCTTCGGCTTGGCACCTCGGAGAGTTTTTTTCTCTATCGATTGACCGGAGCCTACGTTACCGATGTAACCACTGCCTCACGCACTAGCCTAATGAACCTCCGAACCTGCACGTGGGATCCGGACCTTTGCCACCTTTTCAGGATTCCCATCGAAATTCTCCCAGAAATTCATCCCACCACGGACTATTTCGGTTCTCTAAAGCTGGGTGGGCGTGACATTCCGATCGTCTGCAGCATCGTGGATCAGCAAGCCGCTCTCTTTGGTCATGGCTGTTATGAGAATGGCCAAGGAAAAGTCACTTTCGGAACTGGCGCGTTTGCTCTCGTTAATGCCGGTGGAAAATTACATAGTGACCGAGCAAGCGGTATTCTATCAACCGTGGCTTGGCAGGTCAATGGTGAAGAGGTAGTCTATGCTGTAGATGGAGGTGTCTATAATGCGGGCTCGGCAGTGACTTGGGTGAAGAATCTTGGACTCTTTGAGGACCTGTCAGAAATTGACCACTTTGAAAAACCTCCAGCAATCTCTCGAGCGCTCGTTTTTGTACCTGCACTGTCCGGTCTGGCCTGTCCCTACTGGGATCGTTCCGCAGTGGGTCTTTGGCTCGGTATGGGCCTTGACACGACTAAAGCTGACCTTTGCCAAGCTGTTCTTGAAGGAATCGCCCTTCGAACTGCCCAAGTTCTTGACGCCATTTCTACATTAACTGGTAAACACCAACGCCTCTCAGTAGACGGGGGCTTAACCAATAACCCCTACTTCTGCCAGTTCCTCGCCGATGTGACCCAACGTGAATTCGTTGTTCCGGCATCACCGGATATTACCAGCCTAGGAACTGGTCGCCTTGCCCTGCTAGGAAGCGGTCTGGCGAAAACTATACCGGACCTTCCTGAGGCAAGCCCACCAAAAACTGTCCTAAGTCCTACAAAAGACCTGAGCCAGTTCCGGTCGCTCTTTGAAGAAGCAGTTAAGCGCTGCCGAAACTGGAAAGGTGACCTGAGGAAGCACGGGAAGTAACAGTTGCTTGTTCTGTCACCCATTGAACAAAAGTCATTTCCGTTCAATTCCATTTCTCTCTCCAAAATCATACCTGCGTTACGCTAACGGAAGAGACTCTGTAATCAAAAATGGGCGGTTATTGACGTTGACTAATGGTTCTCATTTAGTAGCTGGTGTAGCGGACTAACATGCCACCCTGTCACGGTGGAGATCAGGGGTTCAAATCCCCTCGGGGTCGCACCTGCAATATAAAGACTGGTGATGAGGTAATTGTGCCAGCGTATACCTGGGGAGCGGCTGCCGTCCAGCAAACTGAGTCAAAGCCTCTTCTGCATCTTTACGTGTTTGATGCCAGCTTCCCAAAAAGGCGAGCCCGATTCCTCAAAGCCGCACGACTTATAGAAATTAACAGCTGAGTATTGTGCATGGAGAACTACTTGCTCTATGCCCCTGTTTGTAAATTCTTCATCCAGAAAGGAAATGATGCCCTTTCCGATTCCTCTGTGGCGGAAAAGTTTTAAGATAGCCATTCTCTCTAGCTTTGCTTGGCTAGCAGCCAGGAATAGAACCCTAGCAGTGCCGACAATTCTCTCCCCATCCTTGACTACCATGTGCATTGCTTCCATGTCATGTTCATCTAGCTCCAGGTCCTCTGAGATGCCTTGCTCCTCAACAAACACTTGTTTCCTTACCTCAAAGGCACCTTCCAACTCACAGTCACTCACTGCAATTTTGTAGGTGACCACTAAAATCCCCCTTTCTCGCTCCATAGTCTAACATTGTAACTGGATCAGTTTGGGGGGGCAGGTCAGGAGGTCATGCGGTTTCATCTCCGGCGCCGCTTGCAACCCTGCTTGGGAATGAATTAGAATGCCCCCAATGGAATTCGAA
>JABUBL010000503.1_pt1 | contig 11876 bp, 9 predicted proteins | sample 7240371 | NCBI WGS metagenome assembly JABUBL01 (sample SAMN07256343, study PRJNA390944) | subsurface metagenome | isolation source: Methane hydrate marine sediment | place: Pacific Ocean: Eastern North Pacific, ODP site 1244 | collected 2002
TGGCGGGTCGTTTCATCTATCTAAATAAAACTTGTTTTAATGGATTATATAGGGTCAATAGCAAAGGGCAGTTTAATGTGCCTATGGGTAGCTATAAAAATCCTTCAATAGTAATGGAAAAAGAATTAAAAGAAATTTCTAAATTTCTAAAAAAAGTTAAGTTAAAAGTTATGTCTTTTGAAGAGGTGTTAAAGATAGCTAAAAGAGGAGATTTTATTTATTTAGATCCTCCCTATTATCCTTTGAAAAAAGGTAAGAGTTTCACGACTTATACTAAAGATAATTTTTTGGAAAAAGAGCAAGAGCAATTAGCAGAAGTTTTTAATAAATTAAATAAAAAAGGTTGTAAGGTTATGCTTTCAAATTCAGATACTAAATTTATTAAAGATTTATATAAAGATTATAAAATTAATTTTGTTAAAGCAAGAAGAATGATAAATTGTGAGGGTTCTGGTAGAGGAAAAATAAAAGAGATTGTTGTTACAAATTATTAAATAAAAGAAAAATAACTTAATCCAAATACCAGAGAGCCTTAAGATTCTTCTCAAATTTCTTATGTTTCATGTTTTCCTTAAAGGTATATTTCGTTAAAGGCGGTTGCCCACTACATACACTCATACAGAGATTATCTATTTCTTTTGGATTATCTATAAATTCTCTTATCCAACCTTGAAAAAATAACGTTGGAGGCCCAAACATACTTTCTTTATGATAACCATACTCTTGTTCTATTATGAAAAGTTGAGCAAGAATCCCGATAACAATCAAAGAATTCAAGAAATTCCCAAAACCCTCTTTTTTAACAGATTCTATTTCTGTTTTTGATAGTTTATTAAGAAGGGGTTTAAATTGTTCTTTTTCTAATTGTTTTAATTCTATTTCAGGATTTTTCCCATAAAAAATATTATCAAAAGCAAGGAGCAGGTTCTTCTTCAATTCTGGGCGACTCCTCACCCTCAAATTTAAATCAATCATAACCCTCAAATGATTTGGCTTGAATTTTCTATCTCTTTCTTTTAACCATATCTGAAAATTTTTCTTTACATCATAATCTTTGAATCTCTTTGAAAGTTGGGATGGCCTAAATAAGTATATCTCTGTGCCTTCTTTTTGATAAACTACTTTTTCTTTATCAAATTCTAATTCCTTAATAATTCTGAACATATCTTCTTTTTCCATATTTTCAAGATAGAATCAATATTCTTAATCTTTTCTGTCTTTGGAAAAGCTTATATAGTTCAGGTACCTGATTATAAGTATGTCATGCTACCACGAAGAATATTTTGCTTTGGGATTTCTTAGCGCGTTTTTTATATTTGTTTTAGTAACTCTATTCGAGGAACCCTTAGTTAGAATTGTTAAGAGGATACAAAAAGTTATAAAATGAAAAGGCATAAAAAGAATATGACAAAGAAGAAACCCACAGTTATTGATTTATTCTGCGGAGCAGGAGGATTATCTCTAGGATTTGTTAATGGGGGGTTTGATATAATTCTCGGGGTGGATAATGATAAACATTCACTACAGACTTTTGGTATGAATTTCAAAAATTCCAGAACCATAAATATGGACTTATTCAATTTTAATCTCTTAGAATTTAAGAAGATATTGGGCAAGAAAAAAATTGATGTTGTGATTGGCGGTCCCCCTTGCCAGGGATTTTCCTTAACTGGAACAAGAAGAGAAGATGATCCCAGAAACAAACTTTATAAAGCATTTTTTGAGATTGTTAGATTGACAAACCCGAAGGCATTTTTAATTGAAAATGTTCCTGGAATGGGTAAGCTTTATGAAGGGAAAGTAAAAGAAGATATCTATAATAAAGCAGATAAACTGGGATATAATGTGAATTCGGATATTCTCACCGCTGCAGATTTCGGTGTTCCTCAGATGCGTAAAAGAATCTTTTTTGTCGGGGTAAAAAAAGGTATTGGGCCCTTTACATTCCCAGAAAAGATTAATAAAGACCAATCTCATTATATTATATGTGAAGAAGCAATAGGAGATCTTCCCGCTCTTGATCAGGAATTTATAGGGAAAGAAGTAATGGATTACAATTCAGAGCCGAAATCCAGTTATCAAAAAGAGATGAGGGGAAAAAACAAAAAATTATTTAATCATGTTGCTACCAGACACACAGAGCACGTAAAAAAGGTAATCTCTCATGTTCCTGAAGGAGGTAATTATAAAGATCTCCCAAAAGGAATTGGGAAATCAAGGAAATTCCACGAAGCTTGGACCAGATATCATAGCAAAAAACCCTCCAAGACAATTGACACGGGTCACAGAAATCATTTTCACTACAAACATAATAGAGTCCCAACCGTCAGGGAAAATGCCAGGCTTCAGTCTTTTAATGACGCCTTCATTTTCGTAGGACCAAAAACACAGCAATATAAACAGGTAGGAAATGCTGTTCCGCCAAAAATGGCTTATTATATTGCAGAAAAAATAAAAGAGGTAATATCTAATGATAATAAAAGTAATCGATCTATTTGCCGGCTGTGGGGGGCTTTCTGATGGTTTTTTTAAAACAAACAACTTTGATATGGTTTGTGTTGTAGAATGGAATAGGAAGTGTTGTGAAACACAAATACATAATATCACTCATAAATTTGGTAAACAGGAAGCTGAAAAAAGAGTAATAAATTTTGATATACAGGATTATAAAAAATTAATAAACGGGTGGAAAGAGGAAAAGAACTATCCTAAGCATTTTTATTCTAAGACGGGGATAAAAGCTCTGAAAAAAGAGTACGGTCAAATCGATTTAATCATTGGAGGTCCTCCATGCCAGGCCTATTCTCTGGCAGGAAGAGTACAGGATAAAAATGGAATGAAAGACGATTACCGTAATTATCTTTTTGAAAGTTATATAAAAATTGTAGATTATTTCAGGCCTCTTGCTTTAATCTTTGAAAATGTCCCCGGGATGTTAAGTGCAAAACCAGGAAGAAAAACAGTTACCGAGAAAATAAGGAAATCATTCGGAGAACATGGATACGAGATCATAGAAGACATAAAAAAGTATGCTGTATTCAATTGCGCAGATTTTGGTGTTCCGCAAAATAGAAAAAGAGTTATTCTTCTTGGATTGCGTAAAGACGTATTTGGTCAAAGATCTCAGAAAATTCTTAAAAAATTTTATACTGAAATAATGCCTAGCCTTAAAAAAACAGGGAAAAACGTAAGACAGGCGATAGGGGATTTACCCTCTTTTTTCCCCAAAAAACTTAATGGAAAAATTTCTTATTTTCCTTCAGATTCAGATATTCCCAATCATAAGCCAAGATTCCATAATAAAAGAGATATGAATATATTCAAGACACTTGCAGAGGACATTCAATCAGGAAAAAAGAAATATACTAGTCCGAAAATTTTGAAACAACTATATACAAAGAAAACAGGAAAGAAATCATCCCTCCATAAATATTCTGTTTTAAGATGGGATCAGCCATCAACAACTATTGTGGCCCATCTTCATAAAGACGGGTTAAGACATATCCATCCAGATTCCTTACAGGCAAGATCTATAACCCCCAGAGAAGCTGCACGACTTCAGTCATTTGATGATGATTTTATATTTCTCGGATCGCAATCAGATCAGTATAAAATGATTGGCGATGCCGTTCCCCCTCTTTTTTCCAAGGCTCTGGCCGTTGGGGTTGATATGCTTCTCACACAAGAAACAAAACAGAAAATCCGCCAGAAGAGTGTTTATCCTTCTATGGAATTGAGTTTGCCAAAATCCATATAATAACTATTTTCTTCTGTTTTGGTTACATCAATATAAGTTCTTCCATATTTTTTTAAATCTTCAATTGTGACTTTTTGTCCAGATGGAACACCTAACCTCTTTCTCAAATAAGAACCAAGAATCTCTTTACTATAGGCTGAGGCTATTTGTTTTGGATACAGAATTCCATTTACTGTTTGGTCCCCTTCTTCTAGACAATCCATTGCAGTTCCATCATCCCAAATTACTTCAACAGGAATCCTATATTTTTTTGCTTGTTTTAATTCTACTCCTTTCATACGTTCATAAGATTTAGGTCTAAAAAATCCAGTTCTTATTGCAGCAGCGGAAATTTTTATATAAGCATCATTTGGTTTGGTATGAGCTTTGACCCCTTGCCCCCAATTTAATCCAGATGCTCCTGTGGGGAGTTTTCCATTCAAACCCAAAAAAGACATTCTAATTGTCTCAACCTCCCCAATTTTTCCACGGATTATTAATTCCTTAGGATTAAGGTTAGTTGCTTTATATATAGAAGAAATTTTGGTCACAAGCCGGGGATTTGTACATCTTTCTATTTTATTAGGATTTAATATAAACTTTAGATAATCTTCTATTAATTCGAAATCTTGAGGATCAACCGTCACTAGAGACTCTCTATCAGAAGTATATAATCCCTGATATGTAAAATTTGCAGAACCAATTAGTGCTTTGGTTATTTTTCCTTTTGATTTCCACACATATATCTTTGAATGTACTCCATTGCCCGGAAGAGAATAGTATACCTCAAGATTTTTTTCAGTTAAATCTAAGTGTTTAAGATGATCATGATTTGGTCCGGGTACACCTGAAGATGCACTCATTCCATAAAGAGCAATTATCTTCTTATTTGACTGTAATATTCTTTCTATCTGTACAGATCCTAACCAACCAGATATTATTATTAATTCATCTTCACCTTCATCAAAATTACCAAAAATTACTTCAAATAAATCTTTTGTATATATCATTTGATTTTATTCATATCATGTTCCCAGATTCTTATAACCCCCCAACCGTCTTTTCTGAGCTTTTTTGTTACTTTTTTATCACGTTCTGCATTTTTATTAATTTTCTTTTCCCAGAATTTTTTATTAGAAGTTGGCTTTTTGTAATGCTTGGGACATTTGTGCCAGAAACACCCGTCAACAAAAATAGCGATTTTTTCTTTTCTGTGGATAAAATCAGGTTTTCCGTAAACATTTTTTGGCTGATAAATAAATCCAAGAATCTTTAGGAAAGGCTTAATTTTTAATTCCGCTTTAGTCTCAGCAGACTTGATTCGGGACATATTATAACTTCTCTGTTCTTTTGTATGAACATCAACCATAAATTAATCAGTCTTACGGAATATTAAAAACCTTTCCCTTACTCAAGAACCCCCAACTTTTAACATTTTCTATCCCAAAAATCCCCATACTATTCATAACATTTAAAAGGGTATTTACCCAATTTTTTTATTTTTGATTTGAATAAGCTTTTTCTATAATCTTAAATACTTCTTCTAAATTATTGCCATCTTCCAAGATTATTTCAAAACAAGGGCCATTATAAAAATTCTGAACACCCTCGCTTAACTGACGAAGCTTGTTATGCTTTATTAATTCTCCAAATTTTTCATAAGCTAACATAACAACAATTCCAATTTTAGTATTCCTTACTCTAATAAAGGCAAAATTCTTGTCTTTCCTTAATGAAATATAGTATCTTTGAGGATTTATCTCTATTTTAGAATCTAATTTGTTTACAAAAAATACAATCTTTTGATAAATTTTTTGAACTAATTCGCCCCTACCTTCTAAATGATAACCCTCAGAATATTCTTCTTTCTCTTTAGAAACACTATCTAAAAGTTCTTGTTTCTTTTCTTTTTCTATATCTTTATTAAAATTAATTTCAAATATTCTTTCAATCTCTGACAAGATGAATGACTTTCTTTCTTGAATAGCATGTTCATCCCAGTTAGGTTCATTTTTATTAGCAAGAGCTATCCTTTGGGTTATTATAAATTGAGTCAACCCATCTTTACCCTTTCCCTCATAAACATTAATTTTTTCATCAAAAGGAGAATTACTTGCCCCAATATTTTTTTTACCAGATAATAAAGTAAGATTCCCCATAGTATTAATAAGCTTACTAGCTATTTCTGGGTCAAATTTATTTGACCAATAGGGAATTTGGGAATTTGATTGGGGAAGAACATGTTCTATGTGTATATTTTTGTCCATATTCATAAAATTAATACTAGGGCTGTCTACCTGTTCATATTCCACCACTATTAATAGAGGTTTACACCAAGCAGATTGATAAACATCTCCTTCTAAATTATCCCTAACTCTGCTTATCACTTTATCAGAGATTATTCTTGTTAAAACCTGTTCTTTGATATAATCGAAACCTTTCTTATTTTTAATCCAACTAATTATATTAAAGGAGGTTTGTTTTATTTTGGAGGATGTGTAATCCGCCATCCAGTATAAATAATAAAATTTTCTAAGAAATTTTGTAAGATTTATAACATCTTCAGAATTCCATTCCTCTAATAAAGCAGATAGAAGAATTGATTTCCAATAAACATCATGTCGGAGATAATAAAGTGAATAAACTGTTTTAGGATTTTCTTTATCAATATCAGAGAAAAGATCAACCATTTTTTTGAATTCATAAATCACATCTAATGGATTCTTTCCTTTGAATTGTGATTCTAATTCTTTATATAAAGATCTTCTAGGATTGCTTGCTAATAAATAATATTCATAATAAGTTAATAAATCTGTTATATTTTCTCCAATATCTTTGGATTTATTATCTACATATATCCATTCTTGTTCAAATGTTTTGAGGTCCTCATTATTTAAATTTCCCATAAGATAACTTTTTATTAAGTCTGCAGCCGTTAAGTCTAAACCCCTATTATTAAGCACTTGAAACAATTTAATTGCAAAATTTTGATTAGAACAAGTAATTGAAATAACTCTAACCCTATCAAGAAGATATTCAGTAAACTGCTCAATGATCTCCGCATTATCAAGTAAGGGCATTATCTTTTCCTTAAATCTCATAGCAGTATTCATAAATTTATTTTCTTTCAATTCATCTTTAGTAAATTTTTTGTTAAAATCAATTTTGTTTATTATTTCTTGTTCAAATTGGTTTTGATTTTGAGCTTGCGTTCTCAATTTTAATCTTTCTTGATTATTTTCTAAATTTTTAATTCTGCCCTCTATCCTTCTTTTTTTAGTTATGTCCTCATGTTTTGAGAAATATAAATCTCTAAGAGTACAAAATAAGATTATTAAGGTGGTTAATCTTTGGTGTCCATCTACAACATCTAAATAATTATCTCTTCCATGCTTTGTTAGGATTATTGAACCTAAAAAATATTCTTCTTCATCATTATCAAATGCCGCATATATATCTTCCCATAATTCATCTATTTGTTCCGCATCCCAACTATAGGGTCTTTGATAAGAAGGAACTTGATAATAATTACCTCCATCAAATAATTCTTGTATGGTTTTACTTTGCGGCGTAAATATATCTCCCATATTTTCTCATTGTTTTAACCACTTATAAGTTTTATTATCTCCCATCACACCACTCATAACTCTCTTCAGGACAGTCAGAATTGAGCAGTTTCAGGGCTTTTTTCCATACCTAGTAAACCCTCCACAAAAAGAACCCCCAACCTTTAACCCTTTCGCAATAAGAAGGAAATCTTTTAAATCAAGCTGATTAGAATATCATCATGGGGGAATTTAAATTTGATTCCAACGGCAAGTTTATCGGGGTTGGGGGTAAACTATTTGAGAGAACCAACCGCTTCAAACCATCTCCCCTAAAACATCTCCTTGGGAAGAAACATCGCTGTCAAATCTGTGGAAGGCCTATTAATCATCGGGGCAATTGTTTTAGCTGTAATATTCAAAACAAAAGAGCGTCAGAATTAGCCATGAGAGATCTTCTTGGCAATAAGTTAGAAACTAGCGAAGATAGTGAAGCCCTGAAAAAATCATATTCTAAGAAATTTGATAATTCTCAGGATACTGAATACTGGAGTTTGTATAAAGACAACCAGATACTTCCACCCCTGAGATTTTCAAACAACAAAACACAAGAAGATGTTGTTGAGGAAGTTATCAATCTTATTCGCACAGGAACAAAAATAATTTTCCTGCACGGTGTTTGCGGAACAGGGAAATCTGCAATTGCACTAAACATTGCCCGTGTCCTTGGAAAAGCAGCTATTGTAGTTCCTGTTAAAGGCCTGCAAAGACAATATCAAGAAGATTATATGGGAAAGATGTTTCTTCTAAAATCTAATGGAGAAAAATTAAGAATTTCAATGATTACAGGCCGAGCTAATCACGATTCTATATTTATGTCTGGAATTTCATGCGCCGACCCTTTTTTACCAGACACGATTCAGATTATTGAAAAGAATTTTAAGATACTTAAGGAATATTACGAGAAAAACCCATTAATACAGCATAAAAATGCCATCACCAATCTTAATCAATTAAAAAGGATTTCAATTGCCCCTATAAATCCTTACTGGAGTCCAATCATACCTTCTAAATATCACATGAATCTGCCGGATGCTAAAATGAAATCATATAAGGGTTTAAGAGACACAGATTTCACTTTTTATCACAGGAAAAAAGGATGTTCTTATTATGATCAATATGATGCATATCTTGATTCTGACGTGATAATCTTTAATGCAGCAAAGTATAAAATTGAAACTGCGCTGGATAGAAAACCAGAAACAGAAATAGACATTATTGATGAAGCAGATGAATTTTTAGACAGTTTTTCCAGTCAAAGTGAACTGAACCTGGCACGCCTGAAAAATTCATTAGCTAATCTTTATTCAGAGCACGAGGACACTATGGATCTTGTAAGTGAAATTCTCAAATTGATTAAATTAGAAGAGAAAAACAAAAAAGCAACAGGAATAGATGAAAATAAAATTTTTCATATAAATGATACAAAGATACGCAGGATTTTATCTTTGATGCTAAAAGATGGAAATATTGAGTCAGAAACTTATTCTGATGATGCTGCTTCTAACTATGTCAGCAAAGTTCTCGAGATTGCAAGACAGTTTGAAGATTTTTTCGATGATACTTATTTAACTTATAGAGATTACGAAAAAAATTTGTATATTAACCTTGTTACTACAAATCTGTCCAAAAGATTGCAGGAAGTTTTAGATAAAAACAAGGCTTTTGTGTTTATGTCAGGAACATTGCACTCAAAAACAGTCTTAGAGAAGGTATTCGGCATTACCAATTACAAAACTGTTGAAGCTGAAACAATCCTTCCTGGAACAGTCGAAATTCATCAAACAGGAAAAGAATTTGATTGTAAGTATAGTAATTTTAATTCAGGAAAGATAACCAAGGAAAATTATTTTGAAGTGCTGTCTGATTGCATTGAAAAAGCCACAAGACCCACATTAGTTCATGTAAATGCATTTACTGATTTGCCAAGCGATGAGGAAACAATCAAATTTTCTCTTAAAAGCGTGATATCACGTGAAAAACTAATTGGATTACAAAAAAGCGATAAAACAGGAAAATTAATTTCTGAATTTAAAAAAAAGTTATCTAATATTTTATATAGCACAAAATGTTCCAGGGGAGTTGATTTTCCAGGAGATACATGTTGTTCAGTATTGTTTACAAAATATCCTAACCCCAGCCTCCAAAATACGTTTTGGAAAATCTTAAAGATGACGCATCCACAATATTTTTGGGATTTTTACAAGGATAAAGCAAGAAGAGAATTCTTGCAGCGTTTATACAGGGCCTTACGTTCCCAAGAAGACCATGTTTTTGTTTTATCTCCAGATTCCAGAGTTTTAGAAGCTGTAAAAGATTTACAATTAATAAAGAAAAATGCAACTTCTTTAGATATCTCTTAAATTCCCAACTTTTATGCTTTTCTGTTATGGAACATCAGAGATGTTCTTAGGAAACTATAAAAATATTTGTGTTATCTACGGTGCGAATTATTTTTCTTCCACATGATGCTTTTTTAAAAGCATCCTAAAGAAATGATCATTTTCTCCTCTGCCAGGAACATAATGTATGTCAAAAGAATCTATAACAATTCTGCCATTCATTACAGGAGAAGTTATTACAAGAGATTGATACTCTGATTTTTCTCCAGCAGCATCTACATTTCTCCTTGCCATCTCTTCTAAAAAGGTCTGATTAATTGCACGCCCTATAAAACTTCTCGGCAATTTCCCTCTTCGAACACTATAAACTATTGACTCTATCCCTGAATCTAAAACTTGCCGCATGTATTTTTGAGCTTCAGCTTTTGAAGGGCACAGATGTCTGCAGGGTCTAATCACTTCTATTCCAAGAATTCCCGCCAACATATCTCCAGCCCCTCTTGTATAGGGGAGCCAAAGATCTCCAGTAATCATCTGGTCAATATTTTCCAAGTCAACTATCTCTTTCAAGCCTAAGAAAGCATCACGCATATAGTTTTCTTCCCTTGTTTCTACCTCTCTAAAAGGCAAACCCATTAATCTTGATTGGGTTTGTCTAAGAAGATTGTCTGCTTCTGGTCCTGCGTGAAAGTGAGCACTCCCATCCACATCCTTTATGCTGACAATAAGATCTAAATTACTATTAGCTAAAGCCCACTGAAGAGCGTACATGCTGTCTTTTCCGCCACTGAATAATGCAAGCGTTTTCTTCGCCATAAAAAATGCTGAGGTTTAGGCTTATTTAAAGATTTGTGTTCTAAAACTCCGAACTTTTATGCTTTTCTATCTTTTCAAATCCCCAACCATATCAAGTTTTTCCCAGGTAAAATCAGGATCATTTCTTCCAAAATGGCCGTATATACAGGTCTTTGAATATATTGGTCTTTTTAGGTCTAGATATTTTATTATTTCTGCGGGTTTTAACGGAAACTTTTCCCTTACAAGCCTTTCTATTTCTTCTTCAGGAATCTTGTTTGTCCCGAAGCAATTTATCAAAACAGAAACAGGCTCTGCAATTCCTATTGCATACGACATCTGAATCTCACATTTATTTGCCAGCCCAGAAGCAACAATGTTTTTTGCAATATATCTTGCTATGTAAGCAGCACTTCTGTCGACTTTGCTGGGATCTTTTCCTGAGAAAGCACCACCACCATGGCTACCGTGACCCCCGTAAGTATCTACAATTATTTTTCTTCCAGTAACTCCAGAGTCTCCGACAGGCCCCCCTATAATAAATTTTCCTGCAGGATTTATATAGTATTTCGTATTTTTATTAATCCATCTTCCGCATACTGGCTGAATCACCTTATTTATGATATCTCTCTTCAAGATATCGTTGTCAATTCCTTTGTCGTGTTGTGTAGAAAAAACAATGCTATCTATACAAAGAGGTTTTCCATTTTTATATTCTACACTTACCTGTGTTTTTCCATCAGGTCTTAGATAAGGAATCTCTCTAGATTTTCTTACTTCAGCCCTTTTCTTCATGAGTTTATGGGCAAGAATAATAGGAAGAGGCATAAATTCCGGGGTTTCATTAGTAGCGTACCCAAACATTAATCCCTGGTCACCCGCACCCTGTTCTTTTCCTTCTTTTTCATCTACTCCATGGGCGATTTCAGGAGATTGTTCAGAAACCTTTATTTCTATTTCACAATTCTTTCCGTTAAAACCATATTCATCCTTATCATACCCTATCTCTATGATTTTTTTTCTTGCAATAGATTCCATGTCCACCTGCCCTTTGCTTGTAATCTCTCCGAAGATGAGCAGGAAGTTATCCTTGACAGCACACTCTACTGCAACTCTGGAATCCTTATCTTGTTCTAAAAAAGCATCGAGAATAGCATCAGAAATTTGATCACAGACCTTATCAGAATGACCCTCACTGATAGACTCTGAAGTAAAGATGTAATTTTTTCTCATCTTCCATAAAAAAGACACCTTTTTATATATTTTATGAAATTCAAAAACCAAAACACCTATAAATTATATTTACCTCTGTGATTCATGGTCGAAGGAGTTGTATTTGCAGGACTGCTTGGTGGGATTGGTGGCTTAACTCGGGGTGTTGTTGGTCTTTTGAATTTC
>JABUBL010000507.1_pt1 | contig 11825 bp, 12 predicted proteins | sample 7240371 | NCBI WGS metagenome assembly JABUBL01 (sample SAMN07256343, study PRJNA390944) | subsurface metagenome | isolation source: Methane hydrate marine sediment | place: Pacific Ocean: Eastern North Pacific, ODP site 1244 | collected 2002
GGCACCTGATCCCCTCGTCATCATCAACTACCATTACCTTTTCCATAATTTCTCCTTTATTTGCTAATGATTGCAAGGATATCTCGTTTAGAGCGTTTAATCGTTAATATAGTTTAGTTCATTGACCCAGACAACAAAAACACAATGAATAACTAAAAATGCAACAAATAACAATTTTGGATTCACTTTATACTTGTCTCTGCATTAGTAGTTTTCTTTTTAAGAAGGAAAACATTGAAGATAGTTCCTTTCCCTACTTCACTCTCTACTTTTATATAACCTCCGTGTGCGTTTACTATCTTCTGAGTAATGGTGAGACCAAGTCCCAACCCCCTTTTTCTTGTTGAAAAGAAAGGGTTAAAGATGTTAGGCAAGATCTCCTTTGCTATTCCCTTACCGCTGTCCTTAATTTTTATTTTTATAGAGTCTTTTTCTTCTGTTGTTTTAATGCTTATCTCACCACCTTTTTCTGTTGCATGTACAGCATTTCTTAAAATGTTTAAAACCGCTTGCTTTACTCTGTCCCTATCAATGGGAATAAGTGGGAGATTTGCATCGAGTGATTTCGTGATTGAAAGGTCCTTCTCGTGAAAGTCATTTGCCATCGATTCAAGAGTATCTGTCATAACGTCATTTATGTTCTCTAAATTTAAATTAATCTCGGGCCCTTTCACAAAGGTGATTGATCTATCAAGCAGTCTTTCAAGCCTTTTTGTTTCATCTGCTATGATACCAGCATTTTTTCTTACCCGTTCGAGGTCATCCGGTTTTCTGAGAATTCCACTTGCAAATCCACCTATGTTTGAAAGTGGGATTCTTATTTCATGGGCAATATAGGCAACAGTTTCACCTATGGTAGATAGCTTTTCAGAAAAACGGAGGGTATCTTTTAATCTATTAACGAGTTTTTGATACTCTTCCAATTCTCTTTTTCTGTTTTCAAGTCGCCTATATTCCAGCACTCTGTTTATAGCAAGGGATGAATAATCTGCGAAAATGTTCAGTTCCTCAAAATTCTCCGCTGTTATTGGTGCACGGGTGAATATGTTATCTGCAAATATAACACCGAATGTTCTATCTCCTGATACAAGTGGTATGATAATAAATTCGTCAACACCGAGTATATCAAAAATTTTTTTCTTCTTTATCATCTCGTTCCATCGTGTTGCTTTAATAACCTTTTTCTTTTTAATAGATTCTTTGATAAAATTAGGGAGAGAGCTCATTCTGTAGACAAGTTTCTCCACAAGTGGAAAAAGCGGGAGTTCCTCTTTTGAACTCAGTTTGTTAAACATTAATAACAAATCATGGAGGCTTTTCTGGGAAACCTGTGTCCATATTTCTCTTGCTTCTTCATTACTTGTAGGTCCTAAACCCATACTACCCTTAAGAAATTTTTTCTCTTGATCGACTAAGAGCAGAAATGCTCTGTTAAAACCAAAAGCATGTCCTGCAGTAACGGCTGTAAGTATCAAATAGGAAAGTTTATCCAGCTGCTTTGTCTCCAGCATTAGATAGACGAGTTCAAAGAGTAATAGAAATTCCCGTTCTTTTTTAGCTCTTCTCGTAACATCATTGATTATAAGTAATACAAGAGGTCTCTCCTTACCTATCCTTTTCATCTCAATATCAAGGAAAATTACCTTATTAGATAGTGAATTTGAGTAAGTAGCCCCGTAAATTTCATGCCCATTCTCTGATTCGAAAACAGAATTTATTGCAGGAACGATGTCATAGTTTTGAATGATTTGTGGGGGAAGAAGATTTCTTATATCTTCACCAACAAGAAAGCAGTTATCAATTCCAAGTTCCTTACAAAGGTTTTCGTTTGCGAATTGTATCTTTAAATCTTTATCTACGGCAAAAATGATGCTTTTAAGTTTCTGCAAAAGACTAAGAAAGCTTTCCACCTTAAAATTCATACAGTTCCTTTCATAGATTTCACATATTTATAATTCAAAATAAATACAAAGTCAAGAAAATTATACGAGTTTTTATTTGACAAAAGCGGATTTTTAACTTATTATACAAAATAATTTGAATAACTGTAAAATATGATAACAGACGGGGAGGTTCTGAATGAAGAGAACATATCAACCGAAAAGAAAAAAAAGACGAAGAAAACATGGTTTCAAAAAGAGGATGTTAAAAAAAAGTGGAAGGAAAATTCTTGCGAGAAGAAGAAAAAAGGGAAGAAAAAAACTTACAGTCTCTCAGAAAAGCTAATAAAATAAGGAACACTAAAGAATTTAAGGAGATATTTCGATCAGGAAAGAGAAGAGCTCTTAAACATTTAACTATCATTTTTATTGAAAAGAATGGGTTTAAATTTGGCATTACATTCAAAAGGGATGCAAAACCCGCTGTAAAGAGGAACAGGATAAAGAGACGACTGATAGAGATAATAAGGATGAGGAAGGAACTAATGAAAAAAGATATTCATATGGTCATTCTTCTTTCGAAAACCGGGCTTGATCTCTCTTTCGATGAACTTTCAGACGAATTCATTCATCTACTTAAGGATGCAAGAATAATTGAATGAAAACCATAGTTATTCTTTTTATTAAAACATATAAACAATTTATATCGCCCATCTTCCCGAAAACCTGTCGGTTTTACCCATCATGCTCAACTTACTGTCTTACAGCTATTGAAAAGTATGGTTTGATACGGGGAGTTTTTAAAGGACTACTAAGGATTCTAAGATGTAATCCCTTGTATCCAGGTGGGTATGACCCTGTAGAATAGGAGATAAAGTGGATAAAAGAACAATAATAGCAGTTCTTCTGATAACATTACTTTTTATTGCTTACACAATGTTGTTCAGAAAACCTAAACAGCAAGAGAAAGATGTAGTACAAAAAGAGGAAGAGGTTGTAGAGAAACAAGAAATGGAGAAAGTAGAAGAAAAGGTAAAGGAAAAGATTGTTGAGCTGCCAACTACAAAACCAGATGCGGAAAAGATAATAACTGTCAGAACAAACCTTTACGAGGCTAAATTTTCAACAACAGGTGCAACCCTTAAGAGTATGCAACTCCTGGAATATCCTGGGAAAGAAGGAAAACCCGTTGAGCTCATCCCTGAGGGAAGCAGTCCACTCTCCCTCGTCTTGTTTGAGATGGAAAACAAACTAAACCTTGGTGAATTCCCTACTGTATGTGAAAAGGATAGTATCAACCTTAATGCCGGTCTAAAAGATAGCCTTGTCTTCTACTACACAAAAAACAATGTACCATTCCTGAAAAAGGTTTTTGTATTTGTTCCCAACAGTTACGTTATAGGTCTCCATCTTGAATCTCTTAATAAGACTCCGTATTCAATAAAACTCGCCTTTGATTCAGGTCTTGCCTCAACAGAAAAGGATGAGCGTGACGAGATGGCTTACACCAGTTTTGTAACAATGCTGGGAGACCATTTTCAAAGGATGAATTTGAAAAATGTTAAAGAAGAAAAATCATCAATTGAGGGAACAGTTAACTGGGCGGGTGTTACATCAAAATATTTCCTCTTTTTCATCTTATCAGAGGACAATGTTATTAAAAAGGTTAGCCAGTGGAAAATAGAGAAAAAAAGGATTGGATTCTCTGTATCAACAAAAGAGATGGAAAAAGGAAGTTTTTCGCTCTACTTTGGACCAATAGATTATTATAAGCTTAAAGAGATGGGGAAAGGTCTTGAGAGGAGTGTCTATTTTGGATGGAAATGGATTGCGCCAATAAGCAGAGTAATATTCTTTACATTTATAGGTATACATAAGGTCATACCAAATTACGGTGTAGTAATAATCGTCTTTTCTACAATTATGATGGTTGTTTTTTTTCCGTTAACTATGAGGAGCCACTCATCTATGAGGAGGATGCAGAGACTCCAACCAAAGATGGAGGAACTAAGGAAGAGATACAAAGATGACTCTCAGAGGATGAACAAAGAGATTATGAAACTGTACAGCCAGCATAAGGTAAATCCTGTTGGTGGATGTCTGCCGCTTCTGTTCCAGATGCCCGTATTTTTTGCACTTTATGCAGTTCTTCGAAGTACTATTGAACTCAGAAGGGCACCATTCATGCTCTGGATACAGGACCTCTCTATGAAAGATCCTTACTTCATACTGCCTATTCTGATGGGGGTAGCAATGTTTGTCCAACAAAAGTTTACTGTGACAGATCCCCGACAGAAGGCAATGATGTATTTTATGCCCATCTTTCTTGTTTTTATTTTTACCAGACTGCCGTCCGGAATAGTTCTCTACTGGCTTGTTTACAATCTTTTATCCATTCTCCAGCAATACATTATCCGCAGAGGTGAAAAGGAAGAGACGGTGAAAAAAACGGAGGAAGTTTGACGCCTGAAAAGTACTTTATCGAAACAGGTAAAACGATTGAAGAAGCCATCAGTAAAGTAATCAAGAAGCTTAAATGTTCGAGAAATGAAATAGAAATTGAGATTCTTGATAATGGTGGGGGAAAAAAGCTTTTGGGTTTAGTTAGAACACCTGTAACTGTAAAGGTGGCACTCAAAGATGAACTTGCTAAAATAAGAAGTATAATAGAAGATTTACTCTCTCTTATGAAGATAGAAGGAGAGGTTTTTGAAACCAAAGAAGGTCTGACCAATATCTTAAGGATATATACTACTGGTTATGATGGACTCCTCATTGGCAAGGGTGGAAAAACGCTTAATGCACTTCAGTATATAGTATCAAAGATGGCAAAAAAATCGGGGATAAATCTCCCTTTTTATATAACAGTTGGCGATTACAAAAGATCTTAGAGAAAGAAAATGGTCTCAGATGGTACTATTGCAGCAATTTCCACACCTCCGGGAACAGGTGGTATTGCGGTTATAAGGATAAGCGGAAAGGATTCGCTCACGATTGCGGAGCGCATATTTAAGGGAAAATCATCCCCAAGTTCAATAGAAAGCCACAGGGTTATTTATGGAAGAATAATCGACCCTGGAACACGAGAGGAAATAGACGATGTTCTCCTTATTGTAATGCATGCTCCGAAGACCTATACAGGAGAGGATACTGTTGAGATTAGCTGCCATGGTGGAATAGTTCCAGCACAGAGAACACTTGAGGTTTGTATTAGCGCTGGTGCCAGGATGGCACAGAGAGGGGAGTTTACAAAAAGGGCTTTTTTGAATGGCAGGCTTGATCTCACACAGGCAGAGGCAGTACTTGATATTGTTTCTGCGAAAACAAAAGAAGGACTACGCGGTGCACTCTATCAACTTAATGGCCTTCTCTCTAAGAAGATAAGAAGATTAAAAGATTTCCTTATCTCTATCCTGAGTGATATTGAACTTTCCCTCGATTTCGCTGATGAAGATATTACCGTTCCTGAACAGAGAAAAATATCAAAAAAGATAAGTTCCACAATAGATATTATTAATGAACTAATAAAGGAAGGCAAAAGGGCATGCATACTTAGAGACGGTGTAAGTGCTGCCATAGTAGGAAGACCAAATGTAGGTAAATCATCCCTACTTAATGCTCTTCTTCTCGAAGAACGTGCTATTGTAACTCCAGTTCCAGGAACAACGAGGGATGTTATTGAGGGTTGGATAAATGTTAAGGGAATTCCAGTGAAACTTTATGATACCTGTGGATTTCAGGATGCAGAAAACATTGTGGAGGCAATTGGTATTGAGAAAACGAAGGAAACTATTGAGAATACGTCTTTTTTACTCTTTGTAGCCGATGGCTCAGTTGCGTTAGAAGGAGAAGATAAGGAATTTTTTAATAGGGCTAAGGAGAAACCATTAATCATTGTTATAAATAAGATTGACCTTCCAAAGAGGATCAACATTTCTGATATTACCAATGGCACTCCTCACCCAATCTGTGAGGTTTCAGCAAAAGAGCATACTGGAATTGAGCAACTCAATAAAAAAATTCTTAAACTCATAGGTGCAACGGAGCTAAAGATTGATGAGGTTATGCCTACCAGAACAAGACATCTTGTTCTTCTTTCGAAGGCAGAGGAAAACCTTACTCGTGCTATACGTGGAATTGAGGAACACAGAAGCCCTGAACTTATCGCTTTTGACATTAAAGAAGCATCACGATCACTCGGTGAGATTATAGGAGAGGTTACACCAGAAGAGATTCTTGACAAGATATTTCAGGAATTCTGTATTGGAAAGTAAAATGCTTAAGGATACAATCAATAAGTTTTCTCTTGCTTTCTCCACTCTTGCTCTGATAATTTCAATACTCACATTCCTTAAAACGGGTGGAATAGTAGATATTAAGAAACAGATTAATATAATGAAAAAGGATATCAAAGAGGTTAAATCACAAACAGAGATGCGTATGGAGAATCGATCTATTCTTTTTGATGCACTATACGACCTGACCGACTCAGTCGATTCATTAAGGACAGGGAATATAAGTGAATCAAAGAGACTTATTAACGAAGCAATTGAAAAGATAGTATATGTTGAAAGGAGACTTACAGAGAAAAAAAGGTTGCACCTTAAGAAAATCAGAAATGAAATAGAGAAACTCAGTCTTTGGATAAATCCGGATGATATAAAAACAGTCGGGGAATTAGAATATCAAATAAGACTTCTTCGCATTTTCGAGGAAAATCTCTAATGCTTTTCATTGTACTTAATGTTGTCATCCTCTTATTTTCTGTTATAATTCATGAAATCTCCCATGGTTTTGCAGCTCTAAAACTTGGTGACCCAACAGCCAAGATGAGTGGGAGATTAACACTAAATCCCATTCCACATATTGATATTGTTGGAACTATCGTTCTTCCTGTGATGCTCATACTTCTCCGTTCACCGTTTCTCTTTGGATGGGCAAAACCTGTTCCTGTCAACCCTTTAAATTTTAAGAATCCAAAAAGGGATATGATGCTGACAAGTCTTTTTGGTCCCTTATCCAATTTTGCTCTTGCTATAATATTTGCACTTTTTTACAGGGTCTTCTTCTTACTTGGAGGAAAGGCAAACATATTTACACAGGGTTTTGTATATGGTGCTGCAATAAATATCCTCCTGTTCTGTTTCAATCTTATACCCATACCTCCTCTTGATGGTTCCAAGGTACTCATGTATTTCTTGCCTGATACTATTGCGGAGGGGTTTAGAAGGATTGAACGCTTTGGTTTTATAATAATATTTGCTCTATTTTTTTTAGGGATTTTGGGAGGTATTCTCTACCCCATTATGCGTTTTTTTCTTTACTTTCTACTGGAAGCGGGAACATGAAACTTAAAATCATATATATATCCATTTTCTATATCCTTTTCTTACTATCAGGTTGTGGGAAAAAACTCCCACCAACCTCGCCTGATAGATGGGCACCTCGAGTGCTGAATGTCAACGCAGTTGATGAACACCATCTTCGTATTTTCTTCTCAGAAAAGATTGATACGCTTACGCCCAAGAAATTGGATAATTTTAAGATTTTGAATCCAGAGAATGGTGAAACAACCAGTGTAATTTATTCAGAAAGGGATAAAAAAGGTGATGAGGTTTTGATTACAGTGCCTAAACTTGAGGACATGAAATATTCATTACTAATCTTTAACATTAAGGATATAAAAGGGAATTTGATGATAAGGGCAGAGAAATCCTTTAAGCCAAGTAACGAGAAGGATACAATCGATCCTATTTTAAGATATACAAGACCTTCAAGGATACGCACCTCAGCCCCACTTGATTCAATTATACTTTTGAGGTTTTCTGAACCAATGGATTCAGGAGCCTGTGGAATTAATGATTTCGTAACTACGTACATTGATATTGACAGCCTGTTTGTTTGGAACGAAACACTGACAGAAGTTACCCTGCGCTACAGGCTTGTAAAGGATAAGATATGTAAACTATTTATGTTACCCCTTATGCCGGACTTATCAGGTAATTCACTAATTGAGATGAGGATTCTCACATTGACAACAAGTGATACATTACCAAAGAATAGAATGAATATCAAAATTATCAAAGACGAAAAAGAACTCACAAAAACTTACGCATTTCTTAGAAATGCAAGCGATAGATTATTTCAGGATATTTCACCAGTTGATACTACTTTTTCTTTTTTCTTTACACCACCTGATACATACTTCATCTCTGTTGTAGCACAGGATTCTCTTGACACAACGGGTCTCTGGTGGGGAGAGAAGAAAATTGCATTCTTTCCCGATACAACAAGAAGTGTGGATAAGGAAGTTGAAGTTGATTTCATAAAAAGGGATAGAATTCCTGAGAGCCTTCTCAACCTCTACAAAATCCTTTCAACAAACATAAAGTGATTTAAATTCAGATTTACCCGCAAACCAACATTCGTTTTTATCATATTCTTGTGTTTTATCATTATATAAAAATTCCACTAAATTTTTTAAAGGTATTAAAAAATCAAGAGTTTTTACATACATCTGCCAAAAAATCTTTGATAATTACTAATTCATTCCAATATAAAATTCCATTGAGGATTGGAAAAATCTTGACATTTAAAAAAAGAATGTGTATATTCAGTTACATATACAGAGAGATACTATGTTTGGAAATGTTAAAACAGTTACCTTATAAATAAGGACAGTGATACTACTCTGGTTTGTTAGCCTATTTGGACAGACTTCTGGTACCATTTAAAAAAAACATATAAGGAAGCAGATATAAAAAGGAGGTTGATTTGTTAGATAAGATGAAGACTGAACGAAATCTGATTGTTGTCCATTATAAGGATGGAAGATTGCTTAAAGGTTACACCCTTGATTTCTCACATGTAAAGGATACATTCCACCTTATTTCTGAACAAGAAAAGGATAAAGGAAAAATCCACGAAATTAGAGCTAACGATCTGAAGGCAATTTTCTTTGTCAAAACACTCAAGGGTAATAAAGATTATGCTGAAAAGAAAAGATTTGAAGAGGTTGATACTTCCAATCTTCGGGGAGTGAAGATTAAGGTTGAATTTTCCGATGGCGAAATAATCAGAGGAATGAGTTATGTTTATAGTAAACAAAAGAAGGGATTTTTTATCTTCCCGGTTGATCCTCAAAGCAACAATGAAAAGATTTATGTCTTAGCAGATTCCATGCGAGATGTTAAAGTTGGCATTGCTGCTGAGGAATAGGTAAAGGTATAGGAGGAATGAATGAGTAAATTCAAAATTAACGTGGATCCCATGACAGGAGAGAAATATATTAGTGTCCCTTTTACGGGTCGTCTATTAGTTGAACATCCCATTTACAATAAAGGTTCAGCCTTTGCTGAGATAGAACGAGAGCAGCTTGAACTTGATGGAGTTCTTCCTCAACATGTTTCAACTATGGAACAGCAGGTACAAAGGGTTTATGAAAATTATTCAGATAAGCAGACTCCTATAGAGAAGTATATTTTTCTCCTCAGCCTTCTGGATCGCAACGAGACCCTGTTTTATCGTCTCGTCTTAAATAATGCAGAAGAGATGTTACCAATCGTATATACCCCAACTGTAGGTGATGCAGCCAGGACCTTCAGCCATATGTTTCGAAGACCAAGGGGGCTTTATATATCAGCAAGTGAAATATCTGAAATTGACAGCATTCTTTCACATGCATCATTTTCTAACATTAACCTGATCGTTGTTACTGATGGTGAAAGGATTTTGGGATTGGGTGATCAGGGAGTTGGTGGAATGGCAATTCCTGTTGGAAAAACAAGCCTCTATGTTGTCGGTGCAGGTTTACATCCAGCCCTGTGCCTTCCAATTCTTTTTGATGTAGGAACAAATAATGAAGAATTACTAAAAGATCCACTGTACCTTGGATTAAGACACAAAAGATTAACCGGTGATGAGTATGATGATGTAGTTGAGGAATTTGTGAAAGGTGTGAAGAGATCCTTTCCACATGCCCTTCTGCAGTGGGAGGATTTTGGCAAGAATAATGCCCTTCGTCTTTTAAACAGATACCGTGAACGTACCTGCTCGTTTAATGACGATATCCAGGGAACTGGTGCTGTAACCTTTGCAACCATCTACTCAGCCGTCCATGCAAAAAAAGAGAAACTAAAGGATCAGAGGTATGTATTTTTCGGGTTCGGTCAGGCAGGATACGGTATCGCAAACACGCTCGTTAATGCTTTAATGGAGGAGGGATTGTCAATCAGGGAGGCAAAGGAGAGGATATATCCTCTTGGTCATAGTGGTTTGGTACTGGATGATATGAAAACCCATGAATATCAGGTTCCATTTGCACATAAGCGAGAAGAAGTGTCTGGTTGGAAACTTCAGAAGGATGGTCAGATTGGGCTTTTTGATACTGTTTTAAATACTCGGGCAACAGTTCTTATAGGGACTTCTGGTGTCAGCGGTGCTTTTGGTGAGGATGTTTTAAAGCAGATGGGGAAAAATACGGAAAGACCGGTAATTCTCGCTCTTTCAAATCCAACCAAGAAAAGTGAGTGTACACCTGAAGAAGCTTCAAAAGCTACAAATGAAAAATGCTTTATTGCTACTGGTAGCCCATTTCCTCCAGTGAAAATAATGGGTATTGAGCAGAAGGTTCCTCAGTGTAATAATATGTATATTTTCCCTGGAGTGGGACTTGGCGCAATTATTTCGATGACCCCAAAGGTAACAGATAAAATGTTTACCGCTGCATCAAAAGCCCTTGCATCGATGGTACCTCCTCAGAATGCAGCAAAAGGTATTCTCCTTCCAGAGATAAAAGATATCAGAGAGGTTTCAGAGCATGTTGCATTTGCAGTAGCCAGGGAGGCACGAGATTCCGGTCTTGGAGTTCGATTGCCCGATGAGAAATTAAGGGAGCTGGTTAAACAATCGATGTGGGAACCCGAGTATCTTCCGTACCGTCATGAATAATAAACCAGTGGAAAAAGATGCCTTTAAGCTATGGTTCTTGCCTCAAATAATCACAGCGATTTCTGCTAAAGTTTGCATAACACCTTACAATCAATAAAAAAATTATTGAATTAAGGTGGAGGTAAAATGATAAAGATGATATTTTTCTTTGTTGAAAGTAAAGGTCGGACAACAAAAAATTCCATTTATCGATAAAAAAATTTGCAATTTTTTAAAAAAGTGATTATATTTAATCGAATCATATTCTGATGTAGGGTATTTTGTACAATTGAAATAACAAAGGGAGATTTATGTGTTAAGAGAAAAGAAACGCGAACGGAATCGCATTGTTGCTCGTTTCAGGAATGGAAGACTGCTTAAAGGTTACACCCTTGATTTCTCACCTGTAAAGGATACATTCCACCTCATATCAGAACAGGAAGAGGATAAGGGAAAGGTCTACGAAATTGAAACAGAGAAGTTGAAGGCAATTTTCTTTGTTAAAACACTCAAGGGTAATAAAGATTATTTTGAAAAGAAAAGATTTGAAGAGGTTGATACTTCTGGCATTAAAGGAGTGAAGATTAAGGTTGAATTTTCCGATGGCGAGATAATCAGAGGAAAGAGTTTTGTTTTTAGTACAAAAAAGGATGGATTTTTTGTTTTCCCGGTTGATCCAAATAGCAATAACGAAAGAATTTATATAATGTCAAGCGCTGTGAGCGATATTCAAATTGGCAGTGATGCTGAAGAATAGAAAGCTACACAAGCGAACAAAGATAATTGGAAAAGATGCAGGCTTTAGCTTGCGATAAATAATTCAATAACTAAATTTTCTGGCTGATTGATCTTCTACTTTATGAAAATTTTCCCTTTGGGTTCAGGGATAACTTCCCCAATTATTGTAGCATGTTCGATTCCCTCGGTTTTCATCCTCTCAATAACCCCGGTTGCCTTTTCTTTAGATATGGTGAAGAGAAGTCCACCCGATGTCTGTGCATCGAAGAGGATGAAAAC
>JABUBL010000508.1_pt1 | contig 11816 bp, 9 predicted proteins | sample 7240371 | NCBI WGS metagenome assembly JABUBL01 (sample SAMN07256343, study PRJNA390944) | subsurface metagenome | isolation source: Methane hydrate marine sediment | place: Pacific Ocean: Eastern North Pacific, ODP site 1244 | collected 2002
AGGGGTCGTTAAGGTCTATTATAAAGCTGAGTTTTTCCATATGTGATTTTGTTTTTAATAGTTGTATGTAAAGACCTCCCTTTTTAATTGCAACTGCTGGCTGTGCACCATAAAGGATTTTCATCTCCTTATCCAATTTTCTATCTCCTTCAGTTTGAGTTTGAAATTTCCCTGTTTGATTTTCAGTTTATTTTTATCAACTGGTCTACTTTTAGCCATTTCAGTGAATTTCAATTCCTCCAAATTAACTTCCTTTTTCAATGGTATTATTGCATTTCTTCCTTCGGGTGTGATTATCCGAAAAGTTAATCTGGAGTTTTTATCTATTCCATTCATTTTCAGAGTAATTCCATTAATTAGAATTTCTGGATCTGTGTTTTCTCTAATTTTCCACCAATCGTAAAAATCTCTATATGTTCCCATCCAGATTTCACTTTTTTCTTTAACTACATTGATAATATATTCTAATATAGATGGATAACGCGAGATCACTTCACTGTGTCCATAAAGGAAGAGAGGTTCATCATTTGAATATTTTTCTTCAATAATTTTCCCAAAATACTTTTTAATAACATCAATGCTGTTTTTCGCATGAAGTAGCGTACCCGGTGAAATTGGATGTACAGGGATCTGGAGTACATCTGAGAGACGAGCATTAATATAAGGATAGGAAGGAAGGTCATCGTAAGAAAAAGAAGATTCGGAAGAGTACTTAAATTTGAGATCTTCAGTTACAAAACCAATGGAATTATTCCAGGCGCCGTATGGAACAGCAAGTCCATATGTTTCAATACTCACTTTCTGAAGTAGTCTTTTTGCCCGTGAGAAGTTTTTTCGGTTTCTAAGTGGGTCTTTGAAAACCTTATGCTCAAAACAGTGGACTGCTATTTCCTGGTTTTTCAGCTCTTTTAACGCATCTTGAGACCCCCCTAAGCTTTTTACATCAATAAAAAATGTGCAGCAAAAATCATGTTCATCTACTATTTTATATGTGTTGTATATCTCATCGAAATTTGATTTATCTGTATCGACCCTGAACAAAAATGCATTTCTTTTTCCATCCGGGTAATACCATTTATGAAAATAATTGGTACCTTTTTTACTGAAGAGGTAACGAATCGCATTGACCGCAAGTTTCCTTACTTCACCTTTGGATACTGAAGAGACACAATCTGCCGGGAATTTACCGTATTCATTATAAAAATATTTCATTCTTCTTGTTGTATCAAATATTACAGAGGAAATATTAAAAGGGAGGGAAATACCAAATCCGTTCTTATACGAAAAATCATAAAGGGCTGGAAATTTGTTGTTTATAGTACCAAAGCCCTTCTTGTTAATAACATACCCTTTATTGTAAACATCAACTATCCCAACATTCCTGAATAAATCCGAACCATCAGGTATAATGCTATTAATAATCACGCTTCTCACAGATTCACCAAGCAAACTCCCAAGTGTTTCTGTATCTGTGAGAATACATCCACCCTCACTAAGATAATCGAGAATCTCTGATTTTTTGGTAAGTTCATCAACTATCAAAACAACAGGATTATCTCCTGGTTTAAAGATCTTAAATAAAAGACCTTCCTGGTTCAATATCTGAACCCATCCGTGGTTCCCTTTGACTATTCCTATGTATGGAAACATATCATCCTCTTAAGAGCTTCAAATCCGCTTTCGTTACTCCTTTTAAGAACCATAGTACTAACGAATATACAAAAACTGCACAAATTATCAGGTAAACTGTGGGGATTCTCCATAAAAGAAGCATTATTATGAGCATTATAATAGTTGCTGCTAATGGTTTTATTGAATATTTTAGGAAAGGAACATAAAGAATTTTTTTGAACCAGAAAAACATAGCGATGAGCATTACAATCTCAGAGATTATTGTGGCTGCTGCAGCCCCTTTTATACCAAGGAAAGGAATCAGGATAAGGTTCAAAACGATATTAATGAATGTTCCAATGACCATACCAAGTGAATATTTTTTTTCCAGATTGCAACCTAAAAGGCCGAACGCGAAAATAGTCTGAATGCTTGTTAAAGGAATAGCCCAGATGAGAATCCTGAAAGCATCTGAAGCTCCGGTGAATTGTTCTCCGTAAATAAGGTTTATTACTCTCCCAGCAAGTAAGGTTCCACCGAAAGCGAGAGGTACTGCAAATAGGAGAATAAGTTTTGTTCCTGCAAAAACAAGTGATTTTAGTTTTTCTTTAGATTCAACAAAGAATCGCGATACCATAGGAAAGTAGACCCATGCAAAAGCTGTATCAACAGAGAGAAGAAAGGTAACGAGCTTAAATCCAGCATTGTACAACCCAACATCAGATTCACCTTTTATAAGCCCGATAGTAACAAGATCAAAATGAAAGTAGACCTGATTCATTATTGCGGCAATTCCAACGGGAACGGAGAGCTTCAGGAGTGAAAAATCGACATGAAATCTAAAATGATGTTTGGTGAGATAGAAAATTAGGAAAAGAAAGATTGTACCAGCTCCAATACCAACAAACCAGAGAAATGGTATTCGAATTATGTCATTTGCTTGATTCACAAAGGAGAAGACGAGAATAACATAGATAATCTGTGTGATGATGGATGCTGCAGCAATATTTGCCATTCTTTCTCGACCTCTGAAGAACCAGTCGAGATAAAATGCATAGAAGAATATGGAGAAGGAATAGAGGGTGAGAAGAACCCTTGTATCCTTTTGTAGGGGGGCGAAAAGACTGAAAAGAAGAAGTATAGTAAATGAGAGGAGTGCAAGGATTAAGCGCAAGCTCAAAATATTGGAAGATAATTCATCAATATTATTCTTTTTCCTTGCGACTTCCCGTGTTCCAAGGATCGTTAGTCCGAGGTCGCTTAACAGGACACCATATGCAAAGATGGAGAATGCAAAACTTATCTTTCCAAAACCCGAAGCCCCGAGAACCCTTGCGAGGTAAACGGTTACAAAGAAGCTCAATATCCATCTGATCCCATTCCCGATAATAAGAAAAAGGAAATTTTTGACAGGTTGTGAAATATACCTATCAATCGCAACAGTCCGCATATAAGCAGTATAATATAGTTTGTCTAATTTATCAAGAAAAAAGAAATCATCTAGAAGTATTTGTCTTATTGGTAAAAAGAAACTACAGCAGCACTTATTATTTTTGTGATTTTTGACTTCTCAGAAATCTTATTAAAAAGTCTTGACATATTAAAAGATGTGTGGTATATACTAAAAAATAACAGTTAACCTTTAATCTGGTCCTGTGAGGCTGGAAAGGGAGGTTCAAATGATAAGTAAGATATGAATCATCTAACCTGACGTAAACGTCAGGATTTTTTTTAAAATATCTACCAAATTACATTTCAGGATAATCAGGAAAGGCGAGATTTCTTCGGTAGTTAGTAAGAGAGAAGACTCGCAATGACAATTGAATAATAAAGAAAGGAGGATTTATGACTATTAAAGAAAAAGGGACTGTTATGGATGAGATACAGATAAGACGAGCACTAATGAGGATTTCCCACGAAATAATTGAGAGAAATAGGGGCGCACAGAACATTGTCATAATTGGAATACGTAAAAGAGGAGATTCCCTTGCAAAAAGGATCAAAGGACAGATAAAGGATATAGAATCTGTTGATATCCCATTCGGTGTTCTTGACATAACGCTTTACAGGGATGATTTTACAACTATTGATTACAAACCCATAGTGGGGAAGACGGAGATTCCTTTTGATGTTACAGGTAAGATCGTTGTTCTCATTGATGATGTGCTTTATACCGGAAGAACTGTGAGGGCAGCGCTCGATGCTATTGTAGATTTTGGAAGACCGAAAGAGATTCAACTTGCAGTTCTTGTTGACAGAGGACACCGTGAACTCCCAATAAGACCAGATTATATTGGAAAGAATGTTCCTACTTCGGAAAATGAACTCGTAGAAGTAAGAGTAAAGGAAGTGGATGGAGAGGATAGAGTTATTCTAAAGGAGGTGAAGGATGAAAATTAAGAGAAAGGACTTGCTTGGAATTGAAGAACTTTCAAGGAAGGAGATAGAAACCATACTCGAGACTGCTGAATCACTCAAGGAGATTTCAGAAAGGGCAATAAAAAAAGTGCCTTATCTTCGAGGGAAAACGGTTGTTAACCTTTTTTTTGAGGCGAGTACAAGGACTCTCGCTTCGTTTGCTCTTGCTGAAAAGAGACTCTCGGCTGATTCCTTTAATCTATCGAGCTCATCATCGAGTGTGCTCAAAGGTGAGACCTTACTTGATACAGCACGAAATCTGGAAGCAATGAAGATAGATTTTGTAGTTATTAGGCATTCGATGCCAGGTGCCCCACACTTTATAGCCAAAAGGTTAGAAGCATCTGTTATAAATGCAGGTGACGGTACACATGAACATCCAACGCAGGCGCTTCTTGACCTCCTGAGCCTTAAAGAAAAGTTTGGCAAAATAAAGGGGAAAAAGATGCTCATTGTTGGCGACATTTTGCATTCAAGGGTTGCACGTTCAAATATATGGGCACTAAAGAAGATGGGAGCAGTGGTTTCCGTTTGTGGACCACCTACACTCATGCCATATAAAATGGAAGATATGGGAGTAAAGGTCTTCTATGATCTGAACGAGGCAATACCGGATAAGGATGTCATATATGTTCTGAGAATACAGAGGGAGCGACAAACAGGAGGGCTACTGCCATCTTTAAGGGAATATATAGAACTCTATGGTATTACTCTAGAAAGACTTGAGAAAGCAAAAAAGGATGTGGTGATAATGCATCCTGGGCCAATAAACCGCGGCGTTGAACTCGACCCAAGGGTTGCAGATGGAAAGCACTCAATCATACTTGAGCAGGTAACCAATGGTGTTGCAGTAAGAATGGCAATTTTATACCTTTTAAGTGGAGGAAAAAGTGCAGAAATCTCAGAATCGTAGATATGTTATTAAAAATGGAAGAGTTATAGACCCTTTGCAGAATTTGGATGAGAAAAGTGATATTTTGATAGTAGGGGAAAAGGTCGAAGGGCTTGGAACATTCTCTGAAAAAGATGGTGAGGTTCTTGATGTTAAAGGGCTTGTTGTCAGTCCTGGATTTATTGATATGCATACCCATCTCCGCGAGCCGGGGAGAGAGGATGAGGAGACCATTGAAACGGGAACAAAGGCTGCAGCCAGGGGAGGATTTACGGGCGTTGCTGCAATGGCAAATACAGACCCTGTAATTGACAACTCGGGTATGATACGGTTTGTTAGGGAGACAGCTGAAAGCAATGGGTATGTTGAGGTTTTCCCAATCGGATCAGTAACAAAGGGTCAGAAAGGTGAACAGCTATCAGAGATGCACGATATGGTTAAAGCAGGATGCCAGGCTTTCAGCGATGATGGATATCCTATACAAAATTCATATATAATGAGAAAAGCGTTAGAGTATTCAAAAATTGTCGATAGAGTAATTATTGTTCATGAAGAGGACCCAAACCTGAGTAATGGGGGTGAGATGAATGAGGATTTCAATTCAACAAAGCTGGGACTTAAAGGAATGCCTCGCATTGCTGAAAGCATTATGGTAGCGAGGGATTCAGCCATATTGAAATTCGTTGGCGGCAAAATTCACATAGCTCATATATCGGTTCGGGAATCCCTTGATATTGTGAGAGAAGCAAAGAAAAAAGGTTTTGCAATTACCTCGGAGGTAACCCCGCATCACATTTCCCTTGATTCTTCCTGCCTTGTTACCTTTGATACGAATCTGAAAATGAAACCTCCGCTACGAACAAAGGATGATGTCAAGGCATTGAAGAAAGGATTAAAGGATGGAATTATTGACGCAATAGCCACAGACCATGCACCACATGCACTTTTCGAGAAAGAGATGGAATTTGGCAGTGCACCATTTGGCATTATTGGACTTGAAACAGCATTGGGAATTGCCTGTACTGAACTTGTTCAAACCGGGATATTATCTCTTGAAGAATTAGTTGAGAAAATGAGTGTTAACCCGGCAAGAATTCTCGGGATTGGAGAGAGGAGCCTGAAAAAAGGTCAGGATGCATATTTAACAATCTTTGATCCTGAGAAAGAGTGGACGGTGAATGTAGATGATTTTGCCTCTAAAAGCACAAATTCGCCTTACGATGGATGGAAACTAAAGGGATACCCTGTAATTACGATAGTTAAGGGAAAGATAGTGTATAGGGAAGGAGAATTTTTAAAGTTAAAAGTCAAAAGTTAAAATTGAAAAGGATTTACTAATAAGTTCGATCCCAATCGCTTTCCTTCTTTCTTAATAAAGGAATTTGAGAAAATCACAATTAGAAGGTTTTACACTATTAAATTCCTAAAAGTAAATATTTTATTTTCGTAATTTCCATTTTCCTAATTTCGGTCTTTCTTTATTTCTTTCTTTGTGCTATAACTATCCGTTTTATTCCTCTCAGGTCGGGGATAATTCTTAAATCTTCATATGTATCTTCTTGTTCAAAAAGTTTTTTTACCGGTTCTGATTGCTTAATACCTATTTCAATTGCAAGAAGCCCCTTTGACTTCAAGTAATCTTTTGCCTCCTTTATAATTCTTCCAATGAAGTAAAGGCCACCCTTTCCTCCATCAAAGGTTTCTTGCGGTTCTTTTTTAACAATTTCAGGGAGTTTTTGGATCTCATCTGTTGGAATATATGGTGGATTGGAGACTATAACATCCGCTTTTTCCACTTCCTTAAAAGGCTCAAAAAGATCACCAGAAAGGAAGGATATCCTTCCTTTAATATTAGATCTTATACAATTATTTTTAGCACAATCAAGTGCTAAATCAGAAATATCAGATGCATATATCCTTGCGTTTTTAAAAAACTGTGCAAAATAAAGGGCGATTACACCAGTTCCTGTCCCGATATCATAAAGAATAAATTCATCAAAAATCTGCTTCTCTATCCATTTTTTTACTTCTGAAACGAGAATTTCAGTTTCCTGCCTCGGGATGAAAACACCATCCTGTGTCTCTATATTAAGGCCCATAAATCCTGTTTCACCAATAATATATTGAACAGGCTCATTAGACAGTCTTCTCTTTATAAAGTTACGAAAAGTGGCAAGTTCTTCTTCACTTACCGGTTTATCAAAATTTAGATAGAGTGAAACCCTTTTCATAGTTAGTGTATGTGCAAGCAGAATCTCTGTTGTTAATCGTGGTTCATCTATGGCCTTTTTCCTTAAATAATCAGTAGTAGTCTTTATTAGTTCCTTAACTGTCCACTTCATATTAGTTATCTTATTCTAAAGGTTTCGTTGGGTCGATAAATCATTTAACGCAGGCTAAAGCCTGCGGCTACTTAACTTTTTTGCTAGCGAGAGTCAGTTTTTCAATGATTTCGTTGAGATCACCATTTAAAATGGCTTCAAGTTTATAAAGGGAAAGGCCAATTCTGTGGTCTGTTACCCTGTTCTGTGAAAAGTTGTATGTTCTTATCCTTTCACTCCTATCGCCCGTGCCCACCTGATTTCTTCTTTTTTCTGCAATTCTTTTCTCTTCTTCCTGTTTCTTTATATCGAGGAGTCTTGAGCGAAGCACCTTCATTGCCTTCTCTCTATTCTTATGCTGTGACCTTTCATCCTGGCAGGTAACTACCATACCACTCGGTAGGTGGGTAATCCGTATTGCAGTAGCGAGTTTGTTTACATTCTGCCCACCAGGACCGGACGAATGGAATACGTCTATTTTCAATTCTTTTGGGTCAATGTCTATATCAACCTCTTCTGCCTCTGGTAGAACAGCTACAGTGGCAGTTGAAGTATGTATTCGACCTCCGGATTCTGTAATGGGTACTCTCTGCACTCTGTGAACACCACTTTCATGCTTCAATTTGCTGAATGCTCCTTTTCCACTTATCATAAAGATAACCTCTTTGAATCCTCCAATTCCTGTTGGATGTGAACTGAGCACATCTATTTTATATGTTTTTGAATTTGCAAATTTTGTATACATTTCAAAGAGGTCTTTCACAAAAAGTGCTGCCTCTTCACCTCCAGCACCAGCTCGTATCTCAACGATAATATTCTTATCATCGAGAGCATCTTTTGGAGAGAGTAAATTTCTTATGTCTTTCTCTTTTTTCTTTATCTCTTCTTCCACCTCTTCACGTTCAACCCTGGCAATCTCTTTCAGTTCTTCATCCTTATCCATCTTAATGATATGCTGGGCTTCTATTCTTCTTTTTTCAAGTTTTCTTAGTTCACTATAAGCTGTAACAATATTTTTGAATTCACTTCTTTCCTTAGAAAGCGAAATAAGTTTTTCCTTGTCTTTCATAACTTCTTCAGATTCGAGAAGTTTTGTAATTTCATCAAATCTCTTTTTTATCTCTTCAAGTTTTTCAATCATTTTTTGTAGATCTCTCAGGGTTTTTTGCACCGCAAAGCTCGCAAAGGGCGCGAATGGATTTTTCTAAAATTTTAATTAATTTTTCGATGTAATTATAATTATTCATTGTTATTTGTAGTAGTTACTCCTTCCTTTATCCTTTTTATTTTTCCTTGTCTTCTATATCGAGTGCTGAACGTAATGCAGCGAACCCAACTTCGAGTTGGTCAGGATCAGGTTCTTTTGTTGTTATGTACTGAAATGCTAAGCCCGGGCTGAGTAGAACCCGAAGTAATGGATTTTGTTTGTGATTACCTGCAAATTTTATAATCTCATAAGAGATTCCAACAAGTAATGGAAGGAAAAGAAGATGGATAAAAAGCCTCAGCAATTTTATGGAGGGTAATCCCCATATACTGAATAGAAAAGTATCAAGAAAAGCAAAGAAAATAATGGCAACAATAAGAACGACAAAGATGAAAGATGTTCCACAACGGGGATGTTTTGTGGAATAACTGGTACAGTTTTCCACTGTTAATTCCTTCCCGTCTTCCCAGCAGAAGATGGATTTATGTTCTGCACCATGGTATTGGAATAGACGTTTTATTTCGGGAATAAAAGAGATGACAAGGATGTAGAGGATGAAGAAAGCAATTCTCAATATTCCTGTTAAAATATTGAAAAGAACAGGTCTTGAATCCAACCCTGTTTTGCTTGCTATAAAGATCGGAAGGAAGAGGAAGATAAAGAGTGCAAGGAGAATTCCGAGGAAGGAGATTGCTCCTGAGAAGAAACCTTCACCATGTTTCTTTTTTTTAGAAGCGTCTTGATTAAATGCTATCTTTGCAGAGTAATTTATTGCATTGATGCCTTCATAGAGCATTTCCACAAGTGAGACTATGCCACGGAAAAAGAACCATTTGAAAAATATAGCATTTCTAAATCGTTTATTCCTTTTGTGGACGTCCACGATAATCTTTCCGTCAGGCCCTCGAACTGCAATAGAAACATTCTCTGGCGAGATCATCATTACACCTTCTATGACAGCCTGTCCTCCCACATTAATCTTCTTCATACGTTAAATATACAATATAAATCCCAATCTGTCAATGGGATTTCTGAAAAACATATGAAATAAAACATTAACCACAGATATAAGCAGACGAACTCAGATTTTGATGAGCGTGGCTAAAGGATTTTTTCTTGACTTTTTAAGTAAAATATTCTAATCTTTATGTAATGAGAGAAATAGAAAGAATGAAAAAACTTAATGAAGTATCAAAAATTTTACTCTCCGAAAATAAATTAAACAAGGTTTTAGATGCGATAGTAAAAAATGCAGCGGAATTCTTCTCTTCTGACGCAAGTTCTATTCTTCTCTTTGACGAAAGGAAAGAGTATCTCCGAATAGAACATTCATTCAATCTATCAACTAAGTATCTCAAAGTTGTAAAGGTTCGTTATGATGAAGAGATTGCTGGTAAGGTTTTAAGTTCACAAAAACCTGCCATCGTCCCAAACCTTGTAAAACTTTTCAAGTCTATGGGAGATAGCTTTTCCGTTATGTGGTTCAAAAAGGAAGGGCTTGTTTCCTGTGTAGTTGCACCTATTGTATTGGTGAAAACTTCTATCGGATGTCTCAATCTATACTATAGAAGACGATATACATTCAGAGAAAAAGATCTTGATGCATTACGAGTCTTCTGTGATTTCTCTGCAATTGCTATTCATAATGCCAGTCTTATAAAAAAGGTTGAGAATCAACTTAGAGAAAAATCAGCACTTGAGCATATAGGCATTACCCTTACTTCTACTCTCAAACTTTCTGATGTTCTGCAGACATTTGTATCAGCGGCAGTAGATTTGACCAACACAGAGATGGGAAGTATTATTGTCATTGATGAGAAAGAAAAAAGAATACAAAAAGCGTACAATTACAATAAAAAGAGGAAAAGACTCGAATCATATGAAAGCACTGCAAGACTTAACAGAGGGATTTCAGGCAGGATCCTTTCGAAAAAGAGACCGGTTGCAATTCGGGATATAAGAAATGAAAAGGATGTAAATCCAACAGCGCTGAAGAAGAAAAGAAGGGGAGTGCTTGCTATTCCTGTTATGATTAAGAAAAAATTAATTGCAATCCTCTTTGTAGGTTCCTCAAAACCCCGTGTTTTTTCAAAGAGAGAGGTATCACAGATTTCCGTCCTGACAAACCAGGCAGCAGTGGCTATAGAGAATGCGAGGTTATATGCACAGATTGAACAGAAAATCAGAAACCTTTCCATTTCATACAAAATAAGCCAGACCTTGATCTCAACACTCGACCTTGAAACTCTCCTACTAAAAATCCTTGAAGAATTAAAGAAGGCTTTTGGGTATTATAATGCTGCAATACTTCTTGTAGATAGAGAGTCCTCAAAACTTATCATTAAGGCAGCTAAAGGTTATCCCCAAAAAATATTAAAGATGAAATTAAGAATTGGTATTGATGGAATCACTGGACATGTAGCAGCAACAGGAGAAACATATTATGCACCGGATGTTTCTAAGGACAAGTATTATATAGAGGGGGTTCCACATGTTAAATCAGAGGTTGCTATCCCCCTTAAAATAGAGAAACGTACAATAGGAGTCCTTGATGTAGAAAGCAAGAAAAACGATGCATTCAGCGAATGGGAAATAAAACTTCTATCAATAATTGCAGCACAGATAGCGAATGCAATAGAGAAATCAAGACTTTATGAAGAGACAAAGATGCTTTCCCTTACCGACCCCCTAACTGAATTACCTAATAGAAGACATTTTGATATAATGATAGATACGGAATTAAGAAGGTCTGAGAGATATAACCGCCCACTGAGTTTACTCCTTATAGATCTTGATAATTTCAAGAGCTATAACGATAGGAATGGACATCTTGAAGGGGACAAGGTGCTTGCCGAATATGCTAAATTTATGAAGTTAAGTATTAGAGATATAGACTTCATCTGCAGGTTTGGCGGCGATGAATTCGTAGTTGTGCTTCCTGAAACAGATGAATCATTTGCAAAAGCGGTAGCAGAGAGAATAAGGAAGAGGGTTTATAATGCGCGTGAAAAATTAGGGATTACTTTAAGTATTGGAGTTGCCTCTTATCCATTAGATGGTGAGGATAAGATAAGTCTGGTAATGGCATCTGATAGAGCTTGCTATATTGCCAAAGAAGAGGGGGGAAATTGTGTGAGAGATATAAGGGACAGAAAATAAAAATTAGAAGACTGTCACTTCGTGATTACGATAAAATGGTAGAGATATGGAGAAGTTCAGGACTTCCTTTTAAGCCAAAAGGGAGGGAAAGCAAGGCATCAATGAAGAAGCAAATTGAGGCTACACCCGATCTCTTACTGGGCGCCGAGGAAAATGATGAACTTATTGGAGTAATTATTGCCTCAACAGAAGGAAGAAAAGGATGGCT
>JABUBL010000509.1_pt1 | contig 11782 bp, 15 predicted proteins | sample 7240371 | NCBI WGS metagenome assembly JABUBL01 (sample SAMN07256343, study PRJNA390944) | subsurface metagenome | isolation source: Methane hydrate marine sediment | place: Pacific Ocean: Eastern North Pacific, ODP site 1244 | collected 2002
CTCTTTATGGGTCTCGCTTATTGCGATATCTGAAATGAAGACTACGTTGCCAGGATCAATTTTGTTGAGATCGCGCAGGAGTGTTATCGGGCGGGTGAACCAAACCTCTGCATTGGGAAAGCGCGCCTTAGCGAGGGCTGCTGAGCATATGCCATCGGTGTCGCCGTGAGATAGGATTTTTACAGCCAAATCTCCACCGTATAACAATTAGTGAGGTTCCATTTTAATCTTGTTTAGCAAATGTTTTAATCAACCCTAACAGAATTTGGAACGGGGCCCGTAGCTCAGCCAGGCTAGAGCATCCGGCTCATAGGTAAATTCTGGGAAACCGGACGGTCGAGGGTTCGAATCCCTCCGGGCCCACCACCTTTTTTATCTGACAACCACCAACACAACAACTTTAGTTCCAATTCTTTCTTATCGTTTGTCTGTTTTAAAATTCCATTCGCGTGTTGTTAAAAATCTTCATGCGCCCCCTGTCTGCTCTGCTCACCAATTTTAACTTACGATACACTTTATTTTGTAATGGTGGAACTAAACTTGTGCCCCGGTGGTGTAGACCGGTCAATCATGTCGGCCTTTCGTGCATCATGCGAGGAAAGCCGGTGACGCGGGTTCGAATCCCGCCCGGGGCACCAAGGTGATTGAAATGGAAAAAATAGAGGTGCCAAGTCAAAAAGCGTATAGATTAATTTACCCGCGGCTGGTCGTCCTCGTCAGTTGTATCGACCCTGCGACCGGGAAGCCTAATATAATTACAATCGCATGGGCCACGCCGCTCTCGGTGAACCCACCGCTTGCTGGGATCCTCGTTGCCCCCCGGCGGCACTCCCACGAGCTCATCCCGAGCGCTCGCGAGTTCGTGATAAACATCCCCACTGTTGAAATCCTCGACAAAGCGATCAAGTGCGGCAGGGTCTCTGGGCGCGCGCATGACAAGTTCTCAGAGATTAGGCTGACCGCCAAGCCCGCAAAAGTCCTTAAATCTCCGATTATCGAAGAATGCGTCGCCCATCTTGAGTGCAAGCTTGTGAACCAGATTACCACGGGCGATCACACTCTATTCGTGGGAGAGGTGGTCGCAGCGTACGCGAACGAGGGCACATTTGACGGTGGATTTATGAATATTGAAAAAGTCCGGAACTTTTACCAAGTCAGTAGCGACACCTTCGCGATTTTGAGCAAGGATCTGTTAAAACCTGAGTTCTGACCAAATATTTTTAACATAGGCTACAAGTGAGCAGGGAGATGGGTGTGCGGCAAGTGATGAACGAGGCGGTCAAGCCTGAGTTCTTGCTTAGCATCGCGTGCGCGCTAATGCTCATCGGCTCTTTTGCTCCTTGGGAAACCTTCGGCGGGCAATCCACGAATGCTCTTGGTCACTGGCAGGGGGCGATTGCATTCATCGGTGGATTACTCCTGCTCCTGGGGACTTTGGTGAACTACGAGTTTTTGAGGATCAAGAAGCTCGACATACACAACCCCCTGACGAACGCGGGGATTGAAGCGCTGGGAAGTCTGCTCGGCATTCTCGGGGCAGCCGCCTACGGGGTGGAACTTGGCACCCGTGCCTCACCTGACTGGGGGCTCTACCTCACAATACTTGCTGGGATAGTGGGACTCTTCGTGGCATACAAACTCTACCAGCGGGAGCAACCAGCGATTCCGAGAGTCGCTTGGCACGGTTGATTGAGTTAAGGGCCAGAAAGCATTTTCTTCAGTATAAAAAACCAAAAGGAGAGCCATTGGAGCTCGTGGGTATTGTTTGTCAGCAGCTTGATGACTCTTTTTGCCGCATTCATGACGTTTTATGGAGCAAGACCCGGATTTAGACGAGGAACAGGATTATAGCCAGGCCTCAAAACGTCTCCGGGGCTCGATACTTTAATTAATTCGTTCCCGATATTGTTAATGCAGTTCAGCTGGTGATCACATACCCGACTGCCCAATCTGCAACAAACCTCTTGAGCCACCGATGGTTAAGTGCTCGAGCTGCAGCGCCGAGCTCCACCGCGCATGCGCGAAGCGAACGATGGGCAAGTCCTATTGTAAGAACTGCTACAAGCAAGCAAAAAAACAGGCGCGCTTCGAGCGAATGGCCCAGCGCGAGGCCCTCGGCGGGGGAAAGCCGGGCAAGATATGGTAGTTTTTATCTTTTGATAACGAAATCTGACTCGGGCGGGGGTAGCCAAGTCAGGTCAAAGGCGTGAGGTTTAGGACCTCATCCCGAAGGGGTTCGCAGGTTCGAATCCTGTCCCCCGCACCACCCAAGAAGGCTTATTTAGAAAGAGTCAGAAAGTGTGTCGATTGATTGAGGTGTCAAGATGCCTAAGCATATGGGGTCCACAAATCCCATACTCCGCAAGCTGGTACGCGAGCTTCGTACTAGAGGTAAAAAACAAGATATACCCCTCTGGCGTGACTTAGCGGAGCGCCTCGAGCAGCCTCGTCGAGCTCGGGCAGAAGTCAACCTCAGCCAGCTGAACCGTTACTCGGGCGAGGAGAGCACAATCGTCGTGCCCGGCAAGATCTTGGCGGCCGGCAAGTTGAATCACGCAATCTCCGTTGCTGCCTTCAAGTTCTCGGATGCTGCCAGACGAAAAATCACGACCGCTGGCGGCAAAGCTCTGACCATCCAACAGTTGCTCGAACAAAACCCGAGCGGCAAGGGCATCAAGCTAATGGAGTGAGAAACATGATCATCGACGGTAAGGATTTGGTCTTGGGGAGGCTCGCGAGCTTCGTGGCGAAACGTCTGCTCGAGGGCGAACATGTGGCCGTGGTGAACTCGGAGCAGGTGGTGGTTTCCGGTAGAAAAGAAGCTACCTTCGACGTTTACGACGTTTGGCTCGAGGTTCGAAACCTTACCAATCCCCGCAAGGGGCCTTTCCACCTTAAGCGCCCTGAGGAACTTGTGCGCCGGGCGATCCGAGGAATGCTGCCCTTTGACAAACCCAAGGGGCGAGCGGCCTATCGTTGCCTTCGCGTTTACGTAGGAGTGCCCCAAGAGCTCGCCGACAAGGAGATACAAACTCTGCCCGAAGCCAGCCTTGAGCGGCTCGGCACGCGACGTTTTATAAGAATTGAGACACTCAGCAAACACTTGGGAGCGAGGTTCTGATGAAGGTTGTGCTCACAATTGGCAGACGTAAGGCCGCACTCGCTAGGGCCCGGGTGAAGGATGGCAATGGGCACGTGTTCGTCAACCGCTGCGCGCTCAAGGTTTACGAGCCGGAACTCGCGCGACTCAAGATTTTTGAGCCGTTGACCTTGGTGCCCGAACTCGCGCGCCGCGTCGACATTGATGTCAACGTCGAAGGCGGGGGTTTCATGGGACAGGCTGATGCCGTTCGCACAGCCATCGCCCGGGGACTCATCAAGTGGTCGGGTGACCCCAAGGTGCGGGAGCTTTTTAAGCAGCACGACTGGACTTTGATAAAGAGTGACGTACGCTTCAAGGAGCCCAAAAAACCTGGGGGATCCGGCGCACGCGCAAAATATCAGAAGAGCTACAGGTGATCGCATGCGGGTAGTTCGTTGTATAACTTGCGGCAAGCTGCTGGGCGACAAGTACGAGGAGTTCGAGCAGCGCGTCAAAAAGGGGGAGGCGCCTAAACGCGTGCTCGACGAGTTGGGGATCAAACGCTACTGCTGCAGGAGCACAATACTCACGAGCATAGACTTGACCGAAGAAATAGCGAAATTCAAGCACTAAGTGTATTTTTACTTGAAAAGCTATTGTTAATTGGTCCATGAGCATGAAGATCGAATGGTATTTAGATTTCGTCGACCCGAGCTACAAGCCCTCGCGCGAGAACTTGATCGCCCTGTTTAGAGTTGAGCCTGCGAACGGCATTAGCATGCGGGAGGCCGTGGGGCGCGTGGCCTCGGAAAGCTCGATCGGCACTTGGACCACCCTTATGACGATGACGCCCGAAAAGCGACGACTCATGGCGAAGGCCTACGAAATTAAAGGGCGGTGGGTAAAGGTGGCCTACCCGTTTGACCTCTTCGAGGCGGGAAACATGCCCCAAGTGCTCAGCTCAATCGCGGGCAACATCTTCGGGATGAAAGCCGTGCGCAATCTCAGGCTTGAGGATGTGCGGTGGCCTCCGGAGCTTATAAAATCGTTCAAGGGCCCCCAGTTTGGCATCGATGGGATTAGGGAAATTTTCAAGGTGAATGACAGGCCGCTGACTGCAACGGTGCCGAAGCCGAAGGTCGGGATGAGCAGCGAGGAGCACGCCCAAGCAGGCTACGAGGCTTGGGTTGGTGGCATCGACCTGCTGAAGGATGACGAGAACCTTTCTGGGCAGCGATTCAATCAGTTCGAACGCAGAGTGGCGAGGTCGCTTGAGCTACGCGACCGAGCCGAGCGCGAAACCGGGGGAAGAAAGAGCTACTTGATTAACGTGACCGCCGAGACGCGGGAAATGCTCCGTCGTGCGAAATTCGTAAAGGAGCGAGGTGGCGAGTACGTGATGGTCGACATTCTGACAGTGGGGTGGGCGGGAGTTCAATCGCTGCGCGAGGAGTGCGAAGACTTAGGGCTTGCGATCCACGCTCACCGCGCGTTCCATGCTGCATTCACACGCAAGCCAGAGCATGGGATGTCGATGCTGGCCGTTGCAAAAATCGCTCGCCTCGTGGGCGTCGACCAGCTCCACATCGGCACCGCGATAGGAAAGCTCGAGGCGCCGCGGGAGGAGGTTTTGGCGCTACAAAGAGCAATCATGAATCGTAACGTTAAAAGCGGGCGACAAATCCTAGCTCAAGAGTGGCGCGCTATCAAGCCTGTTTTCCCCGTCATCTCGGGCGGGCTGCACCCAGGTTTGATACCCGAAATCATCGAAATGTTTGGAAAAGAAATCATCATCCAAGTTGGGGGCGGGGTGTGGGGACACCCGGACGGAGGACGAGCGGGGGCAGCAGCCGTACGTCAGGCCATCGATGCCGCGATGGGGGGGGTTTCGCTCGAAAAATACGCCAAGGGAAGAAGGGAATTGAGGGCCGCTCTCGAGAAGTGGGGACGCATCAGGCCCAAGTAGAGGTGATGATTTGATGAGTTCCTTGAAATATGAAGTAGAGTTGATCACGCCCGAGGAGAAGGAGAGGCTCTTCGAGCTCAATTTAAAGAGGTACCTGTATACCAAGAAGGCGAACATCTACGGCTGCTGCATAAAACTCCTGACCGAGCTGGAAGACGTGAAGAATCTGTGGGAGGAGAACTTCTACACGATGGACGAGAATGTCCGATCTCACGGTCGCCTCATAGTTTTGAGGGAGGAAGAGGGCCAGCTCGGCGTGAAGTATGACCCATATACTAACACGGCTTTTCTGACCAATGTCGACTACTACGGATGGATAAAGAGTATCACTCTTTCCGTGGCGGGCGATGTCCTCGAAGACGAGCACGGGATATACTCCGTCCACGGGGCGGCGATAGACGTAGAGGGAACGGGTGTCTCCATCATAGCACCTCCGAAAACCGGCAAGACTACCCACTCGTGGGGCCTGCTGAGATTGAAGGGGGCGAGGCTGGTGACGGATGACTGGTATTTCGTGAGGATTTACGAGCAGGGCCCTCTGGCTTTCGGCTCGGAGAAGAACTGCTATGTCGAGGCAGATATCGGGAGCATATGGAAGGAATACGAAGGGCTCATGAAAAAAGTCCGTTTCGACGAGCGTGGAAGGGCGGTCGTAAATGTGAGGTGGGTAGTGGGCAGCGGTGGGGTGATTCCCATGACAACACTCAGGAAAATCATCATGCTCAAGAGGGATAGGGATGACCCAAAGGTGATCAGAAAGCTCAGCCCTGAGGAGGCATTGGATTATTTGTTGGTAAATGATTTTTGTAATCCTCATCAGTTGGTGAGAGATCAACGAAAGCTGCAACTCAGGAAGGATTTTTTCAAAAGGCTTTTCAAATTGACGGATGTTTATCTGGTCAACACCGTTGAGCCGCCCCAAGAGACCAACAGACAGATAGTGAACGTCATCAAAAAATAATCTCTGGCAGCTTGTTTTTATTTAGGTGGAGATAGATTCCTCAGGGGGGCCGTGGGGTAGCTTGGTCTAGCCTCCCAGCTTGGGGTGCTGGTGACTCGGATTCAAATTCCGGCGGCCCCACCACTATTTCCGTTTCCAGAGCGCATAGATGACGAGAACTGATGGCAGAATCACCAACGCTGCAACGAACGCGTAGAAAATCACAAGCGCCAGTCTAGTGACTCCATAGGTCGTGAAACCACTTACCAAGAACACACAAAGCAGAACAAGGTAGGGCCTTCGTTCGACTGCTCCTGCCACCCTCTCCATCATCTTTGCATCCTCAAGCACGTCGTATGCGCACTTCCAGTCTGCGCAACCGCCGGTGCATCTCCTTTTTTGTGGACCTGATTAGCTCGTTTGTCCGAAGTGCGAGATAGCGATAGGCTAGCTTCCCTTTTTTGGTAATCACTCTTTTTCTCCTGATGAGGCGGAGATGGAGGAGGAGTTTCAGATGGGTTCTTATCGCTCGCTCAGAATTTTTGCTCCGCGCGACTATTTCCGATACCAAAAGTCCCCTTTTACTTCTCGCCAAAATGTTAAGAATTTTCCTACCCGTGCCACGAATGTTGAAAAACCCAGATATCTCCGTGATAAGATTGCCCGCCCCCATTTTTATCACGTTTACTCATGCGAAAAAACCTAAATAGCTTGTGACCCAACTCCTATGCAGAATAATTTGCACCCCAGTTGGGGGTACTGAATGAGTGAGATAGTTCTAACTGCAGATCGTTCGCTGATGTCCGATTACGGCGGCGGCATATTCGTTGGTTTTGCTGCCTGCGCACCCAAGTTGATACCCGAGAGGTTATACAAACGATTGCTCTGCCCGCCGATTCCTGAGCATGATGGTATCGCGAAATTCGCTCCTTGCGGAACTAGGAAGATAGAAGCAGCCTTGCTTGAGAAAGGGTTTGACATATCTGTCGTACACCCCGAGCACTTACATAAAATTATCAATGAGGAAACCAAGGCAGTAGGAATCACGGCTAACGATCCCCTAGGCTTGGGGCCCGCCTCTTCAACATTCAGCGGTTTGATAAAGAGGGAGACTTACACGGCGTTTTATTACCGGAAGCTCCTCGCGAATTCTTCGCTCAGAGAAAATGGAGCGAAGGTGATAGCTGGGGGCCCCGGCGCATGGCAGCTTGCGGATGAACGGATAATGACCAAGCTCGGCATAGATTGTGTCGTTGTTGGTGAAGGCGAGATAACCGCAGTTGAGATGTTCGAGCAAGCGTTGAACGGCGAAAAGCTACCGAGAATTGTAGAAGGTGAAGTTGTGCCCCTTGAGCGAATTCCCTCTATAAAAAATCCAACTATATGCGGACTAGTTGAGATTGCACGAGGATGCGGGAGAGGATGTAAATTCTGTATCCCCACGCTTTTGAATTATAGATGCATACCGATAAAGCAAATCTTAGATGAAATCAAAGTCAACCTTAACGCTGGCCCCGCTGAGGGGGCGTTATTACATGCAGAAGATGTTCTCAGATATGGTGCCAAAGGTGTGATTCCAGACGAGGAGAAAGTTACGAAACTTTTTAGGGAGAGCCTGAAGCTAACGAATAATGTCTGGCTCTCTCACTTTGCTTTTGCATCCGCGATGGCGAAGCCCAGCCTCATCGAGCGCCTAACGGAGATGCTGAATTCAAAATCCAATGGAGAGCTGCGGATATCGGGTCAAGTAGGTATAGAAACTGGATCCCCAAGGCTGGTGAGGGAGCACATGAGAGGCAAAGTGGCCCCCTTCAAACCCGAGGAGTGGCCGGAGGTGGTAGTGGAAGCCCATAAGTTGTTGTGCGATAACAACTGGCAGCCGTGTTCGACGTTGATAATGGGGCTCCCCAAGGAAACTTCTGAGGATGTCATGAAAACAGTTGAGCTAGTCAAATGCCTAGATGAGTACAACTCCCTCATCGTTCCCCTTTTCTTCGTGCCGATAGGTGCGCTGGATACGAAGAAATTTTTCACGGTCGAGGACATGTTGCCGGAGCACTGGATGCTGCTCGGGGCCTGCGTGAAACATGACATGAAGTGGGTTGGCGAAATGGCAGACGGCTACTTCCAGAGCCGCCCTATACAAAAAATCCTAGTCGGAAAATTCATCTTGAACTTGATGAAGAAAAAGTTGAAACCATACATAAAGCAGATGGAGCAGGGAATAAATCCGCTGCCCAAACAGCACCCTAAAGATTAAACGATTTGCTGTTGGTAAGTTTAAAGGGACCTCGATGCTGTTAAAGGTCGCCCTCATTGGTTGTGGCGCAATAGGCACGGTGCTAGCTCAAGCCATCGACGAAGGTAGGGCTGGCAAAGCTGAACTCGCTTGGATTTATGACTTAAAATCAGAGAAATCCGAGGAGCTGGCGAAAAAACTGAGTTTAAAGCCCCGAATAGCAAGAGGTGTGGCGGAGATATACGCCGACAAAACCGTGGACTTGGTCATCGAAGCAGCCTCCCAGCTGGCGGTCAAGCAATACTCGCTCGATATCCTTCGCTCAGGTAAAGATCTTATGGTGATGAGCGTGGGAGCATTTGCGGACGAGAAGCTGTTGAACGCTGCGCACAACGCAGCTGAACAAAGTGGTCGTAGGATCTACATTCCATCAGGTGCTGTGTTGGGCATCGATGGGATAAAAGCGGCCGAGCTAGGCGAAATCAAGGAGGCAACGTTGACAACACGGAAGCCGCCCGCAGCGCTAGCTTACACCGCGTACCTAAAGGAGCGCGGCATCAAACTGAGGGGACTTAAAAAACCCCGCATTGTGTTCGCAGGATCCGCCCGGGAAGCAGTCAAAGCATTTCCCCGAAGCGTTAATGTAGCAGCAACCCTGAGCTTGGCTGGCATAGGGCTCGACAAAACAAAAGTTCGCATCATCGCCGACCCAAAGCTCGACCGCAATGTACACAAAATCCGCGTTCGAGGCAAGGCGGGCGAGCTCGTTACCGAGGCACGGAATGTGTCGTTCCCCGATGTCCCGAGGACGAGCTACCTCGCGGCGCTCTCGGCTATTCAGACTCTACGAAACCTGAGCGAGAGTATTCGTGTGGGAACATAACTTTATAAATTGTGAATATTGCCTAATCTTGAGGGCTTAATCATGAACCCCGAACAGATAAAAAATGCCATCCTGAAGCTGAAGGACGAGCACAACGCGATTATCCTCGCCCACAACTACCAGCGGGAGGAAATCCAACTCCTCGCCGATTACATAGGGGACTCGCTCGATCTGGCTAGGTACTCCACGAAAGTCGATGCCTCCCTCATTCTATTTTGTGGGGTCGATTTCATGGCGGAAACCGCGGCGATCCTGAACCCCAAAAAAACCGTGTTGATCCCGGACCCAGAAGCCAGATGCCCCATGGCAGCTCAACTTCCGGCGCAGCTTGTGCGTGAAGCAAAACGGGAACACCCCGGTGCCGCCGTGGTGCTTTACGTCAATACGCTAGCCGAGGCTAGGGCTGAGGCCGATGTCACCTGCACCTCGGCGAACGCTCCGCTTATAGTCAACGCTCTTGACGAAGAGGAGATTCTCTTCGGCCCCGATCGAAATCTCGCTTGGTTCGTGCAGCAACGCAGCGACAAAAAAATCATCCCACTCCCTGACCGCGGTTATTGCTACGTGCACCGAATGTTCTCTCCCGCCGATATCATGCTGCTGAAGGAGCGCTACCCGGATGCTGAAGTGCTGGTACACCCTGAGTGCGACCCCGAAGTCCAGAATCTTGCCTCACACATCTGCAGCACGAGTCAGATGCTACTTCGAGCCAAGGCATCGCCAGCCAAGCGATTTATCATCGTCACTGAGGTTGGATTGGTCGATCGGCTTCGACGTGAGTTCCCCGACAAGGAGTTCATCCCCGCGCTTGAGACGGCGGTGTGCAAAAAATTGTTGCCGGGCAGCCTGGAATACTGGCTGGGGTAAAAGAGGCGATGATGGCCTTTGATGAAGTCGGGGTACAAGCGAAAGCCCTCAAGTCCGATGGGCAAAAAATCAAGGCTGGAGATGTGATCCTGCGCCTCGATGGTCCGGCCAGAAGCATCTTCGCGGCCGAGCGAGTGGCGCTTAATTTGCTGATGCGCATGAGCGGCATCGCAACGGCAACGCAGGGGCTCATCAACCAGACTAGGAAGAAAAACCCCAATGTTGTGATAGCGGCTACGCGAAAAACTGCCCCGCTTTTGACCTACTTCGACAAGCGCGCGGTTCAGGTTGCTGGTGGAGAGCCCCACCGATACAAACTCAGCGACCACATCCTGATCAAGGGCAATCACCTCAGGCTAGTCGGTTCGGTGAGTAAAGCAGTCCTCCAAGCGCGTGAAGGCAGCCCGGTGAAGAAGGTGGAAGTTGAAGTAAGCAAGCCGGATGACGCATATGAAGCAGCCCGTGCAGGTGCGGATGTGGTAATGCTCGACAACATGAAGCCGGCAAACATCATACGCGCGATAAAGATACTTAAGCGAGGAGGGCTGCGGAATCGGGTCACACTTGAAGCTTCAGGGGGAATCAATCCCTCAAACGTGGAGAGCTACGTGGCGACCGGTGTGGATGTGATATCATCGAGTTACATCACCATGCGGGCCCCCGCGCTGGACATGAGGTTGGAACTGAAAAGCAAGAGTTTTAAGCCCTCCGCTGGCAGGAGGAAGCAGAAATCGAGGTGAACCGATGGCAGAGCTCACACCCCTTAGCCAAAAAGTACACGAAGCACTTAAAAAGCTCGGCGCCACGAATCCAGATGCGCTGAGGACCACAGACGACGTTGTGCGCGTGACTCGCCTACCAAAGGGCATGACGAACAACGCGCTGATGGATCTCATCGCAAAGGGGTATGCGAAACGCGTGACGCGACAGAAGACCGCAGGCTACTACGCCACGAAATGACTAGTTGCGATGTCTTCTTCCGCTGTTAATCCAATTTTACAAGGCGAGCTGGAGCTAGGTTTAATCTCCTGAAAAATAGAAATAAACTCGATGAAGCGAGTTGGTGTTGCTGAGCTACCCCTGCACGGTGGTCGATGTCCACCTTGGTTGTTTAGTCGGATGAAGCGTTTGGGCGGGGCAATAGCCGAGATAATCGTGCACGAATACGGGAGGCAGGAATTTCTCAGGAGAATGGGCGATCCTTTCTTTTTTCAAGCTCTGGGGTGCACGCTTGGGTTTGACTGGCATTCATCGGGATTGAACCACTACCGTATGTGGTGCGCTGAAGGAGGCGATAAAACCCGAGGGGCTCGGCGTCGCTGTTTGTGGAGGAAAAGGTAAGGTTTCGAAGCGAACGCCGAACGAAATTCAAAAACTCGCGGATGTTTTTTCCCTCTCCTCCCAAAAAGTTGAATCTCTCAGGTATGCGAGCAAGATGGCCGCGAAGATTGACAATGCTTGCGTGCAGGACGGGTACCAGCTATATCACCACGTTTTCGTGCTCAGCGAAGATGGGGATTGGGCCGTGGTGCAGCAGGGAATGCATGAACAGCTGGCTAGGCGCTACCACTGGCTTTCCGAGGGCGTCCACAGCTTCGTTGAGGAGCCGCACTCGGGTATTGTAGGCGATCGCCGGGAGGAAGTGGTCCTCGACATGACCGCGCGCGAGAGCGATGAAGCGAGAAAAGCTAGTTTAGACCTCGTGTGTGACGATCCGAAGCGGTTAGGGGGTTATGTCCGAGAAGCAGAACAGCGATCGCTCGATGAATACCTAGCGCGCTCGCCCCAAGTGCGCACCCTCATCT
>JABUBL010000510.1_pt1 | contig 11776 bp, 12 predicted proteins | sample 7240371 | NCBI WGS metagenome assembly JABUBL01 (sample SAMN07256343, study PRJNA390944) | subsurface metagenome | isolation source: Methane hydrate marine sediment | place: Pacific Ocean: Eastern North Pacific, ODP site 1244 | collected 2002
ACAGGCACTAAAGAACAGGCTGGAACCCATAGTCGAGCTAGGATTCAATGATTGTAGTTTTGGATATAGACCTGAACGCTCACCACATCAGGCCATGCGGAAGATCTATCGAGAATTGCTTAAAGGATACGAATGGATAGTAGATGCAGACTTGAAAGATTTCTTTGGAAGTGTGCAACATGAGAGGCTAATAGACATAATTGCAGAAAAGGTTAGTGACGGAAGGATACTGAAACTCATTCGAAAGATGTTAAAAGCGGGATATATGGAACAGGGAATAAGACACCTTACACAAGAAGGAACACCCCAGGGTTCAGTGATAAGCCCACTATTCAGCAACATATATTTAAACCAGTTTGACCATGAAATGGAATCAAGAAGGTATAAGCTAACTCGTTTTGCCGATGATTGGGTGATATTGTGTAGAACCAGAGGGGAGGCCGTCAAAGCATTAGAAGAGGCAAGAGAAATTCTTAAATCTCTCGGATTGGCTATACATCCGGAAAAGACTAAGATTACTCACATAAACAAAGGCTTCGAATTTCTGGGGTATAAGTTAAAACGAGGAAAAGGACTTAAACTCGCCAAGAATAAAATCAAAAAGAAGATGAATTTCAGTAATATCTATGCTTTTCCTAAGGAAGAATCGATAAAGAGGTTCAAAGCCACTATCAGAGAAAGGACTAAACGTAGAATACCATTAACTACCAAGGAGATTATTGACTGGATTAACCCAGTAATTCGTGGATGGGGCATATACTATCGTAAAGCTCATGTTCGTAAACTTTTCAACAAGTTACAAAGATGGATAGTCAGGAGAATATGGAGCCAGCACTACAAAAGATGGAGAAACTACGGATGGAAGTACTATAATGAGAGTAGACTATATGGTGAACTCAAGTTGGTGAGCTTATTAACACTTATACCAGATTTGCGTCTTAAAACTGTATCTAAATGATACCATATCGGAAAGCGGTATACGGGAAAACCGTATGTACCGATTGATTGAGCGGACAGAGGAAGGCGAAAGCCGACCTCTTCCGACTCTACACTCTATGAAATAGAGGAAGGGGCTGACAGAATACGTAGCCTGCAAAGGATAACATTTGCCGGGCAAGTAGGACTGGAGGAACAAATGCAAACCTCACTGCAGGGAATAGCAAAGAAGGCAAAACTGAATAAGAGGCATCGATTCCGTGATCTCTATCGGCTACTAAATGAAGAGAATCTTCTGGATTCTTGGAAATATCTGAACAACAAGGCAGCCTCAGGAGTAGATAAGATATCTACCGAAGAATTTGAGGCAAATCTACTCACCAATATCCAGGGATTAGTTACAAGCCTGAAAGAGAAACGGTATCGGGCAAAACTGGTAAGGAGAGTGGACATCCCCAAAGGAAAGGGCAAGTATCGGTCTTTAGGTATACCTACCATAGGTGACAAACTGATACAAAAGGCAGTAGCCAGAATACTTGAGGCGATATACGAACAAGACTTTCTTTCATGTAGCTACGGATATCGTCCCGTAATTGGAGTAAAAGATGCAGTAAGAGACCTAACTACTACCTTGGTAAGAGGAAGATATGGTTACATACAGGATGCAGATTTACAAGGATTCTTTGATCATATCAATCACCAGTGGTTACTCAAGATGTTAGAAGAAAGGATTGATGATAAACCATTTATCCATCTAACAACCAAATGGTTAAAAGCAGGCATCCTTTCCACCGATGGCAAAATATTACATCCGGTGACCGGGACACCACAAGGGGGAATAGTAAGTCCGATACTGGCTAATATCTATCTGCACTATGTACTTGACCTCTGGTTTGAAATGAAGGTGAAGCCTAACTGTAAAGGAGAAGCCTATCTATGTAGATATGCTGATGACTTTATCTGTGCCTTTCGTTTTAAAGGTGATGTAGAGGAATTCTATAAGGCACTAATTAAAAGGCTTAGCAAGTTCGGTCTTTCTCTATCACCAGATAAGACCAGAATCATAAGATTTAGCCGGTTTGAGAAAGGGACTGATTACTTTGAATTCCTGGGTTTTGAGTTTCGCTGGGGTACCAGCCGCAAGGGTAAGGATATGATTAAACTGAGAACCTCAAGGAAGAAATTACTAGCAAGCTTGATAAAGTTTAGCCTCTGGTGTCGTAAATGCAAAAATCTTCGTCTTAGGGTAATCTTTAAAATACTTAATGCTAAACTAAGAGGCTATTACAACTACTATGGGATTACTGGTAATTTCGCCAGTTTGCAAGAGTTTTTCCGCCAAGCGATGAAAATCTTATTTAAGTGGTTAAATCGTCGTAGTCAGAAGCGCAGTCTCTGCTATAATATATTTAACCAGATTGCAAAATTTTATCATATTGAGAAGCCTAGAATTACAGAGTTTTCTTATCAGTCTAAATCTTATTAGTTTACTTTTACGGAAGCGAGTATTTCTGAAGAGCCCAGTGCGGTAATTCCGCACGCTGGGATCTGTGCGGGGGCAGTCGGGTAACTGGCTGTCCTACCGTGACAACCTATGGGGTCTGAGGAAGTTTCTTAACCGGATGGTTGAAACTTTAGGTATTACTGTAGATAGACGTCTTAAAGGAAGACCTCGTAAAATGGAAAGCTAAATCATGGAAAAAATAGGATGTGTTGTACCTATTTTCTAATGAGGATGATTGGGATAAGAAGTATCACGATAAGATCATTATTGCCGACAATGAAAGAGAAGCTAAGGATTATAAAGAAATAGGGAAGAAGTTTATAGAAGATTATTATAAAAGATATTATCCTTTTAACCAGGGGAAAGTTTTAGGTATTGAACGTCGGGAAATTATAAATTTAGATGATAAGGGAGAATATAAATTAAAGGGAATTATAGACCGCTTAGACCAGGTAAAAGACGGAACTTATGAAATACATGATTATAAGACCTCCAAATCTCTTCCGGAGCAGAGCAAAATGGATGAAGACCGCCAACTGGCTCTCTATCAGATAGGGGTTCAGAGTATGTGGGATGATGTTGGTAGTGTAGAGCTGGTGTGGCATTATGTAGCCTTTGATAAAGAAATAAGGTCATCAAGGACGGAAGAAGAGTTAGATGAATTAAAAAAAGATACCATTATGGATTATTATCTTGATAAAGAAACAGGAGAGGTTATTATTACTTCAGAGGAAGCATTTGAATATGCTGAAGAAGCTGAAGAAGATGAAGATAATATAAGAGAAGATTTACCTGATTGGCAGAAAGAGGACGTTAAATTAGCCCAGGATATATTATTTAAAAACCCTGATCGTTATATTTGCATTCCCGAAGGTCCACCATATAAAGGATATAATTTAATGGTTGAATTTGCCGAGAAGGTGGAGGACGAATTATTAAAGGAAAAATTGAGCATAGCTTTAGATGGAAAGGGAGCTTTCAGGCGTTTTAAAAATGTAATAGCAGACTATCCGGATTATAGAGAAAAATGGTTTAAATTTAGAGATGAAAGGCTGAACAAAAAAGTTATCGAGTGGTTAAATAGTATCGGAATCGAGCCTATATAGAGAACGGTAAACTGGGTTGTAAGCGGGGTTAGGCTTCACAATTTCAGAAATAATTATAATATGTAAAAATATGTTAAAATAATGAATAAACCATTAAAGTATATTATAATAAATAAAGCACTGCAAGAATTACCCCATTTAAAATATTTCGGTTATCGGTAATCTGTCCTACATAAAATATTAGATAATATAGGCAGGAGGTAGGGAATGAAAAATCCACATACACTCATTATTTCTTTGGTCTTGATTATTATCTTTGTAGTTGTAGCTTTGGGCAGTAGTGTCAGTTTTAGTCAGGATAAATCAATAGAAGAACTGTACTTTCAGGGTGTTGATTTATTAGAAAATAAAAAACAATACGAAGAAGCGCTTACTTATTTCCAACAGATTATCGAATTAGACCCGGGTCACGCAGAAGCTCATTTCCAAATCGGAAAAATATTTAGAAATACTCGCCAATTGGAAAAAGCAATAACTCACTATAAAAATGCTATCAATTTAAGACCTAATTATAGTTCAGCTTATTACGGATTGGGGATTGCCTATCTGGAGCTTCAAAAAAAGAAGGAAGCATTGGAAGCCTTTAAACAGGCCATTCGCAGTAAGCCGGATTTTGCCAGTGCCCATTATGGCCTGGGATTGGCGTATAATGAATTAGAAAGATATAATGAGTCTATTGCCGCCTTCCAGCAAGCTTTACTACTTGACCCCGATGATGCTCAAACATATTACGGTTTAGGAATTACCTATGAAGAAATCGGTGAATATCAAAAATCAATTGATACTTTGAAAAAAGCTGTACATTTCCAACCGGATTATGGTAAGGCATTTTATCATTTAGGAATGAATTACCAAAAGCTTGAAAAATATCCTGAAGCTGTTGAAAACCTGGAAAAGGCTGCAAATTTCCTATCCGATTCTGCTGATGAAATTTATTACACCATAGGCATGATTTACCGAAAAATGGAAAATAATGAAAACGCCGCTATCGAAAGCTTTAAAAAAGCAATCCAAAAGAATCCCCAATATGCTGATGCTTTTTTCTATTTAGGATGGCTCTATAATAAAAAAGGGAATTATGAGAAAACCATAGAGGCTTACCAGGAAGTTATTCGCATCAATCCTGATTACACTTATATTTATTATAACTTGGGCTGGGCTTATGGAGAACTGGAAAAATATCAGGAAGCCGTTAACGCTTTTAAGGAGGACATTAAACAAAATCCGAAAGATGCAGATGTTTATTATGGCCTGGGATGGGCGTACAGCCAATTAAAAGATTATGAAAAAGCTATTGAAGCCTTTAAACAGGTTATCCGTATTCAGCCGGATTATACTTTTGCCCACTATAGCCTGGGAATGATTTATCTGGTTCAGGGGGATAGAAATGCTGCCCTGGACGAATATAAAATTCTCAAAGATTTAGATCAGGATATAGCAGACCGATTATTTGATATGATTTATAAATAAAGCCCCGGGCTAATTCTTAAATGCATCAGCGAATGGTTTTTGATGCAAAGAAAAACTGGATTTCTGCTGGATTTTATCCTATGTTTTCACAGGGTTAGGCTTTGTGAAAGCGGGAGCGGGGATGATCCCAGAAGCTTATTTAGAACCTAAGCTTCACCTGTAAGCTCAAGGGGGCGTTCTTAATTGTAAACCTCACGCAATTGTCCTTGTTCACCTGCAGAATTTGCCTATATTAGGTTTGATGTTTATAATTTTTTTAAGATTTATTAAGTGAGGTCATGAATGATAGAAAAGATAGCCAAGTATAAGCATATTATTTGGGATTGGAACGGAACATTGATAAATGACGTATGGTTAGTAGTGGAAATAATGAATAAGATGTTAAAAAAACGCAACTTGCCAAAGATAGATTCAAAAAAATACAGGGAGATTTTCGATTTCCCGGTAACAAAATATTATTTAAAACTTGGATTTGATTTTTCTAATGAATCATTTGAAAAGCTTACTGTTGAGTTTATAAGCGAATATTATGCGCGCTTTAATGAATGTAAGTTATTTGATGAAGTAGAAGAAGTGTTAAAAAAGATAAGAGATAGGGGAATTTCTCAATCAATTTTATCTGCTTCAAAAGAAGATGTCCTTACAGAAAAGATTAAATATTATGGTATCGATAAGTATTTTAGTAAAATAATGGGTTTAGAAAACCACTATGCCGAAAGTAAAATTGAAAGAGGAAAAAAATGGATAGCTGAATTAAATTTAAATCCACAGGAAGTACTTCTAATAGGGGATACTATCCATGATTATGATGTTTCAAAACACATTGGCTGCGATTGTCTGCTAATTGCAAATGGACATCATAGTTATGATAAACTTGCAAGGCTGGGGATTGATGTAATAGGCACATTAAAAGAGATAAATTAAATTTAAGTGTAACAGGTAAATAAAAAGGGGACAGGCTACCTTTTTTAATGGGCAAAAAGGTAGCCTGTCCCCTTTTTATTGTTAGTATTATAATAAATACCTTAGGAAGAGATAGGCTGAAGAAAGAATAATAGATATTAACATTATCGGAAGGCCAATTCTAAAAAAATCTTTGAAGGTTATTATCCGGCCCTGTCTTTTTAATATATTTACTCCCACTAAATTGGCAGCAGCGGCAATAAAAGTTCCGTTTCCTCCCAGACAAGCCCCCAAGGATAAGGCCCACCAGACGGGGTTGAGGTTAAAGGAAGTTGCTGCTCCGATATTGTGAATTACCGGGACCATTGAGATGGTGTAAGAGATATTATTAATAAAAGAACAGGTGATTCCCGAGACCCACAAAACTGCCATAGTGGTAAGGGTAAGATTTCCTTTAGTTAGAGTAATGATTTTATTGCTCAACCATTGAATGATTCCCACTTTCTCCACACCTGCTATCACCACGAAGAGTCCGATAAAAAAGAAGAGAGTAGACCACTCTACTTCTAAGAAAGTTTCTGAAGGGTCTATGTTGCTGACCAAAAGTAAGAGAGTTGCTCCTGCTAGAGCCACTGTTGCCGCTTCTAAACCCAGATTATGGTGGAAGATAAAGACCGATATGGTTAATAGAAAGACCATCAAAGACTTTTTCAATAATACGGGGTCTTCAATTGCTTTCTTTTCATCGAATTTTTCCACTTTCTCCCAGGCTTCCTTAACATTTTGCGACATTTCTTTTTTATAAAATAGTCTGACAAAGAGCGGTAAGAGAATTAATAGAATCAGGGCGAAAGGTGCGAGATTTATAATAAAATCCATAAAAGACAGATGGGCTGCACTTCCGATTATTATATTAGGAGGGTCACCGATAAGGGTTGCCGCTCCTCCTATGTTAGAGGCGAATATTTCAGATAGCACCAGAGGCACAGGGGATATTTCCAAGTTTTCACAGATAGCTAAAGTTATAGGGACAATTAGTATTATGGTGGTGACATTATCCAGGATGGAGGATAGGATGCCGGTAGTGATACTCAGAAAAAACAAGAGGTAAAAGATATTTCCGTGAGCGAGTTTAGATATTTTAATCGCCAGATATTGAAACAGACCAGTCCTTTTGATTATAGAGACCATAACCATCATTCCGGTCAGTAGGCCGATAGTATTAAAATCTATGGCTAAAAAAGCCTCATGTTGGTTCAATATTTTTAACAGTATGAAAAGAAGAGCACCGCTTAAGGCAATCACCGTACGGTTAATCTTTTCCAGGCTAACAAATATAAGAGTAGTTATAAATATTATTAAGGCTATAAGTGTTTGATTCATTGATTATTCCTTTCCCGATCTAATCTTCTTCCATTGCATTTTTACATAAAGATGAAGGAGTTAATATGCCTACTAATTTCCTTTCCCTTACCACAGGCAAAATTCTAAGACGCTTTCTAAACAGTAAGTTTGCTGCTTCAGTTCGACTGGTATCCTCTTCTACCGTAAAAACTTCTCTGGTCATAAATTCTTTTACCGGAAAGTGAGCAATCTTTTTAGCTTGCTGGGAAAACTGATCGAAATCAGGGATAAAAGATGGATTTTGTAATTCTTTATAGTAGCCAGGCAAGCAGGCCTTGGCAATATCGCTTTCCGTGATTATTCCAATGACATTTTGATCATTGTCTACTACTGGTAACCCCACCATACGCTGTCGACTCATAATCTTGACAACCTCTTTTATCGGGGTATCGACAGATACGGAAGTTAGGTCCAGAATCATAACTTCTTTTATTTTCAAGACTATCTCCCCCTTAATTAAAAAATCTTTCTTAATTATATTCCTTTTTATGTTTTTCGCAAGTCATAATTCGTATCTCGCATCTCGTGAATCGTATCTCGTACAGAGAAGAACGGAGAAGTCAGAAGATAAGATAGTATCGAGTATCGAGTATATCATAGTATATAGTGAAGGGGAAGAAAAAGTAAGGGCGACTAACCAATTAATAAAGTGTTTCAATAAAAAAATAAAAATTTTATCTAATTTTAATAAAAAAAGAGGGTTTTTAAAAAATTTGTAGAATTAATTATATATAAAGAAAATACGCAATGAATTCAAACTTGAAGAAAGGAGAGCAAAATTGAAAGCTTTGTTGTTTGGTGAAATTCTCTGGGATATTATAGATAGCAAACCTTATATTGGTGGTGCCCCCTTTAATCTTGCTGCTCATCTGACAAAAATGGGACTTAAATCAACACTTATTTCTTCTGTGGGCAAAGATGCTCTGGGCAGAAAAGCTCTGAAGGAAGTAGAAAAAAGGAGTATTGATTCTACTTTTATCCGGGTCCATCCCCATTTGCCCACCGGGATTGTGGAGGTAAGTCTGGATGAAAGAGGTCATCCTACTTATCTAATAAAAGAAAATGTTGCCTGGGATAATATTATTTTAGATCAAGATTTAACCGATAGTTCAGCCAAAAATAAATGGGAGGTATTTTGTTTTGGGACTCTCGCTCAACGGACCAAAGAAAACCGGGAAGTGCTCAGCCAAATCATCTCTCAAGTACACCCTCATCAGGTATTTTACGATGTAAATTTGAGAAAAAATTATTATGAAAAGGAATGGATTGAAAAATCCTTATGCCAGAGCTCAATAGTAAAACTGAATGATAGAGAGGCTCTTATTATTTCTGAGCTCCTCTTCGGACAAACATTAAAACAAGAAAAACTTGCTGAGCTTATTTGCCGGGAATATGACCTTTCTATTGTCTGTATTACTCATGGAAAGAATGGTTCATCTGTTTATCGTAATGGCAAGTTGGAAAAGGTAGCAGGTATAAATGGGCCCGTAGCCGATACCGTAGGGGGAGGGGATAGCTATAGTGCAGGTTTTTTGTTTTCTTATTTATGCGGGACCAGCATATATGAGGCAGCGGAGTTTGCGGAAATAGTAGGTAATTTTGTGGTTTCCCAATCTGGCGCAGTACCCAAATATTCCAAATGGCTGGAAAAAGAGATAGAAAATTTAAAATATAAAATAAAAAAATAACAGGGGAAATGACAGAGGACCGTTCCCTGTCACATAAAAAAAGGAGGGTAAAGTTATGAAATTAGAAAGTCTTGAATTTGAAAATAATGGATTTATTCCCCAAAAGTTTACCTGTGAAGGTGAAGACATCAACCCTGGTCTGATTATTGAGGACATACCGGAAGGAACTAAAAGATTAGCCCTAATTGTGGATGATCCCGATGCCCCGATGGGGACCTGGGTGCATTGGGTGGTATTTAATATCCACATTACTGATGTTATAGAGGAAAATACAGTTCCGGGCACTCAAGGGATTAATGATTTTAGAAAACTGGAATATGGAGGTCCCTGTCCTCCCTCGGGTACTCACCGTTATTTCTTTAAATTATATGCTCTTGATGAAAAACTCCACATAGAGGAGGGTTGCAAGAAGAAAGAATTAGAGGAAGCTATGGAGGGGCACATATTAGCCAAAGCGGAATTGATTGGCCTATACGAAAGGAAGAAAAATAAAGAAAATTTATAAGATTTTAGTATTTGGAAATATAATTTGGATGAGAGGTAATTTATGCAATCAACAGAAACCTTATTGAAGGTAATTGAGCTATTGGCTGAATATGAGATAATGATTGGATGGTTATATAAAGAATATGCACAAAAATTTTTAGACTGGAAAGATTTTTGGTCCAGATTATCAGTTGAAGAAAGAGGGCATGCTAATTGGATACTAAAACTTCGTTCTAAAATAAAAGAAGGTTCTGTATATTTTAAAGAGGACAGATTCAATAAAGAGGCAATAAAAACTTCTTTAAAATATCTAAATAACCAATTATCCGAAGCACAAATGCAAGATATATCATTAATTAAAGCTTTATCTATAGCCCGGGATATTGAAAATGGATTGATAGAGAAGAAATTTTTCGAAGTTTTTGAAGGAGATCCAATAGAATTAAAACATGTTTTGCTTAATTTAGCAGCTGCTACCAGGGAGCACTATAATAGAATAGAGAAAGTCTGGAAGGAAGCTAAACAATTAGTTTGAGAGTGAAAAGTTAATTTTTTAAAAAATATTTTTCCGGTAATGAAAGAAAGTTCCTCCTCTTTACGTATAGATAGATGAATGACAAAAAAATATTGTCAACAAACAAAAATTTTAAGGAGGAACGAATAGAATGAAAAGTTCAAGAAATTTAAAAGTTGGAGTAACTTTGCTGGTCATAGCACTGGCAGTAGGAGTTTTTACCCTCGTCGTTTGGGCAGATGGCAGCGGAATGTATGGAATGAGAGGGGGGCTAAGTGGGAATATTGAAAGCCCCAGATATGGTATGCAAAATAAAGAGTTTTCTAACCAGGTAGAAGGTCTGGGAAATGAAATGGGTCGAAGAGCAGAAGCGCCGGATGATGACGGTGATGGTATTCCCAATGGACAAGATCCGGATTATGTATCTGAGTGTGATGATGAATGTGATGGAACCTGTGACAGTGAACCTAAAGGCAGCGGCATGAGAAGAAATTCTTCTGATAATATTACTGGATTACAAGCTCATGTAAGCGGAATAGAAATGAAGACTATGACCATTGAAGATATTGCTGCCCTTTGGGGTATAAATGCTGGCAAATTGTTAGAAGGAATTAGGAATGAATTTGAACTTACTCAAGAATATAACATTAGCAACACCATAGATGACTTATGGGGAGAATATAGATTTTCACCTTATCAGACAATGGAGATTGCCCAGAGAATTAAAACAGCATCAGTCGAATAAATTCTTAACCATCAAAATAAAGTAGATAATTTTAATCAATAGGAGATAACTCCCTTACTGATAAGAGTGAGGGAGTTATTTTTTTTGAGTGAAAAAATTTTTAAAAATAAAGTTGACAAAATGATACAACTGTGGTATCATAACAAAAATAAAAAGCAAGGCTTTTTAAAACAAAGAAATTATTTTCGAGATTAAAAGATTAAAGGAAAATTGATAAGTGAAATTAATCACCAGGAACACCGATTATGCGGTAAGGGCACTTTGCTGTATTGTAGAACAAAAACAAGAGGTAATCTCAGCTGACCAATTAGTTAAATCTTTAGAGATGCCTCGCCCCTTTTTAAGAAAAATACTACAAACTTTAAATAAAGAAGGATTACTTAATTCATCTAAGGGTAAGGGTGGCGGTTTTGCTTTAGCTGTATCTCCGGGGAAAATAACCCTAACTGATGTAATGAAAATATTTCAGGGACCGATAAGATTAAACGAATGTAAATTTAAAAAAAGCAATTGTCCCTATATAAACGATTGCCTTTTAAAGAAAAAGATAGATGAGATAGAAAAAGAGGTTATGGCAAAATTAAAAGCCATAACTATAGCGTCTATAATAAAAAAGGAGGTAAATGTAGATGACTAAGAAGTTAGAGGTTTACAAATGTGAGATTTGCGGAAACATTGTTGAGGTATTACACGAAGGAAGAGGAACTTTAGTCTGCTGCGGGCAGGAAATGAAGCTGATGGAAGAACAAACTGCTGATCAAACTACCGAGAAACATGTACCGGTGATGGAGAAAATTCCTTCCGGGATTAAAGCGGTAGTCGGCTCAACCCTGCATCCCATGGAAGAGAAACACTATATTGAGTGGATCGAAGTTGTTACCGAAAAAGGTGCTTCCCAAAAATTTTTGAAGCCGGGTGACAAACCAGAATCTCTATTTAAAGATGTAGAAGGATTAGAGAAGATTAGAGAATACTGTAATATTCATGGATTATGGGCACACAAAGAAGGTAAATAGTACT
>JABUBL010000511.1_pt1 | contig 11770 bp, 5 predicted proteins | sample 7240371 | NCBI WGS metagenome assembly JABUBL01 (sample SAMN07256343, study PRJNA390944) | subsurface metagenome | isolation source: Methane hydrate marine sediment | place: Pacific Ocean: Eastern North Pacific, ODP site 1244 | collected 2002
AGGGAAAGAACTGGAGCCGGCGAGGATTCTGACGCACTACGAATCGGACTTTGGGGCGGCACCTAAAGTCCAAATGCGTAAAGGGCAAGAAGTCACTCTGCTCAACCCTGATTTTGCCGGTCGCCGATGGTTGGGATTTGCTGGAGAGATTATCGATGCTCCCTTCTATGATATCTGCCGTACACAACTGGATGTGGCAGTCAAGTGCGATGTCGAGCAACTTGCAGAGCAAATCCGGGGTTTCCATTGGATGGTCGCATACGGTAACTATCTGCGCGAAGTGGGGTATGCTGTGAAAAAGGCAGGTCTCGATTGGCTGAGACTTTAGTTTTGAGTTTTTAGTTTTTAGTTTTTAGTCTTGGCTTGGCCGAGCTTTTTTATGAAAGTGCCGTATATCGTATCGGTGATTTTCGCCGTAAGGCGTCCTGTGGAGAACTCGCGTTGGTCCAGACCCAGGCGAACGATAACCATATTCCATTCCGGAATGACGAACATATCGTTGTTATTATATCCGCTGGCTGAATAGGTACCATGTGGAGCGCCAGGCCACCTTCGTTTGCCACGCCTGTCAGAAGCGTGCGTGTCCGCATCGGGCTTAATACCGTTGACCCACCAGTTATAGCCATAGACTCCGCGGCCGTCGGCACCACTAAGAAGTTCCAAAGGTAAGGATGCCGGTACATGGGCCCGGGTCGCCTGCTCGATCCAGGCACTGCTGATTAATTGCTTACCTTTCCATTTGCCCCGATTCAGAAATAAGTGGCCGAGACGGGCCAACTCTCGAGCCGAAATGCGAACGTGCTTGTTATTATTTCCAGAGCCTCCATTGACCACGATACCGTGCACCTTCCCGAAATCGCCCCAGTCCCACTTGCTGCGGTCCATCCCGATCGGGTCAGCAATTTTACGCTTGAACAGGACCTCTATCGGTTCGCCGGCGATGCGGGTCAGAACATTGGCAAACTGATTCATCGCTGAATCCCAGTAGGCATACTTCGAGCCGGGCGGTGTAAATAGTGGCTTGTCGGCTGGTTTGAAGGGAGTCGGGCTTGGGCCGTGTTTATAGCTGCCACGAGTCTGGTCACCGACGGCGTAGTATCCGGATGTCATGGTTGTGAAATGCCGAAGCGTGACAGTCGGATAGGTTGCAGCCATGCTGGATACGTACTTCTTTGCCGGCGTATCCAGAGTCGCCCTGCCATCATCGATGAGTAGGCCGAGCACCGTGCTGGTAAAAGACTTTGTGAGGGACCAGATGCCGTGAACTTTGTCGATGTTTGTGCCTTTGAAGACCATATACCCGTTGCGTATAATGACCAGCTCCTTGACGCCGTCTCGCCCGGAATTGTTCTTGAGATATGATATGGCAGCATCGAGCTTGGCCGAGTCCATACCTTGCGATTCAGGCGTCACCTCTTGCCAGTCTTTTCCTGGAAAAACCATTCCTTTGCCGGCCTTTGCTTCCGGTGAGTGAGCAATGTAAACCACAGCGTCACCTTTCAAAGGAGAGCACAGAACTTGTTTTCCACCATTTGCTCTTATAGTACCTTTCGATACAATCTTGCCTTGATTGGGATCAAACCACTCGTATTTGTATGAACCGGCTTTTAGCTTAACGGTGATAGAAGCTTCATCACCGGCGGGCTTATAGACCAAATACTCTACCCCAGGCTTCGCTAAACAATACTTTGTCGAGGCCAGGTCATCGCGCGGCCGCATCGCAGCCAGATTCATCCTGTCGGCATACATTCGTGTATATCCCATGCTTCGACGAATCGGGTCCCACTTCGGGTCAAAGTGTTTTCCGAGAACTACACCATCATACGGGTCCATAAAAATCGGATTATGCCCCCTGAGAAAGCTCTTCCACACCCACGCTTGATTTCCTCCGATTCCCCAAAGATGGTCGGTATCGTTGAGGACGACTTTTCGGCCGTCGGCAGCCGGCGGATTATCACGGTAGCCGCCCTCTCTATTTGGGGAAATCCAATCAGCAGGACTCTTAAACAGGGTCTCATTCTTTCCGCCGCGGTACTGGAACGTCATCCCTACGGGATGCTGTTTCTGTTTACCTTTTTCCACCGTAAGGCGTCCTGCGGAGTAGCTTTTGATGTAGCGGATCATGTGATATTGCCATTCTGTTGATGGCGGGTGGTTCTCATTGGAAATCTCATATAGCACATTGTCGAAGTCGTTGACCGTATCGATGACCTTCCGCACATAAGCCTCCTGCAGGGCGGTGACCGCTGGGTCGGCCAAGGTGTGAAATTCCAACCCCTTACCATCTCTGTTTTGGTCTCCGTCAATACCGTTTACATTGTTCTGCCGGTGGAAGGGATGACCTTCCCACGCTCCAAGAGAGAACTGCATTGCCCAGCCCTCAAAGAGCATTACCGAAACGTAGATTCCGCGGTCGCGAGCCGCTGACACACGACGGCGTAACCGGTCGAAGTAGTCTGGGTTGAACTTCTTGAGATTGAACTTCGACCCAGCAACGCTGGGTTCCGATCGATACCCGCCGCTGGCGGGGCCGTCGATGGCCGTACCAGGCCCAGTTCGCGCCCAGGGCTGAGGAGCGACCGTATGGAGCTTGTTCTCCCTATTTGCTTTTGTATTCCACGTTACCGGCTCCCATGTCCACATTCGGATGAAGTTGTGGTTCAGTTTCTGCATCCAATCCAGGTAGGCGGTAAAGTCGAAGCGCGGCGGTTGCCCGCCAACGGCGGGTTTTGATCGGAATCCAGCGTTGCTGGGCTTTGGGCCAATATCGACCAGATTAGACCAGGTATGTGAGCCGGTCAGATAGACAGCCCGGCCGCTATCATCTGTAAAATAGCGAGGGTTGTCCTTTAGAACCCGTAATGGACCCTGAAATTCTCTGCCTTTTGCACTTGCCTCCAGGTGTACGAAACAGCAGCCGGCGATAAGGACCAGGATCAATATCCATTTTAAAATCGCCGGTTGGGCGTGACGTACCTCGATAGTTTTTGGACACATGTCGATCCTCCTTAACAAATCAGAAGTCAGATTATCTGTCCTCTGTTCTCTGTTCTCTGTTCTTTGTTTTCTGTTCTCTGTCCTCTGTTTTCTTAGAATCTGCTCTGTTGCGTCCGCGAGACCTTGGGACAGCGGAAACCGCAAATAAGTTCATAGTTATGAGTTCATAGTTCATAGACAATGAACAACGAACAATGAACAACGAACTATGAACAACGAACTATGAACAACATGTCAAACCAATGGCGTCCTGCCCGGCATAGCTACCGATCTGGTCGGCAAATCGCCAAACTCATACTCGGGGGGACTGAGGTCGAGCTTTGATGCTTTCATCGCCCAGTCCCACTTCAATGCCCGGCCGGTATAAGCGCTCATCCGCCCCATTATGCACGTCATCGTACTCTCAGCGATGCGCTTACCTTCGTTCAAACGCCTGCCTCGGCGAATTGCTGCAATCTGGTCCGCATGTTGTTTTATCACCGGACTCGGACTCGGCCCATCGTATTTGAACGGCTTTTGCCCTTCTATAATGAAATTACCAGAGTCCGTATATGCCTGACCCTTTGTCCCAACCACTCGTCCGTCACTACGATTGGTAGCCTTGTCAATCTGGGCACCCATATACTCAACCCGCACTCCATTAGGATACTCGTACTCGACGGCAAAATGGTCGTAGACATTGCCGTATTCCGGACCGGTCCGCACCTGCCGACCACCCAGACCAATACATTGCACCGGATGTGCCCCCAATGCCCAGTTCATTCTGTCTAAATTGTGGACGTGCATCTCGACAATAAAGTCACCGCTAAGCCAGGTCAGAAACAGCCACCGACGAAGCTGCCATTCCATATCAGACCAGCCCGGCTGCCGTTCTTTGGTCGCCTCCGACCACTTGAGCATTCCCCCTCCGATTCTGACACACTGGCCGGCAACAATTTCACCAATATCCCCGTTGCGAATCCTCTTCATTCCTTCTACCAAATGTGCCATCCGGCGACTCTGCGTACCGGCTACTATTGTCAGATTTTTCTGTTCTGCCAACCGGGACGACTCAATCACAGAGCGAACACCCACCGGGTCCACCGCGACCGGCTTTTCCATAAACACATGCTTGCCTGCATCAACGGCAACGCGTAAATGCTCTGGCCGAAACTGAGGCGGTTCGGTCAAAATCACCAAATCTAAATCGCAGCCCACAACCTTATTGTGAGCATCCCAGCCCACAAAACAAGTATCGTCAGTAACCTTTACCTTCTCACCCAGCTTCTCTGTAAGTCTCTGGAGAGATCTATCCAGACGATCCTTGAAAAGGTCCCCCATCGCTACAAGCTCCACGTTCTCTGCTGAGCTCAGGCAGTTTGTCATATCGTACGTACCCCGTCCGCCACAGCCAATCAGCCCCACACGGATCTTATCCGAGCCCGCGGCAAACATTCGGCCCGTGCCCGACAATAGAGCCGCTGTTCCTACTACCCCTGTGGTCTTGATAAAATCTCTCCGAGAAAACTCCTTCGTTTTTTGAACTGTTTTGCCTTTCATAAGTCACCCTTTCAATTAATGGAATTCTTTACTGCAAACCGAAAATATAATCGAATGACCAGATGGTCCCTTCGCCATCTATGTTACATGGGATTTCCCATATAACAACGCATACCGGCTGTATAGACCTCCATACAATACGATATTTATATGAGAATAGCAACTGTTATGAGCACTATGGGCAATCTGAAATTTCAAATTTGAAATCTCAAATTTCTTTTTGAGGACGGTACGAGTATGGGACGACCGTTATTAAGTTGTCATAGGCAGCGTTTCTCTTCAACATCGATTCGCCTGCCTGCACCTGTGTTTGCCTCGACACAGGTGGCGCAGGCACAGGTGTCGGGCAGTGAGTTAACGGGGGAGGACTGGTCTTGTGCTGGGGAGGATAAAGAGTCAAGAAGAACAATTTCTGCCTTGTTTTTAAACGCTGGTCATGATACCTTCCACTTTACGATCTGCAACTATAATAGCCAGAGTAATATCTATTAAATTTGAAATTTGAAATTTGAAATTTCAGATTGAGTAGGGTTGTGCGGCTTCTTAAGACAGGGAAAGGTGAACAATATGTTAGGACTATCGAGAATGGTTATGGCAGTGGCTGTGTTGGCCGCCGGTGCCATAGTAGCGCTTGGTCAGGAGACTGAGACCCTATATCTTTCCGGCAAGGACAAGGATACTCCTGTCGAATGGGAGTTCTATTGTACAGCCGGGCGCAACAGTGGCAGATGGACAACGATTGGAGTGCCTTCGAATTGGGAACTGCAGGGCTTCGGCACATACAATTATGGCCAGGACATAAATAAAGCCAACGAGCAGGGCAGGTACCGGCGAAGTTTTGAGCTTCCCGACCATTGGAAGGAAAAGATTATTCATATCGTTTTTGAAGGTGTGATGACGGACACGCAGGTATGGGTCAATGGCAACAGTGCCGGGCCAAAGCACCAGGGGGGATTCTATCGTTTCAAGTATGATATCACAGAACTGGTCGAATTTGACAGCAGCAATCTGCTGGAGGTTACAGTCAGCAAGGTTTCGTCCAGGGAGAGTGTTGAGGTCGCCGAGCGCAAAGCCGACTATTGGGTTTTCGGTGGAATCTATCGGCCGGTATATCTGGATGCCCTGCCTCATCAGTTTATTGAATGGGCGGCGGTTGATGCCCAAGCTGACGGTACCATCTCTGTAGACGTATATCTGAAGAATATTGCCAACGCCGACCGAGTTATTGGGTCTGTCTCAGGGCCGGAGATTGGGTATGCGGAGGCTTTCAGTGCCCGGGTGGTCAAGGGCCAGGATAAGGTGACTCTCGATGGAAAGGTGGCAGGTATCAAGCCTTGGACTGCGGAAGCCCCTTATGTTTATGACTTGGAGCTGTCCCTGATGAGAGGCAGCACAGTTCTTCACAGGACCACGGAGCGCTTTGGATTTCGCACGTTTGAAGTTAGACCGGGCTCAGGTCTATTCCTCAATGGCCGCAAGATCCGGCTCAAGGGCGTCAATCGACATTGTTTCTGGCCTGATTCGGGGCGCTGTCTAAGTCGAGAGGTAAGCTATGACGATGTTCGCCTCATCAAGCAAATGAACATGAATGCCGTGCGAATGTCTCACTATCCGCCGGATGTTCATTTTCTTGAGGCGTGCGATGAGCTGGGGTTGTATGTACTGGACGAGCTGGCAGGATGGCAGAGGCCGCCTTACGATACGCAGATTGGCAAGAAGCTCGTCAGAGAAATGGTCGTCCGAGATGTCAGCCATCCTTGTATTTTATTTTGGGACAACGGCAACGAAGGTGGATGGAACCGTGAGCTGGACGGAGAGTTTGCCTTGTATGACCCACAGCAGCGTACCGTACTGCATCCCTGGGAGAACTTCAACGGCATCGATACAGACCACTACGAAAGCTATCAAAGCGTCCAGAAAAAGCTTGCCGGCTCGACTATCTTTATGACTACTGAGTTTCTGCATGGACTCTACGATGGTGGGCATGGGGCGGGGCTCAGCGACCATTGGAAACTCATGCTCAGCTCACCGCTTGCGGCCGGGGGATTCCTATGGGCCTTAGTGGACGAGGGGGTTGTTAGAGCAGACAGAGGCGGGACGATTGACACCGACGGCAACCATGCTCCTGACGGTATCCTTGGTCCATACCGCCAGAAGGAGGGCAGCTTCTACACTATCAAAGAAATCTGGTCCCCGATTCACATTGAGCTTGAAGAGCTTCCGGAAGATTTTTCAGGGCGGATTGAAGTCGAGAACCATTACGATTTCACAGACCTTCGAAGGTGTCGATTCGAGTGGAAACTGGCCCGGTTTCCAAAACCCTGGGAGGACATGGAAGAACATACGGTTGTGGATAATGGCCCTGTGCCCAGTCCCGATGTCCAAGCCGGTGCCGAGGGCGTATTAGAGTTAGACCTGCCGGAGAACTGGCGTCAAGCCAATGCGCTTTACCTGACAGCTTCTGATCCATCGGGGATGAAGGTCTGGACATGGTCCTGGGGAGTCCATAAAGGGTGTGCATCCTGCCATCAGTATGTAAACAGGGAAAGCAAAAAGGAGGCAATGATAGAGATAATCGAAGATGAGCTCGATTTGCTTATAAAAGCCAATGGCTTGAATTTGTGCTTTAGCAAAGAAACGGGCTTGTTGGCAAAGGTCGAGAAGGATGGCGCGCATATATCGTTCGGCAACGGACCCCGGCTGGTATCCGGAAATGGCAAGCCCGCCAGCCGAACGGCGGGCAAGCTGAAAAAACTGGAGCATTGGCGCCGCAACAATGATGTTTTTGTTCAGGCCGAATATGACGGTGGACTCGTCCGCCAGACGTACGGCGGATTAAATTACGCCAAGTGGAAGGTCTATCCAAGCGGCTGGGTAAGACTCGATTATCAGTATGAGCTCGAAGGGCAGTTCGACTTGATGGGGGTCACATTCGATTATCCGCAGGACAAGATGTTGGGGATGAAATGGATTGGCAGGGGACCCTATCGCGTGTGGAAAAATCGCACTAAAGGCGGTCGGCTGGATGTCTGGAAAAACACCTACAAGGACCACATCCCAGGTGTAACTTGGGATTTCCCCGAGTTTAGAGGGTACTACGCAGACTGGCACTGGGCCGTATTTGAAACAGAGCAAGGCAAAATCACACTGCTAAACGGAGCCCAAGACTGCTTCCTTGGCGTTTACAGACCCCAGAACGGACCGGACCCGAGGAACACGAAACTTGAGCTGCCGTCAACCGGAATATCGTTGCTGGATGGGATACCGGCTATTGGGACCAAGTTTCGAAAGGCCGAACTCCTCGGTCCGCAAGGCCAAAAAAATAGCGCGTCAGGCAAGTACAAAGGGGCCGCCTGTTTCTATTTCGAGGCGGCTAATTCGTCGCCCGTGACTCGTGACCCGTGACCTGAGCGACGAGCAAAGAGCGACAAGCTTAGGCCATCGAGATACGAGGGACGAGAGACGAGAGGCCGTCAAAGCAGTTTCAGGAAGGCGACGCCGAGGAAGATGGCACTTCCGGCGAATACTATGCACCGCAAGACGGGGTGGCCCCGGGCGTAAGTGGGTAGTTTGCGGTCGAGGTAGAGCAGGGCGAAGCCGAGCAAACCGAAAACGACGGCGTTCATGCCGGCGACCATGTTGATAATGACGCCGGGCTGGTTGTCGCCGAGAAGTATGGTCACGGCCATGACGGCGAGGTATGCGCCCATTGCGATGCGGTAGCTTTTGAGCTTGTTGGAGAACCGCGGCGAGATGCCGGTCAGCATGGAGGCAATGGCCCGGCTTTTCCCATCCATGCAGCTGACTATGGTGCTGAACAGGGCGAAAAACGCGACGACCAGGAATGTTTCGCGGCCTCGGGGAACGAAGTCAAGCATCCTGGACAGGGTCACCATGATCTCGCGCTTCTCGGGCACAAGACCCTGGGCATGCAGAGTAGCCACGCCCATGGCGAGGAATGCGAAAGAAATCCCGAGGATGAGTGTATATGAGGCAAGGCAGTCAATCCGCATTGTGGACAACCACCGGCGATAGTCTTCTTCGTTCCGGGCCTTACCGATCTTCTCGTTGATCCATGCCGAATAGAGCAGAGTGGTCGTGCCGGCGCCGACCCAGCCCATCAGGCCCATGATGGTGCCTACGGAGCCTTGCGGGACCCTGGGCACGAGTCCGCGCGCGATCTCTTCGGCCGGCAACGGGACATGAAACAGCGTGTAGATCACGCCGGCGATGAGTACGGCGCACATTGCCACAACGACCTTCTCGAAGAACCGGTACGAACCTGTGTGCAGCAGAACGGGTACCAGGGCCGTGGCGTAAAGAGCTGCCACCCGAATGTCGAGACTTGGAAACAGACCGATTAGAGCCGAGCCCACGGCCAGAGCGATGCCGCCGTAACCTATCATATCCAGGGAAAAAACGAGTATGATGAAGTACTGGGCCCAGTGCCGGGGCCCGGGCAACCAGTCGAAGGCGCGAAACACGTCATCCCCGGAGGCGATGGTCAGTCTGGCGAGGCCTTCGCTGAAGGCCGCTTTGTAAACGATGGTCAGAATGAGCACCCATATCAGCGCAAACCCATACTGTGCGCCGCTTCTCGGCGTCAGCACAATTTCGCCGGACCCTATGGCCAGTGCTGCCAGGACCACACCGGGGCCCATAAACTTGAGCTTCTCTCGAAGACTCGCAGGCGCCTTTTTAGTCGTCTCCAACAGTCCCTCCAGCGGCGAAACAGGACACATGCAGTTCTCGAGACTTGCAACCGGGTCGCAAGACTGCCCCTTCGCCATCTATGTCACCTGGGATTCCCATATAATAATGCATATCCTTGCTTAGCAACGGGCTCATACTATCAAATGAATATCAAATACACAACTTTGACGCGGGAAATCCAAGTTTAAGAGACGATCTGCCCTCGATGGGTATCATAAACTCATTTTTGGAGATCGCGATTCAAGGCGGCCCAGAATGCCTTTCCCGGCAATCGGTGCAAGCTCCCCCCTGACATTCGGTGTCCAGGCGCGATTTGCGAATCGCAGTCTCTCTCACTCCGCCCATCCGGGAAGGGAAACCGTCGCCTGGTAGTTCGAGTAGTTGTAGAGCCCGTTGCGCTCGGGCCTGTAGAGCCGGCCCTGCTTTGGGTTGTCGTCTTGCGTGTAAACCCAGAGTTCGTATGGGTCCCACACGACCACCTCGTCGCGGCAGTCGCCCGTCGCGTCCAGCACCGCGTTGCACTGGTAGGGATGTCCGTCCGCCGGGAATCGCACTACCCGCCGTCCCCAGCCGTCGTACATGCCGCCCTCGGTCACGTCCGGCGACAACACGAAGAGCTCCTCGCTCTTTCCCGTCCAGTTGATCGGAAGACACATGCTGCCGTGCTGCACCGGCTCGAAATCGTAATACAGCTCGCCGTCCGAATCGAAGTAGTGGATGATACCCTGGTTGCCCCAGAAATTGATGCTCACGATCTCGAGTCCGGGCAGATCGTCCCGGAAGTTCGCCACAGCCGGGTTCTGCACGTGACCGAAAAAGTGACGCTTGAGCACATTGCCTTTGAGGTCCGTGAAGAAGGCCCCCGCGTCGCTCGCCGCGTAGAAGAGGGTCGGCTCGCCGCCCTTCTTGAATCTTACTACGGCGACACCGTCGGCGTGGTCCTTTATCCTCCCGTCCAACGACCACAGCATTGTCCCGTCGTCATCGAACATGGAATAGCCGATGGCGATCTCGTCCTTGCCGTCATTGTCGATGTCGTAAGCGAAAGGATAGTGCCCCGTGGTGCATTTTCCCGTCCACATTACCTCTAACTGGTCGTTCATCGCCCAGATGTGACGGTAGCGGTCTTTGAAGATCATGTCGCGGTCCTGCCCGAGCCCGCGCAGATCGCAGAAGAACAGCGAATCGCCGAGGATGCGCGGAAAAATGTTGTGCTCGCCGTGATCGCCAGGCGGCTTCAACGGCGTCGGCTTGCGGTACTTCACCTTGCCCGTCGCGCCGTCGGCCACGATGATTTCCTGGTTCATGCAGTAGACCGCCTCGTTTTTCCCGTCGCCGTCAATGTCGTGGATCTGAAAGCCCACGTCGTTCGTCAAGTGGTTCTTCCAAAGGTCAGGTTTTCCCTTCTGCCAGAGTACCTTCCCGTCCAGGTTCACCGCCGTCACGCAGCTCAGCTCGCTGTTGCGGTCCTTGCGGCCGTGATGGATCACCTGCCCGAACAGAATATCGATTTGGCCGTCACCGTCCAGATCGCCGAACCGCAGGTTGCGCCCCACACCATATTCGACAATGGGGAATTTCTTCCACACTACCGGCTTGGGGTTGACCGCCTGGAGTTTTGCTTCTTCCTTCTCCTTTGCGGCGACGCGTTTTTCCACGCGTTTCATTTCTTCGGCGCTCGCCGTTACCTTCACCGAACTGAACTTCGTCGGAACGTCCGCCGTCAGCGCAACCTTGCCTTCCGCAAAAGTCGAATCCTCCGCCTTTAGTCCTAGGGACTCCTCACGGAGGACGCCGCCGCTGCCGAGCTCGGCCCGGATGCGGCTGCCCGCGACGCGAATGGTTGCCGTGAGGAATTCGCCGGGCTTCCAGGCGCACTGCCGCTCCGCCAGCATCTTCTCGTAGGGTTTGCGATAAGCGACGCCGTGCTTGACCACCTTCAGAATCGCTTTCGGGCCTTTGACGCCGAAAAAGTAATAGCACCGGTCGTTGCGGTAGCGAAACGCCACGCCGCTCTGTCCCTTGTCCGACTGGGGGCAAAATCGCGCCGAAACCGTGTAGTCCCTCCAGAACTCACCGCCTGGCGCCACCGTGCACACCATAGGGTGCGAGTGCTGCCTCTTGTAATAGACCGTCTGCGAGAGCATCGCGTCGCCGTCCTCCTCGGTCACCCACCAGGCGCGCTGCTCGGGCGTGCCCGAGGTAAAGCAGGAGACCACCCAGCTGCCCTGGGGCGCCGTTTCGTGCATGTAGTGGTATTCGGCATGAGCGCCGATGACGCCCGCCGAGAACATGCCGGGCCGCAGCCCGTCGAAATCATCCTCGAGCAACACCGCCGGCCCGCCAAACGTCGCGCCGGAAAAAACGGCGAAACCCCACACGATTCCCATCAAGACAATACTCCTGATCGATCCACGCATCCCGAACCTCTCTCTCGTATTCATTCTCTTTTAGATAGTTCCTGTTGCGGAAACAGTATTTGTCATTCCCGCGGAAGCGGGAATCCAGCTTTTTCGCTCTG
>JABUBL010000512.1_pt1 | contig 11768 bp, 18 predicted proteins | sample 7240371 | NCBI WGS metagenome assembly JABUBL01 (sample SAMN07256343, study PRJNA390944) | subsurface metagenome | isolation source: Methane hydrate marine sediment | place: Pacific Ocean: Eastern North Pacific, ODP site 1244 | collected 2002
ATGGTCGCAAGATCCCCACCCCGTCGGTTGATTGATAGCTTCGCGAGCGTGTAGGGCCCTGTCACCACGGGCTTCACGGGTTTGGGTGAAACTCCTTTGGCAAAAATAAATTCCCCTTCCAGGATTGGCTCGGACCGCTTTATCTTCCCTGTGACAACGGGCTGGCGGAAGTAAGTGTTAGTGTCGAAAAATCGTAGCAAACCGTCGATTTCGCATCCCTCGAGTTTTCGTGCAAAGTGAGAAATTGAGTCGTACCATCTCACTTGCCCATCGGTCACCACATCGAGACCGGCGCGCGCTTGCTCATTGATGACTTTTCGCGTCACCTCCTGCTGAACGCGTTCGAACCCTTCATCGCTCAGCTCGCCCCGCTCCCATTGAGCGTAAGCTTGGCGGTGGCGTTGCTGCTCGGGTCGGCTACCTATCCGCGGGTAGCTGCCAGCGCTTGCGGTTAAGATTTCCATCATACCAAACTAGTAAGCGTGGTGTTTTTAAGAAGATGCCGAGCTAAAGATGGACGATGTTGCGCGTAGCAGTTGGCTCAAAGAACCCGGTGAAGTTAAAGGCGTCGCGAAACGTGTTTCGCGCGCTTGTAGGGCGAGTGCGAGTCATAGGAGTTAGGGTCGAGAAGCCCTTCGCGCAGCCCTTAGATCAAGCTCAAATCATCGAAGGGGCGGCTTCGAGAGCCGAGCAAGCGTTGAAGGCTAGTAGCTATGATTTCGGCGTCGGGATTGAGGCTGGGCTCGCGCCCGCCCCTCGCACGCGTTCGGGCTTTGTCGACGTGCAGTGGTGCGCGATTTTCGACCGCGAAGGCAACCTCACACTCGGCCACGGTAGCGGCTTCGAGTACCCGCTCAAGGTGACCGAGGAAGTCACCGTTCGCAAGCGGGAGGTGAGCGAGGCGATGGAGCGCTTGTCGGGCATCGAGCGAATAGGCCAGCGTATGGGGGCCATAGGCTACCTTTCACGCGGTAGGCTGACCCGAACCCGGTTAACCGAGCAAGCGGTTTTCATGGCGATGTTGCCAAGGATGAAGGCGAGCTTGTACGGCCTGCCTAAACTCAGGTAATAAATTCCATCCAATCGATATTCTTTTAACAACGTGCAGTTTTCTCTAAATAGGGGTAGAGTTGAAGATCGGGAAAAAATTCGTCCCTCATCCAAATTTGAAAAGAGTTTACTTCATTTACCTCGGACTCGTGGCGATCGTACCATTGATTGTAACTTTGCTGCCGATTTGGGCGGTGTTTACCTATGCCCCTGAGGTATGGCAAGTAGCGTGGGCATACCTCTTTATACCCTTAATCATAGTGCTCGCGATTCTCGGTTTCCTAGCTTATTGGATCCAAAAGTACTACGGCTCGATCTCCTACACGTTGAAGGAAGATGAGGTAATGGTGGAGAGGGGAGTTTGGTGGAAGATGAAGCACGTTGTCCCTTATGCGCGCGTGATGTCGGTCGATGTCATCCAGGGGCCGATATCGAGGCGTTTTGGCATCGGCTCCGTGCAGGTACATACAGCGGGCTATACGGGCAGGATGGGCGGGACTGCTGGTCCGGGCGCTAGAGGTGCTGAAGCATCCATCTGGGGGGTGCCTAATTTCGTGGAGATAAGGGACGCGATAATCGGGCTCGTGAGGGGAAGACCCCTTTTCGGGATGCCCAGGGCTGCGGCGCCTGACATCGGTTCGGAGATGCTGAAAGAGCTGAAGAAGATAAGGAAAGCCGTGGAGAAGTAATTCGGAGGGGCGGCGATGGGGAAAGGCAGCGGATTTGGAAAGGTAATTTTGTTTAACGAACACTTCACTGTTTATAACATACCCTCGATTGTATCAGCGATTAATCGAGTGACCACCGCAACCGCGGAACCTTTCGAGGGCACGGGCTGGATCATAGACGACCAAAGGAAAGCCACACCAGGGTACAAGGAGGAAAAGCTTGAGCAACAAAAGGACTCGACGGAAAGAATTTTGAAAGTCGCTGGAATCGACACGACGCGAAACCCAATCAAAATTATCCTAGAGGGAGACTTGGTTGCGGCAAGCGGGATCGGGGCGAGTGCCGCCTCTTGCACGGCGATCGCACGAGCCTTATCAGATGAGTTCAACTTGGGCCTCTCGGACGATCGGATTAACGAGCTCGCTTACGAGGGCGAGAAGGGGTATCATGGGACCCCCTCTGGGATCGACAACACCGCGGCGACCTACGGAGGGCTAATCTGGTTCGTGAGGGGGACCCCGAACGTGATCGAGCGGATGAAGCTGGAGCGCCCCATCGAGATCGTGGTGGGGAACACCGGGCTCGTCGCCGACACGAAAGCGGCGGTCGCGGGGGTTCGCGAGCGGAAGGAAAAATATCCGGAAAAATACGGCAAGATATTTAAAGAAGCGGAGGACTTGGCACACGAAGCTCGGAAAGCGCTCGAGAGTTATGATCTGAAGTCGGTTGGGAGATTGATGGACGAAAATCACAAGTTGCTGCAGGAGATCGAAGTTTCGTGCAAGGAGCTCGACTTCTTGGTTTCCCTGGCACGAGAGCAAGGTGCCCTCGGGGCAAAGATGACCGGAGGGGGTCTCGGGGGGAACATGGTCGCCCTCACCCCGGGGGATGATTTACAGGAGAAGGTAGCGAGGGCGATGGAAAAGGAGGGTTTTGAGGTCCTGAGGACTAGGATAGGATGATTCAATGAACCTGCGAGAGTTCGTCGATAGGTTGGATAAGCGGGGGCTTTTGGTGAGAATCAAGCGGCCCGTGGACGTCAAGTACGAAATGGCAACCCTGATGAAGATGTTGGATGGGAAACCGGTCCTGTTCGAGCAAGTCAAAGGATCTTCGATGCCCGTGATGGCGAACATCTGTTCCTCGAGGGAGTTGATCGCGCTGGGATTGGGCATCGAGCAGGACGAAATTATAAGTAAATTAACGGAAGCCGTTGACCACCCGAAGGAACCGAAGGTGGTGGAGGCAAAAGATTACGAGGAAATCGATGTTGACCTGACAAAGCTCCCGATACTCACGCACTACCCCTTGGATGGTGGACCCTACATCTCCTCTGGCGTAGTTGTCGCGAGCGATCCTCAGCTCGGCCTTAACACATCGTATCAGCGGATGATGGTGATAGGGAAAAACGAGGTCGTGATAAGGATATTACCCAGGCATTTCGATGAATTCCTAAAGCGGGGAAACCGAGAATTCGCGATCTGTATAGGGAACTCCATGCCGGTTTTGGTGGCTTCCGCAGTTTCCGCAGAACTCGGGAAAAGTGAGCTCAGCATAGCAAACGCTTTGGCGGAAACAAGTTTGATTGAGCTAGGAGGGCACAAGGTCCCAGAATCTGAGATTATCATGATAGCCGAAATGACCGGTGAAATGCACGACGAGGGACCTTTCCTTGACCTGACGGAGACGCCGGACATCGTGAGAAAGCAGCGGGTGGCAAAAATAAAGAAAATATTCGCAAAGAAGAATCCCATTTACCACGCGTTACTCCCGGGTGGCCTCGAACACAAGTTACTGATGGGGATGCCACGCGAGCCCACGATATTCCGCGAGGTCAGCAAGGTCTGCGAGTGCAAGGACATTTTGATAACCCCGGGAGGCTGTTCGTGGTTGCACGCGGTTGTGAGCATAAGGAAAAAGGCCCCCGATGATGGACGAAAGGCGATCGAGGCTGCATTCAAGGGGCACAAGTCGTTGAAGCATGTCTGGGTGGTGGATGACGATATAGACATTCATAACCTAAATGAGATCGAGTGGGCGATGGCCACGCGATTCCAAGGTGATCGAGATATCATCACTAAAAAGGAGAAGGGGTCCTCGCTCGATCCCTCTTCTGATTTCAAGACCCGCGAGACAACCAAAATGGGATTCGACCTGACCATACCCGCGGGGAGAGACCCGAAGGATTTCAAGAAGCCGGAGCTCTCCATGAAATTGAATGTGAAGGATTACTTGAAGTGATAAAAAGGAAAAAATTTTTCAGCTAGTGGCAGGATGTACCTGACGAAAGAACAGGATCAGATGTTGGCAGGGGAGCAGGGGGAAGTCCTAGAGCGGATGTTTCGCCTGCTCGCGCGCTTGGGAGACATCTACGGCGCCGACCGCATGATCCCCGTGGGGTCGGTCCAAGTCGCGGGTGTTTCTTACAAGTCGATTGGGGATCCGGGGCTAGAGTTCCTCGAAGATATGGCGGGCAAGGGAGCGAAGGTCCGAGTCCCCACCACCTTGAACCCACCTGGCATGGATCTCGTGGACTGGAAGGAGCTAGGTTTTCCCGAGGATTTTGCTGAGAAGCAGCTGCAGATAATGGACGCCTTCAAGAAAATGAGTATAATGATGACCGCCACTTGCACCCCATACCTCGTGGGGAACCTCCCGCGCTTCGGGGAGCACATCGCTTGGTCCGAGTCATCCGCGGTCTCGTTCGCTAACTCGGTGATCGGGGCGCGCACGAACCGGGAAGGAGGGCCATCCGCACTGGCCGCGGCGCTCTGCGGGGTGACTCCAAACTACGGGTTGCATCTGGACGAGAACCGAAAGCCGAGCGTGGTGGTGAAAGTCAGTGCCGAGCTGAAGGACAACTCGGATTTCGGCGCCCTGGGCTACCACGTCGGGAAGCTCGTCAAGAAGGGAATCCCGTATTTTAGAGGAATCGAGCATGCAGATGTCGACCAGTTGAAGGCACTGGGGGCCGCGATGGCTGCGTCGGGTGCTGTGGCGCTGTATCACGCGGAGGGCTTGACTCCGGAAGCTAACCTCATGAATACCAAGGGGCTGGAAACGATTGATGTGGGTGAAAGGGAGCTACGCGAAACCTACAAGGCATTGAACACCGGGAAGAACCCAGACATCGTCATCTTAGGTTGCCCCCATGCCTCGCTGAAGGAGATAGCCACGCTCGCCTGCAAGCTTGAGGGGAAAAGCCTCCGGAAACCTCTTTGGATTTGCACTTCGCGCGTCACCAAGGAGGCTGCGACTCGCATGGGCTTCACCGAAATTATAGAAAAAGCTGGGGGGAAGGTGGTGGCCGACACTTGCACCGTGGTCTCCCCAATCGAGCGAATGGGCTACAAGACAACTGGAGTCGATTCGGGCAAAGCTGCAAATTATCTCCCCGGGTTCTGCAAACAACAGGTCGTGTTTAAGAGCCTAGATTATTTGCTGGAGGGGCAAAGCGCATGAAGGGTCGGATGATTAGCCCAGGGAAGGCTCGGGGCGAGGCTTTGGTCTCAAGGGAGCCGATGGGGTTCTACGGCGGGGTAGACCCGAAAACTGGCGTGGTCATCGAGAAGGGGCACGAGCTCGAGGGAAAATCGGTGAGGGATAAAATATTGGTTTTCCCTCAAGGGAAGGGCTCCACGGTCGGGTCCTACGTGATTTATGGGTTGAAGAAAAACGGAGTTGCCCCCGCCGCAATTGTGAATCAGGAAACCGAAACGATCGTGGCGACGGGAGTCATCCTAGCGGGGATACCCTGCGTCGATGGAATTGACATCAGCAAGATCAAGACAGGGGACAAACTGGTGATCAATGCGGACGAAGCGATGGTTGAGGTAGGATAAAGGCCAGATCGGCAGGGAATTAAGCGAAAGCAATCAAGACCATGACTATTATAAAGATTAACACGGGAATCAGCAAGGCTATTAAATAGGACCATTTTTCCTCCTTCGGGCGCCCTTTTCTTAAGTCAACTACTTGTGGGCCCCCAAACTCGGATGGCGTAGCCACAGGAATAATAGAATCCTTCAGATCTTTGGGTTTTTCTTCACGTTTTCCCATTATTCCTACCTCGGATGGTTATGAGGAAATGAGAGCTATTACTAAGAATATGACCACTATCAACACGGGAATCAGCAAGGCTATTAGATAGGACCATTTTTCCTCCTTCGGGCGCCCTTTTCTCAAGTCGACGTCGACTGGCTGTGTGCCCCCACCGAGGATAGCAGGCGCAGCAATTACTGAATCCTTCAGCTCTTCTTTTATGTCTTTGCGTTTTTCTTCACGTCTTCCCATTATTCCTACCTCAGATTTAGTTAAGCATCCTTTCCTAAAATAAATACGCAAAAATAGAAGTGACGGTTGAGGTCGAGTGAAATGACCGGACCAGCTGAGAGTAAGATAGAGATCGACGCCAAGGTGTACATACATAAACGCGATCCCCTTACGCGTTCGAAGATCCCACACATCGATATCGAGGCGCCGATCCTGAACGAGATTATCAAACCGAATGAGGCGACCTTCGTGAGCGGCAAGCCCGGCGGAGTCTTCATCGGGCTGAAGCGGGAGATGCTATCGAGACTCAAGAAAGTTCTAGAGCGGTTGGAGAAATGAATAAAAGGGTATCAAAAATTAGGGTTAAAATTTTCTACATCAAAAAATAGTCATCGGGGCATGCTGACATCATGTCTCAGCCAACCCAAGCTAGCTGAGAGCGGCGAACATGCAAATCCCCCAAAACCGCTTCTTTTTTGAGGGTGGGGTTTTAATGTCGTTGGAGGATTTTGCTTGTTTTTTGAGCCGCTCTTTTTACATCTATCATGCTCTTCGCCCCGGCGCATACCCCCTTCCCAGATACGAAGAGCAACAACACCGCTTTGGGATCTTCGAGCCTGAACACAAGGCCTGGAAAAACCTCCGGCTCATATTCAGTGTTCTCGAAACTACGAGCTATATGCTCGAGATCGAACTTCCTGCCGAAATCAACGGATGCCACGATATTCTGAACCTTGACTTTTGGATCCGTTTTCACCTTTATGCGTGCTTTTCTGAGCTTTCTCGTAAGCTTCCATATCGCCTGCTTAGCGTCGCTCATGCTGCTGGCACCGACGCAGTTCATCTTCCCAGATGCGAAGATGAGAAAAGATGCTCGAGGGTGTTCGGATTTATAGGTAATGCCAGGAAAAACCTCCGGGTCATAGACTGCGCCATCTAGCAACTTGGTCACCTTCTCGAGGTTAAACTCTGTGTCCTCGTATGTGACCGAGAGCACGATATTTTGGATTTTAGTTTTTACCACCATCATTTCCTACCTCATATAATTGGTTGGTATGTTGTACTTGCCCATTTCGGTTACACTATCTCCTTCGCGGTCAACGCGACCAACTGGCTCATCTCACTTTTGACCGCCATAAGCAACCAAGGACGTTGGAGTGGAAAAGTTTCATGCATTATTCATCATTTATGGTAGTACACACCATAAGAAAAGGATAGTTATGGAAGCTCGGAAAGGGTGGATGAACACCTTTTCGACACCTTTTATTTTTTGTTTTCGACCTCTGGCAGGAGCCATTCAATTGTTGTAGTATAATTGTTATGAGTTATTTTCAGCTTCAGTTTTCCTTCGTCTGCCATCCTCCGCATTACTGAAGTTGTCTTATTTCCGATTTCGCCATCTCCAAAATGCTTCTCTCGTATCAAAGAGTTGGTCACCCTTCCGCCATTTGCTTCAATGAATGTAATTATTTTATCTTCAGACGACATTCTTTTCACCCCATTCTGACATTTGATAATCACAGCCATTCAGCTCCAACCCACTTGAACTTTTCAGTAAAGCTACCGCTAACTCGAGAGGGAATGCCAAAGCCTTAAGTAAAAGGGGCTTACTCCCTAACAACTTCAGCTGTGGCAAATCTTGGCCGCACTTCATTTATGCGGATCTTTACCTCATCCCCGACATTTGCGCCGGGCACGAAGACCACGAAGCCCTGCACACGAGCGATACCATCCCCGCTTTTCCCCTGTCCTTCTATCTTTACGGTAGGGGTGTCACCCGCCTTGACCGGCGCGGGTACGGATGGTCCTCGTTCAGAGCCTCTTGGACTGAATCCACTTCGTCTGTACACTTCTTCAACTCCTTTCTTTTGGTGAAGTGACATCTTCGTTCGGGCTATTAAAATTACCTAATGTGTTGGATAATGATGTTTTCCAAAAAGGCCTGATGTTTGTCCAGCCCGTCTGGCTCATCAATTTAAAGGGGTCCTGAACCAAAATTAAAAGTGGGAAGAAATTGGGCATAGTTTTCAAACCCGAGGATGTGCTCAAGGGGCGAAAGCACATGCTCGAAAAGGCGGCCAGAGATTTGGCTCCAGGGCAGGTGGAACGGGTAGAGAATATCCTCCGAAGATGGGATGAGAAATCCAAGCAGGAACTCGTAAAGCTCCTAGGTGAGGAGCGGGCGAAACGCTTGCGGGCCGATTTGGGTATAATCTGACTTGCCCAAAAGTTCAACTCTAAAAGTTTATTATCGAGCCACCAAATTTTACTCGGGCCCGTGGTCCAGTGGTTAAGACATCACCCTCACACGGTGGAATCCGGGGTTCGAATCCCCGCGGGCCCACCACCTCAGCGTTGAATTTCTGGGGACTTGGAGGTAGAAACTCGACCAAGATTTCTTCCTTGATGACCTTTCCCCGCACATAGCCAAACGATTTTAACCTCCGCAACTTAAATCGCCATGACAATTGGGGGTTTGTGTTTTGGAATAATGCTCAAAGGTGCTACGATGTTCCGAATTCCAAGAAGGCGTGAAATTCCGAGGGGGTTCATCGGGTCTTGGATCGCTTGGCACGCTATGAGTTACATGCGCTGGTTGGAAGATGTGAAGGAGGTAAAAGAAGGGGAGCCAATTTCTGAGTATAAATTATCAAAAAAACTTCGCATCGATAAAAAGACGCTTCGGAATAGTCTGGATCCGCTGATAGAAAGGGGTTTTGTAGAACGTATAATTACCGAGCGACCGTCGGCACGAAGCCGCAAAGGCCGTGACTACCGACTGACTGATAGAGGGAAGGAATGGGCGATGAGATTTGGATCCGCCATGAGAGATCTTTTTCCATGATTGAGAATAATTATCCTACTTGAACAACCAAGTATCCATCTGGCACTTCTTGGATTAGATCGAACGCGCATTTTTTTATCCGGTTTTTCTCGTTCTTGACATATGCTTTGGCGGAATTTGTGAATCCCGAAGTCGAAACAACCGTAATTGTTTTTATCCGACTTTTGGTTTTGCGGATCACGTCCTGTATCTCCCTTTTAAGCTTGTTTAAATCCCACCCATCGACGGGCTTTTTTTCATCATATCGTTTTACAAATATGCCGCCATACTTACGTAGCCTAGATCTCGTTTCTTGAGCCACCTTACTTTTGTCGTCCTTTAACAATTCTTCACTTGCGTAAACATCGAAAAAATGTTCGTCTTTTCTACCGCTAACTTTTACATTCAAGAAAGTTCCAATTTTTCTTTTACTTAAGAGTCTATCTAACTCTAGTTCTCCGATGATGCCTGATAAGTGATTTAAGATTTTTTCTTGCGGCGTTTTCCCTTTAGGAGGATATGTTTCAAACCTGAAAATATAGGAGAATTTCATAAAATTATTCTCCCACTTCACCGCCCTTTTCCCAAGTCTCCAAAGTCCTCGAAGGTAAAATAAAGCTATAATAGCAAGGGGCGTAATTACGGCAAAGTCAATCCAAATTGATGGGTTAAAAATGAAACTAACATCCGACCAGATTATAAGTGCTATGAAAGTTACCAGCGCCCCTTGGATAGCTACCATCAGCAATTTCCAAAGAGAGCGTATCTCTTCCGCAAACATCATTGATATTTCTATAGGACCTTTTTCTCTTTTCACTCGTCCCCTCCTGAAAAACTGAATCGAGGGGGTAAAAAGGATAGGGGATTTAGTCCCCTAATGAGAGTTTCTCCCAAAAGGAGATTTTTCGTCTTCAATCGTGATACATTAACCCCCTAATTTGTAATCGGGTAATCGTATGGGCTGGTCCTGCCTCCCCATGTCCGATGCGTTTGCCCGTTGGGGCGGAGCGTCTCTAGTAGCCGACCCGTGTTTCCCCCTTTCCCCCACCCCCCACTTTTTGTGGATGGGGCTGCTAGAGGCTCCCCCTTTAGTGATGCGCTAGATGTCCATCCCGCACGCCTAACGTATCTTGGGTCCGCTAATTCACCGCTGGAAAACCGAATCCCGCGAGCCTACCACTAAGATTTCTTTGAAAGCTTCAAGCCGTTGAAATAAATGCACCGCTTGGGCGAGATCTTCGGTGAGTGCTTCGGCTTTTCGGCGAGTTCGACTCCAACTCCCCTAACGATGACCACGGGGACCCTCTCTGCGGCCTCCCCCATCACAACCTGCGCGGCGGTGGCCAGCTGGTCAGCGAGCGCCCGAAAGGTGATGCGCAGCGGTTTGCCGTAGATGTCGTGCTGCCCTCTGCAATCGATGACGGGCTCGAGTCCCGCCACCCCTATGGTTTGACCCACCGTGCCTAAGCGAAGGGGCTTGACGTTGCTATCGACGATTATCACTCCAACCCTAGCGTTCGTCTGTCGCGCAATCGCTTGCCGGAGTTCCTCCGCGGCTCGGTCGGGTCTGGTTGGCATGAGCACGACGTGGCCTGGCGGAGCGTTCGAGCTGTCTACCCCCGCGTTTGCGCAAAGTACTCCTCCCTTGATTGTTAGGATCACCCCTTTAGCCGCCCGCACCACGCGTCCTCCTCCCCTTAGAACGAGCTCGACGAATTCCGGTTCGAGGCCAGCCCGATTCGCGAGCCTTCGCGCGCGCGCCGACGGACGGACCCTCGCGAGCTCCCGCACCCGTCCCTGTGAGGTCGCGACTACCTTCGAGGCGACCACCAAGACATCTCCGTCCCGAAGACCACCAACCTGCTCCGATGCTTTGACGATGAGCTTGTACAGATTGTCGCCCGGCTTGATCAGCGGCATACTGAGGCTGAGAACTCTCATTCCATCCCTCCCGCATCTCGAATCGCTTCGGCCACCCGAATGGCTTGGAGGGTTTCCGGCACATCGTGCGTCCGAACCACACTCGCGCCGTTGAGCACCGCTATCGCAGTCGCGGCGAGCGAGCCCACGAGGCGGTCGGCCGGGTCGGGCAGGTCGAGCACTTTCCCAACAAAAGTTTTCCTCGAGATTCCAACGCAAATTGGGTGGTTCAACCCCTTCAACCTCCCTAGCTCAGCTAGGATTCGCAAATCGAAAAAGGTTGCGGTGGGATAAGCTTTTTCCCCATACGGCTTATGCGCGCGCTCGCCCAGCCTCTCGAGCCTAGCCGGCCAGTACCCGATGGCCGGGTCGATGACGACTTTTCCGAGGGGGATGCCATGCTCGCGGCATATGTGCAGGCTCCCCTGGAGGGCTCGGTGGATTTCATCAATTTCGTAGACATCTCCGGGGGCGCGCTCCGTCGCCATCAGCACGGTCGAGCAGCCAGCACCAGCGATGGCTCCCGCCATCTCGGGATCCGACTTGAGCCCGCTGATGTCGTTAATTATCGTTGCCCCGGCACTGATGGCTGCATCTGCGACTTTAGCCCGCTGAGTGTCGGCCGAAATGGGGGCGTCGAATTCGCGAGCCAGGGCTCTGATTATGGGGATCAACTCATGTATCTCTTGTTGGGCCGGGATTGGCTTCGACTTTGGCCCTGTGCTCATCGCCCCCACGTCGATGATGTGGGCGCCATCCTCGAGCGCCTTCGAGGCCCTCCCAACGGCTTCCCGCTCACCTCGAACGAAGGAGCCCTTATAAAAGGTGTCAGGGCTCAGGTTGAAGGCATAAATTATCGCCACGGGCCTACTCTCACCAACCTCCACCTTGCCCAGCACGGCTTTCGCCACGCGTTCACGCTCGGATAGAACTAGAGCGGCGCGAATAAAACTTTGACGAATTTTTCCCCTTGCTAGGGGCGATAACCATGTGATCTCTAACTGACATTTCCGTTTGTTATAGAATTACATGT
>JABUBL010000513.1_pt1 | contig 11763 bp, 12 predicted proteins | sample 7240371 | NCBI WGS metagenome assembly JABUBL01 (sample SAMN07256343, study PRJNA390944) | subsurface metagenome | isolation source: Methane hydrate marine sediment | place: Pacific Ocean: Eastern North Pacific, ODP site 1244 | collected 2002
TGCTTACATAGGCGCCACTCAGCTCAGCGAGACCCGCGGCTTTGAGTACGGTGGCGGGCACGTCATCGAAGATTTGGTTAGAGGTAAAAAAATCGAGGTCAGGGCAATCGCGTACGGTACCGATTGCTATCCACGCAAGGAGCTCGAGACCACCATAACCAAGGACGACATAAATCAGGCTGTCCTATGCAACCCACGCAACGCCTACCAGCGCTACGTCGCGGCCACGAACTCGCGTGATGAAACGATCTACACCTACATGGGTACCTTGCTGCCGAACTATGGCAACGTGACATACTCAGGATCCGGCAGCCTAAGCCCGCTCCACAACGACCCCAACTACGAAACAATCGGGATTGGAACGCGAATCTTCCTAGGGGGTGCTCAAGGCTACATCTTCTGGGAGGGCACTCAACACGCCCCCACCAAGACAATGGGCACCATAATGACCATCGGGAACTTGAAAGAGATGGATGCACGCTACATCAGGGGAGTAACGGTCGAAAATTACGGGACTTCGCTCTACGTCGGCTTGGGAATTCCAATTCCAATCATAAACGAGCGAGTTGCAAAGACAACTGGCGTCAGCGATGATGAGATAAAAACAGATCTCACCGACTACGGGGCTCCTCGAAGGAGCCGTCCAATCCCGATGGAGGTCACCTACTCTGAACTGAAATCTGGGAAGGTTGAAATCAATGGCAATGAAGTACTCGTCAGCCCCCTGAGCAGCCTGAAGTGGGCGAGAGAAATCTCTGGCGTCCTAAAGAAGTGGATTGAAGAAAAGCGATTCTTCCTTTCCCAACCCGTGGAAGGGCTGTCCACCGATCAAGTGTTCAAGCCGATGAAACAGGTCGCAGGCGTCCCATTTGTCAGTGACATTATGACACGAGAGGTGGTAACCGCCAAGCCAAGCGACTCAATCGCCAGCGCAGCAAAGATATTCGCTAAGCACAACTTCGACCATCTCCCGGTCGTAGATGCCAAAGGGAAACTCGTGGGAATCGCGACCTCGTGGGACATCGCCGTGGCAGTCGGGACTGGTAAGAAGAAATTGTCAGAGGTTCTGAGTTCCAAGGTCATAACGGCAAAGGAGGACGAGCCAGTCGATGCCGTGGCGAGGAGACTTGAAACACATAAAATCTCTGGAGTTCCTGTGATAAACGCCCGGGGCGAACTCAGAGGAATCCTGACGAATCAGGATCTGTCTAAGTTGTTAGGGGGACGAAGAAGATGACTCGAAAAGTGCTATTGAGGTACTCCACTCAGAAAGCCACAGAGCCCATTTTAGCATCAGTAATCAAAAAAACTGAGATCCTGCCCAATATTCTGTACGCTGAACTCAGCACAAAAGGTGGAGAGATACTGCTTTCAATCGATGCTCCCGACAAAGAGGTTGATAAGACAATCGCGCTGTTCAAGCGAAAAGGCGTCGAGGTCCAAGAGATTAAGCGTGCAATCGAGCTCGACCGCGATTCATGCTTCGACTGCGGGGCATGTCTTTCACTCTGTCCGACCGGCGCGCTTTACATGACTGACGACAAATCGGTCGAGCTCGACGAGGACAAGTGTATTTACTGCGAACTCTGCGTACCATCATGCCCGGTGCGAGCGCTCAAGCTATCGAGGTTCTAGGTGATTCAAATGTATTCGCAAACTTGGTCCTTCAAGGAGACAAACCTCCACATAAAGTGCGACGATGAGCGGGCGATAGATTCTGCGATCGACGCCAGCCTACAGGCCCGAAGCGAGATCGAGCGATACGTCCTCGCGCACCCGGAGTTTCGATGGTCGCTTGAGCCTCTGAGGCTAGAGGGAGAACACCCAAGGGTCATCGAGCTCATGCTGAGGGCGGGTGAGCTTGCAGGGATAGGACCCTTCGCAGCTGTTGCCGGAGCCATCTCACAGGTCGCGGCTGAGGCGGCACGGAGCGCAGGCACCGAAAACGTGCTGGTGGAAAACGGAGGAGACATAGCCATAATTGGCGCTAGAGATTTCCGTGTAGGGGTCTTCGCGGGCGATGCACAGAACTCCGGAAAAATAGGATTTCTTGTTCGGGCTGTGGAGTTGCCGATAGGTATCTGCACGAGCTCGGGAACGACCGGTCACTCGCTGAGCTTTGGGCAAGCAGATGCCGTCGTCGCAGTTGCATGCGAGACCTCGGTGGCGGACGCGGCAGCTACATCAATAGCGAACGCGGTTAGGGGAGAAGACCTCAAATCTTCGATCGAGCAGGGGCTGAGCCGGGCCAAGCGCATTCGAGAAATTAGGGGCTGTCTGATCGTGAGGAGAGAACACATTGGCACTTGGGGCAAGCTCCCTGAGCTAATTCAGGTATCGCCAGAATCCCAAGAACTCTCCAACACCCGGAAAAAATATCAAGATTACGGGCTAGAGCAGGCATTAATTTTATAGAACTTCAATGTGAGATGGGAAATCGATGGCAGTCACCGTGAAATTCTTCGCTGAATTCAGTGAAGCTACCGAGAAAAAACAGGAGAGCATTGAGGGAGTAAACGACGTCACTTCCCTCCTTGACGAGCTCGTCCGCAGGTTTGAAAAAAAGCTAGCCGAACGACTTTACTCCTCCGACACGCGAGAACTCCGCAAAACTGTGAACATCTTGGTGAATGGCAGAAGGCTAGATTTTCTCCAAGGACTCAACACACCACTGAAAGATGGGGATGAAGTGGCGATATTTCCACCAGTTGCTGGAGGTTAGCTTACGCCAGGGGGGTTTGGGCGATACAGCCGCCAGATGATTATTAATGGCTTCGGCGAGACCGGACAGCGCAAGTTAAAGGCCGCCCACGTAGTTGTGGCGGATATTGGTGGGCTCGGGAGTCCAGCGTCGAGTTATTTGGCCGCTGCAGGGGTTGGCCACCTTACGATCATAGATTCGCAACGAGCGGAACTCAGCAACCTCAATCGACAGATGCTGCACTGGGGGCCAGATGTAGGCCGGTTAAAAGTGGAATCTGCCACCGAGAAGTTGACGACGATGAATTCAAACATCAAAGTCGACGCCATATTTGAACAGATAACTTCCGAAAATGTGGACCGGATCACCAAAGGGGTGGATGTCGTTGTTGATGGTATGGACAATTATCACACACGTTATTTACTCAACGAGGCATGCGTGCGAAACCGCGTCCCATTCATCCATGGTGCGGTCGAAGGGTTGGTGGGGCAGCTAATGACGATCCTGCCAGGCGGGGGCCCGTGCCTGAAGTGTGCGATACCCAAGGAACCACCGAATAAACCCCTTTTCCCAGTGCTCGGAGCGACTCCGGGGGTGATAGGGTGCCTGCAAGCAATGGAGGCGATAAAGCTCATAACAGGGGTGGGCAAGCCCCTTGTAGGTAGAATGTTAATATTTAACGGCATGGATATGACCTTTGACGAGATAAAAGTCAACCGAGACCCTAGCTGCCAAGTATGCGGCAGACAGGGCAGGTGAGATGTGTATGCCTCGGATACCAAAGGAAAGGCTCGGGCGATACCTCGGTCTGAAGCGCGAGTTCAAGGAAGAACGCTACATCAACCTTAACCCCATCCAGCGGGGAGGGGTGCTGACTCCAGAGGCGCGGAAGGCCCTGCTCGAGTTCGGTGACGGTTACTCGACCTGCGACTGGTGCCCGCCGAAAGCAGCGAGGCTCGACGCGATCGAGCGCCCTCCCATAGCCCAGTTCATGCGGGACTTGGCTGAATTTTTAAACATGGATGTAGCTCGAGTAGTTACGCGCTGCAGAGAGGCGAAGTTCATAACATTCACAACCTTGGGGGAACCCGGTGACTACGTGATCGTCGACAGCCTTGCTCACTACTCAACTTACATAGCTGCTGAACTCGCCAGACTCAAGATCAAGGAGGTTCCCCACAGCGGTCCCCCTGAGTTCAAGCTCGACTTGGATGCGTACGCTGATAAAATAGAGGAGGTCAAGCGAGAGACTGGAAAGCTCCCCGCGGTGGTGCTACTCACCCACGTCGATTACATCTACGGCAACCTGAACAATGCCGCGACCGTGGGGGAAATATGTAAAAAATATGGAGTGCCCTTCCTGCTGAACGCGGCTTACACGGCGGGGGTGATGCCAATCGACGGGAAAAAGCTGGGCGCGGATATCATCGTCTCGAGCGGGCACAAGTCATGGGCGGCGAGCGCCCCAACCGGCATCTTGGCACTCAAGGAAGAGCTAGTCAACAAGATGTTGGAGAGATCAAAAGTCGTGGGTGACTGGAGTGAGCGCAAATTCGGACTCAAGGAGTATGCTTTGTTAGGTTGCACGGTAATGGGTGCGCCGCTCATCTCGCTGATGGCTTCATTCCCTCACGTGGTCGAACGGGTCGAACGCTGGCCCCAAGAGGTAGAGCAAGCAAGATACCTAGTCGAGCAGCTGGAGCGAATCGAGGGGACCCGACAACTGGGGGTCAAGCCCAAGCAACATACCCTAATCCACATGGAGTCGGATGGATTTTACAAGGCGTCGCAGACTCACAAACGGCGCGGGTTCTTCCTGTACGATGAGCTGAAGCGCAGGGGCATCGTTGGGATTCAGCCGGGATTGACGAAGCACTTTAAGCTCAACACCTACGGACTAACTAAAGCAAAAGTGGAGCATGTCGCAAAGGCGTTCCTTGAGATTGCCAAGGATCAAGGTCTAGCCATCAAGTAAACTTCACGCAGCGGCAATCTCGACCTCTTCCTCCAATCTTGCCATTCTTTATCATGTACGCTCCGCGCGACAACTCACTCTTTCAACACGCTAACGATTAGTAAAGCGACTCCGGCCACGTTTAAGAAATCTATTAAAATGGGGCTTGCCACAAGCTGTTAATCTCTCGCGAATCAGTCTTGTTACATTCTCCCAACCTTCTCCCGTCTTCGCGGAAAATGGGACTACGACATCCCCCCACTGACGCCATGGGAAAGACATGCCAAGCTTCTCACAAATGTTATCGAGCACATCATCGCGCGCCTCAGGATAGATGAGGTCAATCTTGTTCACGACAACGATTGGGCGGAGTTCGAGTTCCTGCAAAAACTGAAACATCTCAACGTCTACGGGCACCTGGCCCCGCCGCTTCCACCGCTCTACAATCTCGCCGAAGGCGCGGGCATCGAGCACCTCAAGTGCAAACAGAATTCTTCGCCGATTTCGCTCCAAGTAGCGCACAATACTTGTCTTTATCTCCTCCCGCCTTTCGCGGCTGACGCCAGCCATAAAGCCGAAGCCCGGCATGTCAACCAGATCGAGCTCGCCGCATCGATAGCGGTAGGGCCTGCGCGTCACCCCGGGTCGCTTGCCCACCCGAACCCGCTTTCCCGTGAGTTGCTTGATCACGCTCGACTTCCCGACGTTCGAGCGGCCGACTAACACAATCTCCATAAATATCAATCCTACAATCGCCAAGGCAGGTATAGAAAGTTTGGTTAGAGTCAAGTGTTTGGTAATTGCAACATTAGTTTTTTATATATGAATCTATTTTCATATTAAGGGATAAAATGGCCAAGCAGCGACGCCTAGGCTCCTTCGAGAAATATCTGACCATCTGGGTCATCCTCTGCATAATTGTTGGAATAATCCTCGGCAAGCTGCTTCCCGAGCTGTCTAGGATTCTGAGCGAGATTCAGTATGCCCAAGTTTCGATTCCCATCGCAGTTTGCCTTTTCTTCATGATTTACCCGATAATGGTCCAGATTGACTTCAGAAAAGTAATCCAAGCAGGAAAAACACCGAAACCGGTCGGCGTGACTCTGTTCGTGAACTGGGTGATCAAGCCCTTCACCATGGCATTCTTCGCTTGGGTTTTTATGAAAATGATTTGGGCACCGTTTATATCCGCGGAGATGGCTTCACAATACCAAGCGGGCATGATCCTCCTCGGCGTCGCCCCATGTACAGCCATGGTATTGGTCTGGGGCTATTTATCCAATGGAAACATGGGACATACGTTAGTGATGACTGCCATCAACTCGCTGACAATGGTTTTCCTTTACGCTCCCCTCGGCGCATTCTTGTTGGGGGTAGCGCGAATTCCCGTGCCGTGGGAGACCATTGCCTTCTCCGTCGGGATCTACATCGGGCTTCCGCTGGTAGTAGGCTATCTTTCGAGGAGAGAAATTCTCAAGAGGAAAGGGCATGACTGGTTTGAAAAACACTTTGCCCCCTACCTGCATTACGTTGCAATTATCGCTCTACTGATCACATTGATTGTGCTCTTCAGCCTGCAGGGGGATGTAATCGTCGCACAACCGCTGATTATCGGAATGATCGCGCTACCGTTGTTGATTCAAGTATTCCTTATATTCGGCATCGGCTATGGTATTTCCAAACGAGTCGGCCTCCCATACGAGGATGCGGCGCCGACTGCACAGATCGGGGCCAGCAATCACTTTGAGGTAGCAATCGCCGTTGCGGTAATGCTTTTTGGCATCGAATCGGGCGCCGCTCTTGCAACTGTAGTTGGTGTATTGATAGAAGTGCCCGTGATGCTCATCCTTGTAAAGATATGTCTTCGAACCCAACATTGGTTTCCAAAAAAGAAGCGGGTGTAAAATTTGACTAAAAACCAACTTCGACTGCTCAAATGCTTGGCGGACGAGACGAGACTCCAGATTCTCCTGACATTGAAAAAAGGCGAACGTTGTGTATGCGAAATCATGGACGAACTCGACAAAGAGCAATCGTTGATATCACACCACTTGCAGGCCCTGCGTAAGTGCGGCTTCATCCATAGACGGCGCAAGGGGAAGAAGACAATGTACCGACTTTCGGACCCTTCGATTTTGGAGTTCTTAGCCGATGTCAAGAGACTATCCAAGAGACTCTGCTGAAGTGCTTATCCCATTTGCTCTGGTATTTTGGTCCCGCTTTTTAAATTTGAAGTAGGATAGGAACTATCTCTATCGAAAATCCAATCAATCCGACCGAGATGGGGTGGCGAACTTAAATCCCATAAACCGCGGTGCCGTAGAGCGCCTGAAAACCGATATCGACGTACCTTCCAGCTTTTCAAAAGTCAGATAAGTCACTCTACCGAGCTGTCCTCAGCTGCAGGCGGAGAAATCGTGATCTCGTCCTTGTGCTTGAGCTTCGTGTGTATCCCGCGAATTTGCTGAATCCGTCGGCCGTTGAGAAGGATGTTAAAATTCTCCTGGAGCTCCCCCGTTGTCGGATCAAGGATCATCTCGACCACTCGAAGATGACGTCGGCCGAGCTTCATAAGCAAGGTGTCAACGGTCTCGTCCTCGTCGATCGGGACCTTTATCGTACCGATGCCGGCCTTCTCGCGCAGGTCACCGTGCAACTTGACTACTACTTCCATCTATACAATCCTCGCCATTTCCACATCCAAAGGCTCAACCGTAGCGATGGAGGCAAGCGCTAAAAGGTTTTCGGAAACGGTGCCTAATACATGTGCGTTACTCTCACCATATTCGATCCAAAACACCTCAAGCCTTTTATGCCAACTTCATAAACAACAAGTGGTGAGGAAACGAAAGTTGCACTCGCTTACAGTGGAGGACTGGATACTAGCGTCGCGGTCCGTTTACTTCAGGACAAGTACAAGGCCGATGTCATCACAGTTTCCGTTGATGTCGGGCAGGACCCAAAAGAGCTGAAGGAAATTGCAGTGAAGGCGAAGCAGCTAGGTGTCATCAAGCACGTTCACGTCGACGCGCGCAAAGAATTCGTCGAAGAGTACATTTTCCGTAGCATCAAGGCGAATGGAATCTATGAGGGCTATCCTCTCTCTACAGCACTAGCCCGTTATCCAATCGCAAGCAAACTCGTTGAAATCGCACGTAAAGAAAAAGTCGATGCAGTGGCGCACGGGTGCACGGGTAAAGGAAACGACCAGTTTCGCTTCGATACAACCATTGCGATCAAGGGTCCCGAACTCAAAACAATAGCACCAATTCGAGAGCTTAATCTTGACCGAAAGTGGGAACTCAAGTATGCGCAGAAGCAGGGTATCCCCCTCTCAAAAGTAGGCAAGTCCTACAGCATCGACGAAAATCTCTGGGGACGCTCCATCGAGGGAGGTGTGCTCGAAGACCCTGCACGCGCTCCACCTGAAGAGATTTACGTGTGGACCCGCCCGCCCGAGAAAGCTCCCCCGAAACCGCGCATCATTGAAATCGAGTTCAAGGAGGGCGTACCAATTGCAATCGATAAAAAGCGCATAGACGGGCCCCAACTCATCACCAAACTAAACAAGATAGCCGGCGAGTACGGCGTCGGTAGGATCGAGCTCATCGAGGACCGAATCCTCGGGCTGAAGGCGCGGGAGAACTATGAAGCACCAGCAGCGACCGTCTTAATCCAAGCCCACCGAGCGCTTGAGCAACTCGTGCTGACAAAACAGGAACTGGCATTTAAACAAGCGGTCGACCAAACTTGGGCAGACCTAGCGTACAGCGGGCTATGGTTCGACTCACTACGCGAGGACTTAGATGCTTTCATCGATAACACGCAAAAAAGAGTTAATGGCAAGGTAAAGGTTGAACTCAACCGCGGCAACTCGCGCGTGGTGGCCCGTAGCTCACCTTACTCCCTCTACGATGAGGAGCTTGCTTCATTTGAACGCTACGGCTTCGACCAGCGCGATGCTATCGGAGTCATAAAATTCCACGCACTTCAGAGCAAAATTCTACACAAGCGAAAGGGTGATTAGGATGCTTCGCCGGGGACGCTTTGAGCGAGCGATGGACCCTCTGGCTAGCGAATACATCTCCTCAATGGAAGCTGATTCCCGGATTTTCTACTCGGTCGTGCAAATCAACCTAGCTCACACGATCATGCTCGCTGAGCGCAGGATTATCGAAGGCTCAGACGCGGCCGCCATCCTTCAGGCGCTCTACAAGCTCCACGAGCACGGCGTTAGTGGGTTGGATCTTCGCCCAGAGCTCGAGGACATCTACATGGCAGTTGAAGATTTCGTGACCAAGGCGACGAGCGAAGAAGTTGGGAGCAAGTTCAACACTGCGAAGAGCCGCAACGATCAGGTCGCCACAGCAATCCGCTTGACTCTGCGCAAGAACCTGCTCGACGTTGAGGAGAAGCTGCTCGAACTCGTGAACGCCTTGATTGCACTCTCCGAAAAAAATACCGATACGATAATGCCCGGCTACACCCACCTCCAAGTGGCTCAGCCCACCACCTTCGCGCATCACCTCGCCGCTCATACTTTTGCCTTCCTCCGCGATGTCGAGCGCATCGAGCAGGCCTACGATGTCACGAACTCCTGTCCGATGGGAGCCTGCGCGCTAGCTGGGACGAGCTTCCCCATCGATCGCGTGCGGGTGGCGCACATGTTGGGTTTTAAGCACATCGACGAGAACTCCATGGATGCCGTCAGCTCACGTGATTTCGCCCTTCAGGCCATGAGCGCCTTGGCAATCGCAATGGCTAACCTCAGCAGGCTGGCCGAAGAACTCGTGCTCTGGAGTTCGGCGGAATTCAACCTCATCGAGCTGCCCGAAGAATTCGCGGCGACAAGCAGCATCATGCCTCAGAAGAAGAACCCTGTCGTGGGCGAACTCGCGCGTGCGAAGGCTGGGCGCGTTTTCGGGAACCTCTCGGGAGCCCTCGCGATGGTGAAGGCCCTCCCCCAATCTTATAACCTCGACCTTCAGGATTTAACGCCCTCACTGTGGAACTCCGTCGATGAGGTGAGGAATGGTGCAGAAGTGATGGCGAGACTAATCAGCGCAGTCGAGCCAAATAGAGAGCTCATGCGTAAGCGGGCCGAAGGAGGATTCGCGGCCGCAACCGAACTCGCCGATGTGCTCGTGCGAAAAGCAGGGCTGGCATTCAGGGATGCTCATGCAGTAGTTGGAAGGATGATTGCCCGCGCGACCAAGGATGGCCGATCCTCAGAAGAGCTGAACATCGAGGATCTGCGGGCAGCGTCGAAGGAGGTTCTCAACAAGGAAGTTAACCTAACGCCCGAGGAGTTGAAAGGAGCTCTCGACCTAGACAAATGCATCGTTGCCAGGGCGCTACCTGGTGGCCCCGCGCCAAAAGCTGTTAAAAATCAACTTAAGTTATTGAAGCGAGAGGCGAAATACCGCGCGAAGCTTACGCGCACCCGAAGGCGAACAATTACAAAAGCAGAGTTAAAGTTATTGAAGGATGCCAAGAGGCGTTCGCGATGACGGTCACGGCTGCGGTAGTCGGAGCATCGGGCTACACGGGCGTGGAACTCTTCAGGTTGCTTGCCGGCCACCCCGAAGTAAAGCTCATTGGTGCCTACGACATCCACAACGTCGGGAAACTGGTGAGCGAAATCCATCCAAACCTTCGTGAAATAGTTAATCTGAAAATCGTGAAACCCGACTACTTGAAAATCGGAAAGCGGACTGATGTCGTCTTCGTGGCTACCCCCCACCGTGTTGCAATGAAGTTTGTGCCAAAGTTGCTCAAGGGAAAAGCGAAGATAATCGACCTCAGCGCGGACTATCGATTCGATGACGTAAAGGTGTATGAGCGATACTACACCAAGCACGAAAGTCCAATGGTCAAAGGGGTTTATGGGCTGCCTGAACTCCATCGCGCGAAGATCAAGCGTGCACGCCTCGTCGCGAATCCGGGGTGCTACCCGACAGCCGCAACTCTGAGCCTGGCACCGCTAATCAAGCAACGCCTGATCGACCTCGACCACATCGTCATCGACGCTAAAACTGGAACCTCCGGTGCGGGGACCACACCTAGCGAAGTGACCCACCACCCCCTCGTATGCGCAAACATTCGAGCTTACGCCGCGACCACCCACCGCCACGCCCCTGAGATCAACCAAGAGTTGAGCAAGCTGGCTGGAGGAAAGGTCGAAGCCCACTTCACACCCCATCTCGTCTCAATCGTACGAGGAATCCTCTCGACATCACATGTCTTCCTGCGAAAGTCGACTAGTAAAAAATCATTACTTGACCTCTACCGAAAGTTCTACGCCCGCGAGCCCTTCGTGCGGGTACTTGAGGAACTACCGCAGGTGAACTTCGTGGTTGGATCAAACTACTGCGACATTGGATTCGAACCTGACGCGGCGGGCAATCGACTCGTCGTGGTTTCGGCCATCGACAATCTCGTCAAGGGCGCCTCGGGGCAGGCTATTCAAAACATGAACTTGATGTTCGGATTTGATGAAACAAGGGGATTAGAGGTTCCAGCGTTACGGCCATGACAGGCTTTGCTCCTAAACCCCGAGTCACCTCCCACTTTAGGAGCAGAAGTCACTTTTGGAGCAACCCCAGTGCGGGGAATAAGTTTAAACTACCGTTTAGACTACCGAAACCAGACAATTTTTCCAGTAAGTTTTGATTTAATACTTCTTATGATCTTCTCGAGCTCTGGTACCCCTTGGTCCGTCGCTGCAGCTATGAAAACGGCGTCTTTGCATAATTCTTGAACCTCTCGCACCCGCTGCTCATCGAGCAAATCAGTCTTGTTTATCACCACTATGACATTCGAGAATGTCTTTCGGATATCCTCAAGCAGGTGAAGCTGGCGCTCGAAATCATAACCGCAGGTTCCGGATGGGTCCAGCATGAAAACCACGACATCCGCGAGGTGGCGAAGCGCGGCTATGGCTTGCCGCTCGATGGGGTTACGCTCCTCCAGCGGTCGATCGAGCAGCCCGGGCGTGTCGATGATCTGGTAGCGCTTGTACCCGCGCTCAAAATATCCCAGATTCAGCCCCTTGGTGGTGAAGGGATAAGGGGCTATCTTTGGCTCTGAGCCTGTGAGCCGCCGAAGT
>JABUBL010000514.1_pt1 | contig 11757 bp, 9 predicted proteins | sample 7240371 | NCBI WGS metagenome assembly JABUBL01 (sample SAMN07256343, study PRJNA390944) | subsurface metagenome | isolation source: Methane hydrate marine sediment | place: Pacific Ocean: Eastern North Pacific, ODP site 1244 | collected 2002
ACTACAATAAATCTTCCATACATTTCACAAAAAGAAGGTAATGATTCTAAAAATAAATATATGCATCTGCAAGCAGAATTTGAAAATGCTCAAAAACGTTGGAATAAGAACCGACAAAATTTGAGAATTGAATATACAGCTTCGGTATTGAAGAATTTCTTACCACTATATGATTCATTCAAGAAAGCTATTGATAGTGCGAATGAAACAGAGAAAAACGTTCTAAATAATTTTTATACCCAATTTATGAATGTATATAAATCCTATGGAGCGGAACCTATCCTTGTAAAGATAAATGATTCATTTGATTATAGTATACATGAAGCTTTAAGTTCAATCGAAAATCGTGATGTTCCAGAGAATAGAATATTAGAAATTATTCAAGATGGTTTCAAATATGGAAAAGTAGTTATAAGATATGCCTCTAAAGTAATCATATCAAAAAAACCGAAACCTCCAGAACCAGAACCAGAACCTGAAGAAAAAAAGGTTGAAAAAGAGGCATATGAAGAACAAGTAAAAGAAGAAGATATAATTAAACAAGATGAGACTGAAACGAAAAAACATAAAGATAAAAAACACAAAAAGCAAAAGAAAGAAAAAGATAAGGGAAGTTCATAATTTAATTATTTGAAATTTATTTAATTTAACCTAAAAGATTAATAATTTTGTTTTGTTTTATAACATAATTATAAACACATAAAATAATACTATAACTTATATATTACAAAGGAGATAACCCAAATATGAGTGATGAGCCCCAGCTTCCCGCAATTCCCGCGATAACGGATTGGGATCGAAAGAAAAGATTTGTTGAAAAAAAACATAGCGTACTTAAATGTGGAAATTGTAAAGAAGACTTTTCAAGAATATTTAAACCTGGAGATTTTGTGTTTAAAAAAGTAGAAGATGAAGAATGTGAAAAATGTCATAGGAAAAAATCCTTAACAATTGTAGAAATCTATTCTGAATGGATTGATCCTAAAAAAGAATAACATCAATATTTATCCTGAGATAAGGTATATACAGAAATCTGCTAATTTTGCACTTATATTTTTTAATTCTAAACTCAATATTCTACCATTATGGTTGAAAACCAAACTGCTGATAGTTTAACCCAACTACAAAAAGTAAATATATTAGCTTAAAAACATTCCGTAAGAATGGGGAAGGAGTCTCTACTCCCGTTTGGTTTGTGGAGGAAAATCTTAAATTTTAAGTATGTACTAGATTTCTATTTCTCAAGACCTAGCATTTTAATTATTAGATTTGCCATAGAGTAAGGATCTAACGATTTTTTAATAGCCTGATCAATATATTTACCTATTTCCTTATCAGAATTCAGTAATTCTTCCACTTTTTCCGTTAATTTATATTTTAAAATCTGTATGGTCTCATTTGTAATTCGATTTTTCATATAATTCGAAATAACACCTGATTCTTCTAAGAATGATTTATGTTTTTTTATTAGTCCCAGAAGTTCATCAAAATTTTCTCCAATTTTAGAATTTACTTTTGTAATTTCTGGTGTCCATTGTTCAATTTTGGCAAATTTCTCGCTTATCTCTTTTGAATTGTATTTATAATTCTTCCTAAACTCTAGCATTTGTTGTATTTCAGCGATCTTCTTATCTGCGCCCGGTAAATCCATTTTATTTACCACAAAAATATCGGTAATTTCCATAATACCTGACTTTATCGCCTGAATATCATCTCCTAGTCCTGGAACTAACAATACTACAACAGTGTGGGCAGATTTGAAAATATCTACTTCAGATTGTCCAACTCCGACCGTTTCAACGATTACTATATCACATCCGTATGCATCAAGTATTTTTATAACATCCTCCGTTGCTCTAGCAAGTCCTCCTAATTGACCTCGATTTGCCATACTTCTGATAAAAACATTATTAAGGGAAAAATGTTGCTTCATGCGGATTCGGTCTCCTAAAAGAGCGCCTCCAGTTAAAGGAGAGGTTGGATCAACACAAATAATTCCTACTTTTTTACCTTCTTCAACATAAATTTTAATTAACGTTGAAATAAAGGTTGATTTACCAGTTCCGGCGGGGGCACCTGTAATACCTAAAATATATGCTTTACCAGTATGTTCATAAATAGAATTTACAATTTCTTCAGCTGCTTCAATATCATTTTCGACAAAAGTAATTAGACGTGCTGCTGCTCTAGGGTGGCCATCTAATAGTTGAGAAATAAGATTAGAATATTCCATTTAGTATTATCTTTTTAGGTTGTTTTTAACAAAATCAACAATCGTTTTTAAATCAGTACCAGGACCATAAAACCCTTTAAGACCGTGACTTTCTAAGAATGTTTTATCTTCATCAGGAATTATGCCACCTACAGCGACTAGAACATCATCAATACCATGTTCTTTTAATTTATCCATGATAATAGGGCATATTGCATTATGAGAACCAGATAACATACTTAACATTACAGCATCAGGGTCTTCCTGGATAACGGTATTTACAATATCATCTGGAGTTTGGTGTATGCCAGTGTAAATTACTTCCATTCCTGCATCTCTTAGAGCTCTTGCTAGAACTTTAACACCTCTATCATGACCATCAAGCCCGGGTTTACAACAAAGAACTTTGATTTTTCTTTCTTTTGACATTTGATATCACCTAGTATATTGAATCCTCATGATATGCACCAAAAATCTCTTTTAAAACATTTATAATCTCTCCTATGGATGCATATTCTCTTACTGCATCAATAATGAATGGCATTAAATTTTCTGTTCCTTTGGCTGCTTCTTTTAATCTTAGTAATTTCTCATTAACTTTTTTATTATCTCGTTCTTCTTTTAATTTATTAAGTTTTCTAATTTGCTCATTCGCAACTTCTTCATCTATTTTTAAGAGAGGAACTGAGCATGGTTCTCTTTGTTCAAATTGATTTACAGCCACGATTGTTCTTTCTCTATTCTCAATTTCTCGTTGATATTTATAAGAAGCATTAGCAATTTCTTTTTGAAAGAAATTAGCTTCTATCGCGGGAATCACACCTCCAAGGTCTTCAATTCGTTGAAAGTAATTTTCCGCTTCTTCTTCCATTTTATTTGTAAGCCATTCAACATAATAAGAACCTGCTAGTGGATCAACTGTGTCAGTTACACCAGACTCATGTGCAATTATTTGCTGAGTCCGTAATGCGATTTTCACAGCATTTTCTGTTGGAAGACATAATGCCTCATCAAAAGAATTAGTATGTAAAGATTGAGTTCCCCCCAGAACCGATGCTAATCCTTGTAAGGTAACTCTTGCGATATTATTTTCAGGTTCTTGAGCTGCTAATGAAACTCCTGCGGTTTGTGTATGAAATCGTAATCTCATTGATTCAGGTTTTTTTGCTCCATACCTATTTTTCATATGTCTAGCCCATATTCGTCTTGCTGCTCGATATTTGCACACTTCCTCAAAAAAATTATTGTGTGAATTGAAGAAAAAGGATAAACGAGGCGCAAAATCATCTATATCCAAACCTCTTTCTAGTGCAGCCTCAACATATGCAAACCCATCTGCTAATGTAAATGCTAATTCTTGAACAGCAGTAGATCCCGCTTCTCTAATATGATATCCACTAATACTAATGGTATACCATTGAGGTACATGTTTGGCACAATACTCTATTGTATCAATTATAATTCGCATAGATGGTTCAGGAGGAAAAATCCATGATTTTTGAGCAATATATTCTTTTAAAATATCATTTTGAATAGTTCCTCTCAATTGCTCTGGAGCATGGCCTTGTTTTTCAGCAGTCACGATATATAAGGCTAACAAAATTGAAGCGGGTCCATTAATAGTCATCGAAGTACTTATTTTAGAAAGGTCAATTCCATCAAATAAGGTTTCCATATCTTTTAAATGATCGATGGAGACACCCTCTTTACCAATTTCGCCTAAGGCTCTCGTATCCGTTGCTTCAATCCCGTAAATTGTATGCAAACTAAAAGCTACACTTAATCCAGTATTACCATGATTGATTAAAAATTTATATCGTTTATTTGTTTGTTTTGCACTACCAAATCCTGCGAATTGACGCATTGTCCATAGTTGTCCTCTATACATATTTGGGTATGCTCCTCGGGTAAAGGGGTATTGACCTGGAAACCCTAAATCAATGGGGTAATTAAAATCTTTAATATCATTCGGCGTGTAAAGTCGTTTTATCTCGATATCTGATAGATTTCTAAAACTATTTCGTCGTTCATTTTTACTTGGGAAGGAATCTTGCCATTTTTCCATATCTTGTTTTATTTTGTCAAATTCAGTCATTTAAATCGTTCTTTAAAAATATTTTAAGCTTAAATAATAATATCGTATTATAGTTATATCTCAAATTAGATAAGCGTTGGAAATTATATTAAATTTTTTTTTTGAGGATTCTTCAAGAGTAAATTTAGATTTTGTAACTTTTTGCATTTGGGGAGTCATATAACAGAATTTTGACGTGTTTTTTTCATAATATCAAGGTTTATTAAATTTAAAGATATTTCTTATATACTTGAACCGAGAAATTCCAAAGTTTCAAGTATAGAATTAAAAATTAAAATTTGGTTGGTGATAGTATGTCTAATAGAAGGTATGGTAATAGAACGATGCATAAAGCTACATGTGCCGACTGCGGGAACGAGTGCGAAGTTCCATTTGAGCCTAAGGAAGGCAGACCTGTTTATTGTCAAGATTGTTATCGAAAGCGTAGAAGATAATTAAGTTTATTTTTTTTAAGTTTTGGTTACAACTAATAACTTACTTTATAATAAATAAAATATGTTTTAATTATATTATTTTTAAATCCTTCCATTTAATCACTTACTACATAATATTTTAAGGAAAAAATTGTTCAAGATAGGGATTTTTTTACCATTAAGTATCTCCAAATGCGTCTTCATAAGAGTTTAAAATTATTTTAACTTTATTTTATTCTTTTTAATAAAAAATAATAATGGCAAATGTAGAAATTAAAACTAAAGAAATAATTATTAAGACCGAGTAATAATAAAATCAACAAGTTTTCCAAGATTTTTAACGTTATCAAAACTTTTTGGAGCCTTTTCCTGAAAATAATCTTTAAAAACCTCCCAATTCTCCTTCTTACCTGAAGGTGCTTCACCTAATACTTTTTTAACTTCTTGAAAGTCATAGGTAAAGATTAGACCATTATCAACTCTATTAGCGTATTCAGACAACAGAAATAGATAATAATCATTTAAATCCCATGGATCTAAAACATGATCTGGTTTGTTTCCATCTCCTGCATTTTTTCCCCTCAATAGACTTGTATCTATTTGTGTTGGTAAAACCATAGTAAAATTAATATTCTCTCTTTTGTACTCTGCTGCCATGGCTTTTTGCATACCTACAACAGCATATTTGCTTGCAACATATGCTGTAAGTTTGGATGGAGCATTTGGATATGCTTCGCTTCCAGTTATGATAAATCTTGCCTTATCTTTTTTATCATCTTTCTTCATGTAAGGATAAGCTGCTTTAAATGTGTAAAAGACTCCGAGCACGTTCACATTTAAAATTTCAGCAAATTTTATGTTAATAAATTCATGAGTGCTAAACATTCGAGAATAACCTGCATTTGCGATTACACCATTAAAAAAACCAATTTCTTCATGAATTGTCATAAAAGCTTCCATTACTTCTTGAAAATTAGTAACATCTGCTGATTGAACAATAACCTTCATGTTTGTTCCTAGATCTTCTGCTTCCTTCTTAATATTATTCAGTTCTTCGATTGTTCTTGCGACTAAACCTAGATTTGCTCCTTCTTTGGCACATGCTAATGCTATTGCTTTTCCAATCCCTCTACCTGCTCCAGTTATTATTACATTTTTTCCTTTTAACAATATAATTCACTAATTTTAATTAATTCCTTAATTTAGTATTCATAAACTAAAAGAAACTACAAACATTTGATTAAAGTTAAATTATTTAAGAATAATTGAAAGATAATCAATAAAGATTTTTATTTTTAATTAGAGAGAAAACATCTAATAATCAATAAATAAACGGTGAAGATATTTAAAATCGCGTTAGTAAATCCAGGGCCAGGAGAAATTCTAAGTAAAGGTAGAATTATCGCAAATGCAGATCATATATATCCTCCTTTAGGTATCTGCTATCTAAGTGCGGTATTAAAAAAAGAAAATTATCAAGTTGATATAATTGACCAAGCAGCAAGAGGTTTTAATTTACAGCAAATAGTAAGATGGATTAAAAAGCAAGACCCTGATATTTTAGGATTTTCTACTTTAACAGCATCAGGATCAGGAATTAGTGCTGCCTTAACTTCTATCGAAGTAAAAAAGTGGAACCCCAATATTAAAATAGTGTTTGGAAATCGACATGCAAACCATAATGATTATAGAATTCTAAATAAATACTCCCAAGTTGATATTTGTGTAAGAGATGAAGGGGAATATACCTTCCTAGAATTAGTAAAAGCACTAGAAAGAAATCAACCGTTAAAAGATATTAAAGGTTTAACTTATAGAGAAAATGGAAAATTCAAAAGAAATGAACAACGCCCTCTAATTAAAGATCTTGACTCTATCCCACTCCCGGATAGAAAAGCTTTGAAAATGGAATATAAAGGAAGTTTTGGGGGGTTGGAATTTGCACCCAAGGGTTTTACATCTATGGTTTCCTCTCGAGGGTGCCCTTATCATTGTACTTTCTTTTTGTTATGGAAAAAGAACTGTTGGATTTAGAACCCGTTCTGTAGAGAATATTATGGAAGAAATCTTATATTTAGATAGTGAGGGATATAAATATCTAAATTTTGTAGATGATAATTTTACAGTATCGAAAAAAAGAGTCATAAGGCTTTGTCGATTAATGCAAAAACATAAAGTAGATCTTGATTGGATATGTGAAGGAAGGGTAAACCAAGTCTCTGATGAAATGTTGAGGGAAATGAAAAGAGCAAATTGCAGAATTATTTTTTTTGGTGTAGAAAGTGCAAATCAACGAATTCTTGACTATTATAAAAAAGGAATTACACCGGCACAATCAATCGCAGCAGTAAAAAAAACACGAAAAGCAAAAATTCCATTTATCTTAGGGTCATTTATTGTTGGTGCACCTAGTGAAACTTTTAAAGAGATATATAGTACATTAAAGTTTGCTCAAAAAATAGACATTGATTTTCCCGTTTATAATCTTCTTGGAACAATGCCTGGAACTGATATTTGGGATGAAATGGTTGAGAAAAATATTCTTGATGAGGATAAATATTGGGAAGAAGGAGTTCATATCTCTGACATTGACCCTAATGGAGTACCAACAGAAAAGATTTCCAATTTAATTCTGGTAATGTTAAAGCAGTTTTTTATGAATCCAACAGCAATGCTTAAAGCAATATATAGAACTTCTACAAGCTATTATAAAATTTCCTCAGCAATCAAGATGGTCACCCACAATATAAAGAATTTCAAGGATTTCCATGGAGTAAAATCTTTCTGGAACCCAGATAATGTGTAAGAACAATTTTTCAAAGATTTTTATTTTTCCTTAGATTTTAACCCCAGAATGGTTTCCAATTATTCCATAAATCCCAATTTTTAACGTTTTTAAAGTTTTGCCAGATTGTTTTTTGCCTATATCTGCTTTTAAAAGTCTTAACAATTTGCCTGGATATGTAACTAGGACGTTGCATGAACTTTCTATGAGTTTCTCTTATTCTTTCCATTATTTCACTCAATGAAATTGGAAGAACCGCGGTACCAACTTCCCAACATACATCTGGATTAATTCTTTTTTCTTTTACCATCTGGTCCCAAATCCAATTTCCAGGTATTATGCCTAAAATATGAAATTGTGGAAAATCAATATCTAATTTCAGAGAAAGATTTAGAGTTTTAATAATTTCTTCTCGAGTTTCAACAGGGGAACCCACAATAAAATTGGCTAAGATCATATCTATTCCAACTTTATTGGAATTTTTTATTGCATCATAGATTTGATTTAAATTAATTTTCTTATTATACCAGTCTAACATCCTCTGAGATCCGCTTTCTACACCAAAACTTAGGATTTTACATCCCATCTGTTTCATAGCATTCAATAATTCTATTGAACTCTGGGTAACTCTGCCTTCAGCTATCCAATTAAAATCCATCTTTTCTTTCTTTATTAAACTTGATAACTTCAGCAACCTTTTTTTGCTTATAGTAAAGTTATCATCTACCCAAAGTAAGTTTTGAAAGCCTTGTTCTTCAAGATAAGATAATTCTTGTATTATATTTTCTGGAGTTCTCGGACGCCATTTACCCCAAAACATCGAACTTGAGCAGAATGAACATTGAAATGCACATCCTCTTGATGAAGCAGCAGAAGTGAATTTTCCAATAGATAATTCAAGACCTTCAACCTCATTTTTATATTCAATATTTCCCAACAATCTCCTGTCTGGAAATGGAAGTGTGTCAATATTTTCTATAAGAGGTCTATCATCGTTCCTTATAACTCTACTATTGTCTCGATACGTAACTCCTCTAATATCTTCAAAATCTTGACCCTTCTCAGTTTTTTCAGCAATTTCTAAAAGAGTATGTTCCCCTTCTCCTCTTATACAAGCATCAATGAATGGATATTTATTTAAAATTCTAGTGTCATTGAATGTGGCATGATAATTCCCAAATAGAACTTTTACATTCGGATTTATTTCTTCTTTTACTCTTTTGCTAATTTCAGCAGAAATTATACCTGTTCCAGCAGTAGTTATCGTTGAAAATCCTAAAATATCTGGATCTTCACGTTTTATCCACTCTAGCGTTCTCTCAGTCGAATATCCTCTAGCAAATTGATCAAGAATTGAAACATTAAAATTATTTTCGCTTAAGTATGTAGCAAGGTAAAGAATTCCCATTGGCGGAAATCCGTAAAATTCTATCTTATCTTTGTAGTACTGCTCAGCTCCTTTAACTGTACCACAAAAAGTTCCTTTTTCTGGGGGTCTTGGAAAAATTAATGATACTTTCAAAAAATCATCTAAAATTTCAATTAAAATTAATAATTAATAAATGTGTAAATTCAGCATTAAAATTAAAACCTCATCATTTAAATGATATAGCTGTTAAGACATAGATATAAATTTATAAAAAAAAAAGTAAGAACATGATTTTCCAACTTTTGAAAACGGTATATTAAATGAAACTGATTGATAAAAAAATCCAAAGAGTAGCTTTAGTGAATCCATCCAAATTTTATTACTAAGAGTATTACGGATAAATTTACAATTCCAGCTTTGGGTTTAGAATATATTGCGGCTAACATTTTAGATTTAGTTAAAGTGAAGATAATTGATGCTAAAGTCAGAAATTTAGACTTAAAGCAGATAATGGAAGAAATTAATGAATTTAGCCCCGATATTGTTGGAATTTCATGTTGTTTCACTATAGGAATTAATTTTGCTTTAAGAATCGCAAAAAAATCAAAAAATCAAGGATATTCAGTCGTTTTAGGAGGATGGCATCCAAGTTTTACCTATTCTGAAATTATAAAATATTCATTCGTAGATGTTATAGTCCGAGGAGAAGGAGAAATTACATTTAGGGAAATCGTTAAAAATAAAAATCTAAATGAGATAAAAGGAATTTCTTTTAAAGATAACGGGAATATAGTTAATAATCCAATTCGTCCTTTAATTAGAGATTTAAATAAATTACCATTTCCAGCAAGAAAACTGAGAAATAATAGAGCTTATTTTCAGATTTTTCAGATGCCTATAGATGTTATTGAGACTTCAAGAGGTTGCCCTTTTAATTGTACTTTCTGTAATATACATATCTTTTATCGAGGAACTTATAGAACAAAAAGCACAGAACGGGTTATTCAAGAGTTAAAAATTATTTCGAGTCAAAATGCACGTAAGAATGTGTTGATAGTGGATGATAACTTCACTGCAAATATGAAAAGAGTAGAAGAGATTTGTGATCTAATAATTGCGGAAGACATAAAATTAGATTTAATTTGTCAAAGTCGAATTGATGTTATTAAAAAAAATCCAAATGTTATTAAAAAAATGTCTAAAGCAGGATTCTGGTTGTTTTTCCTTGGTATTGAATCATTCAATCAAAAATCATTAAACGAAATGGAGAAAAAAGTTCAATTTCGAGATATTGTAGATGCAATTAGGATACTTCATGATAATGATATAATAATAATTGGTAGTCTATTAATAGGTTCAAGTCTAAATGAAGAAGAGAAAGATACAGACCTTATGATAAAAATGGTTAAGAAGCTAGGTGTTGATTTTCCGTTGTATTCTATAATGACTCCCTTACCTGGTACAAAATTCAGAGATATTTTAATTGAAAAAGATTATTTATTATCTAGTAATTGGGGTGAATATAATTTTACAACGGCAGTAAATCGATTAGACAAATTATCAAAAGATAAATTAGAACAACTTTTATCTAAGGCGTATTATTATGCTTATTTTAATAGAGGGTGGAAAGATACTTTTATAAGATTGATTAAAAAAAAAGGTTTACATTTCTTATTTAATTCACAAAAAAGATATTTAGAGCAATAAAAGATTTTTTAAATTTCTTTTTGGATATTAGAAGAATGAGAGAAAAGTTAGAGTTTTAGTTAATCTAGATTGGTAGATAATTGCTTTAAAGTTACAAATTCAGTTTTTTTAAAGAGAGCTTTGATGATTAATTTCCTAAATCTTTTAATAAATGAATCTCCCGTATTTATCCAACGATCTATTCTATAAAAGGAGTTTTTAAATAAGTTTAGATCGTTCAATACATTTTTAATATCAATTGCTTCCCAACAATGGAAATACGGTACAATAAATTTCTTTTTCAACATCAACAATGGAATAAAAAAAGAACTTAATGGAAATCGAAAATAAGGAAATAGTTTAGAAGGATGAAATTCTTGAATTCCATAACTTATTGGATAATATTTCATCTTCTTTCGAGAACTAATTGAAGAATCATATGTAAATCCCAAATCATTTAGCACTTGAAATAGAAATTTTGGAGGTTTAAGGTAAGGAGCTCGAAAACCAATGATTTCTGATTTTTGGCATATATTTTCAATTGTTTCTTTATTCGAAGAGATAATCTTTTTACATTCTTCATAACTTAATCTGGATATCCGTTCATGATTTAGACTATGACAACCTATTTCATGTCCTTTACTCTCTATTAGACTTATAGCCCAAGGGTGCTGATTAGCAACTGTTCCTGTACAGAAAAATGTGCCCTTGATATTAAAATCATCTAATAGTTTCAATATTGTTCTTACACCAAATTTTACTCCAAAATATGTATCTAGAACGTTAGGAATATCTCTTTCAATATCGAAAGTCAGAGCAATTTTCATTATCAGAGTATAGATATACTTATTTCCTTAAGAAATTATATATTACTTTTAAAATTAATTTCATTAGATAACTGCAGAAAATTAGATAAAACAATGCGAGTATTAATATTAGGTGCGGGGATTACTGGATGTACTTTGGGGCGATTGATGAAAAATAAAGGTTATATCGTTTCAATCAAGGAAAGAGAAGATCATATTGGAGGATTGTGTTATACAAAAACAAGTTCTAATGGCATAAAGTTTGAACCATATGGTGGACATGCTTTTCACACTAAGGATAGTCGAATTAAAGAATTTGTGTTAAAATTTTCAGACTTTAATAATTACAAACACAAAAAAGGAATTTTTATCAATGGGATATTGAGACATT
>JABUBL010000516.1_pt1 | contig 11728 bp, 21 predicted proteins | sample 7240371 | NCBI WGS metagenome assembly JABUBL01 (sample SAMN07256343, study PRJNA390944) | subsurface metagenome | isolation source: Methane hydrate marine sediment | place: Pacific Ocean: Eastern North Pacific, ODP site 1244 | collected 2002
ATTTTCTTCCATTTTATCCTCATGGCTTTGGGCCGGGAAGAAATCGACTCTGCCGAGGCTGGGAGGATCTTTGATTTAATTTCCGATGTAGAGACGGCCGGCACGACTCACAGCCTGGAACTCATCAAGGAGCCTTTCTATCTCCAGGCCGTCAAGGACTGGAAAGCCGTTCCGGAAAGGAGGCTCCAGACCCGGCTGATTCCGCAGATCCACAAACTTTTAAAACTCGCGCTTTTAGCGAGAATCCAGGAGATAAAAAATGGAAGAAAATAAGACTGGGATTCAGGACCTACAATCCCAGGCCCTCACTTTGCCAGAGAAAGCAAAGCAGATCCATATCATCGATGATGAGACTCTTCATACAGCGAATGAATTTATTCATGTCTGTCGACAGATGGAAAAAAAGATCGATGATAAAATGGATCCTCTCATTAAAAAAGCCAACGAGCTCCATCGCGATACTCTGGCCACAAAGAGAGAAATGAAAGATCCAGTTGCCAAAGCTCGGGAAATAGTCAGTCCTCAGATTATGTCTTATAAGCGAAAAATAGAAGAAGAGATCCGCGCTCGAGAAGAAGAGAAAGCTCGAAAGATCGAAGAGGAAAGGAAGAAGAAAGAAGAGGCATTTGAGAAAGCGGCCGCACTTGAAAAGGCTGGAGATCAAGAGAAAGCCGAGGAGGAATTTGAGAAGGCTGAGAAGATAGAAGAAGAGGAATCCTTGCTCGCTTTAGAGCCAAAATTTAAGCCAACGGCTCCAGAGACTAAAGGAACGTCGATTCGAGAAAACTGGAAATTCCGGGTTAAGAATTTAAAAGATGTTCCTCGCGAATGGCTCAAGCTCGATGAGGTTAAAGTCGGGGCGGCAGTCAGGACTTCAAAAGGCAAGATCGAGATCCCGGGAATCGAGACTTATTCCGTCGATAGCCTTTCATTGAGGCAAGGATAATGAACATGATGGAAAACTCCGACAAGATTATCCATTGCCTCAAGTGCAAAAAAATCACTGCCCACATGCATTTGGATGCTTTCAAGGTCAGATGTCTCAAATGCGGAAACGTCAAGGACCTGAAGAATCCCTATATTGAGGATGAGATAGCCACACAGGACAAGCCAGAGGACGCATGAAATCATGGGGGGGGCAGAAAGAGCGGGAGAAGGGAAAGGCTATATCAGGGAGAGAAGGCCTTGATGGCTCCCGAGCTCCCCTGCCCTCCATTAAACTTATAGGAGGTAAATATGCAAACTAGGATTTATAAAGAAATCCCATTATCTAAGATCTCATCGAATCCTAATAATCCCAGGAAGAACTTCTCCGGGCCCCAATTTACGGAGCTCGTAGAATCAATCCGGCAAAAAGGCATTATCGAACCAATCATCGTCCGACCAAAATCTGGCAAATTTTCTGATTATGAAGTAGTCGCCGGCGACCGTCGCCATAGAGCTGCCTGCCTTGTCTCCAAGAATCAAAACGTCCAATCCAAGATCCCCGCGATCATAAGGGAGCTCACGGATGATGAGGCCTTTGATTTCATGGTCATCGAAAATCTACAGCGCGAAGATCTGACTCCGTTCGAGGAGGCCCAGAGTTTCAAGCAATATTTCGAGAAGAAGGGAAAGGGATCCATCCCGGAGCTGGCAACCAGAATTGGAAAGAGCGCCGGCTATATCCGGAGGAAGATCGCGGTCCTTTCGCTCCCGGGGGATATCCTCAAGGCCTGGGAGAAGGAAGAAATCTCATTCAGTCATCTCGAGCAGCTACGGAGACTCAAAAATAAGGAAGAGCTGAAGGAGGCCTTCGAATTTGCCATGGGCGGTAGATTCGGAAGGATAAAGGCTTCAAGACGGGAATTGAAAGAGCACATCGACAACGCGGCACCACCGCTCGAGGGCGCACTTTTCGACCTTGAAAAAGAGGGTTGCACAACTTGTGGCCAAAACTCGGACGTCCAGCAGAAACTTTGGGATATCGGAGGCATGGAAGGGATCCATTGTCTTGATAAAAAATGTTTTAAGCAGAAGCAGAATAATTTCCTCCAGGCAAACTGGAAGCAATCAAAATACAGAAAACGCCACGGCACAAATGGATTTAGATTCCAGGAAGATGTCCAATACGGTGAATTTAATAGCTTTGAATATGGGCCTAGGCCAGTCAAAAAATGTAAAGAATGTCCCAAATTTATGACGCTCATAGACATAGACGGAAAGATAGAAACAGGCCAAGTTTGTTTTGGAGAGGAGAGCTGCTTTCGTGCCGTCAGAAGTGCCAAGGCAAAAGAAGAGCAAAAAAAAGAGAGAGAGGAAAGAGCGGAGCCGGAAGGCCCACGCGTTGATTGGCATGGTGAGCACTTCCGGGAGGAATTTTTAAGCAAGCGGCTTCCGGAGAGATACCAGGAATTCGAGCCCTCCGATCTAAAAATGGCACGGATGGGACTCTTTGCCTTTGTCAAATTAGATCATGTGATCTTGAATCATATGGCTAAGGAAATCAAATTCAAAGAATCCTACTTGGACAAAAAACTATTTGAGCGTATAGGGAAAATGGAGCTGGACGAGATCCAGGAGCTAACGCAGAAATGCGCTCTCCTGATCATAATGAGACATTATCCGGTTACTTGCGCCGGCCGGCTGGCTGCAGCTGCGCACCTAGGGATCGATTTGATGAAGGAATTTGCCGTCACGAAAGACTATCTGGAGCATAAAACAATCCGGGAAATGCTTGAGTTCGGAGAGAAATCCGGGATCTTTAAGAACAAAAAGGTCCAGGAATATCTGACAAAAACCCTCAAAAAGAAAGCCGGAAAATTCGACACCTGCAAGAAGACGGAGCTCATCGACGTCTTCCTGGAATCCGGAGTGAACCTGGTCGGGAAAGTCCCGGAGGAGATCATTCCAAAGAAGAATTAATAAGAATGGCTTGAATGATAAAGAGAACCTCGAGGAACTGGATCCCATTCTGGGGCGACAAGTGGCTGTTCGGCAGCATGCGCCAGGAATTCGACGTGGCGGAGAGGGGCATCTGGTGGGATCTCATGCCCATAGCCATGAAGGATGAAGGCTTCATACGCGCGAACAAGGACACGCCCTATCCCATCCAGCAACTCGCCGGCATGCTCATAATCCCGGAAGACCTACTGGAAAAAACGATTGATAAGTTCATTGAGAAAGGCAAGTACACCAGATTGAAAAACGGCACGCTGTATATCACTAACTGGAATAAATACTGCTTCACCGATAGGCACATGCGCAGATTGGAAGAGGAAACTGAGGACGAGATGTCTGCCGAGGAGGACACTATGTCCGAAAATACGGACAAGGTAGGTGCGGTCGCGGACACTAGATTAGAGAAGAGAAGAGTAGATAAGAATAGAGAAGAGAAGAAGGGATGCCTCACAATTATAGAAATAAACCAAATTATTAAAGAACTAAAAACCGTTAAAGGACTTGGAGCCAAAAAAAGCACTGCACTTATTATTTACTTAAATAAACTCTCAACCGAATTCCCGGATGTCGATGTTGTTTATGAGATTAAAAAGAAGGTTGCCTGGTGGCTGGATCATCCACTCACCGCAAGATCTAATGTTCACCTGCAGTTGCGGAATTGGTTTATTATTTCCCAGAAAGGATTTGATGAGGCGAAAAAACAACACCGGGTAGGGGCGGAGTCTTGCGGGGAAAAGCCAAAATATCCAACGTCTTTCTTAAATAGCATATATAGCACCCTCCAAAAACAGGGTAAAAAAAGCGCTGATTATTCAAAAAGAATTTTCGATATTGATTATTACCAGGCCCAGCAACTTGCTAAAAAATATAAGGATTCGCCGGCTGAATTTATTAAATTTTTGGAGGGAAAAAAATAAAACATGGAAGATATGGCGGGCTGTAAGGCATGTAATATGACAGGTTGGATACTTACTATAGAAGAGGACGGCCAATCTATAGCACGGCCATGTAAGTGCCTTTATGAAATAGCGAAAAAAAATATTAGCTATTCAGTTGATTCAGAGTCTCCTTTGTCTAGAATAATGAACAAAAAGAAACCGACGCTCAAAGAAGTCCAGAACATAAGGGTTGCAGAAGATGTTGTGAGGATCTATGAGCGCCACAAAAAAAAGGAGGGATAATATGAAATTATTTATTTTAATCATCATCCTGGTGATCACGGCCATCGGCATTTATTTCGGATGCTGTGTGCTCAGGCTACAGAAAAGAAACAAGCAACTGCAGGCGGACAGGAACGAGCTCATAAAAGAGAAGGCAGGGCAGTCCGATCAACTGGCGAAGCAGTCGGATCAGCTTCGGCAGAAGGGGATAGAGATAGACGAACTGAAGAAAGAATTGAAAAAATATTCCGGCATTGAGCCGAAAGTCGCCCTGACGGTGCTCGAGAAGCGGATGATCCTGAACGCCCTGGAAATGCCACACTACCAGCTCACGGTCCAGGATCCCAAAACAAACTATTTTATTAGAGAGATATACAGGAAGCTCAAAGAGAAGATCAAGGAAAACATCAAGGAATAAACTATGGATAAAAAATTTAACATAAAAAACTACACGACTGATGTTCCTGCAGACAGGAGCATCCTCGAGATAGAGAAGCTCCTGACTTTGTTTGGGGCAGTAGCGATCATAAAAGAATATGACGCTGATCAGAGAGTCCACAGCCTTACATTTAAGCTCCAGGCTGACGCGTTTAAATTGCCGGCAAATGTTGAAGGAGTGAAGAAGGTCCTGTATAAAGAAACTCGTTCTCATCATTCAAGTGATGGGGAGAAGCGAAGAAAGGATCGGTCGTATCGAGTCGCCTGGAGAGTTCTAAAAGACTGGACCCATTCTCAGTTGAGCCTGATTGCTTCCGGACAAGCCCAGCCCCTGGAGATATTCCTTCCCTACATGTTCGATGGAAAATTGACTTTTTTTGAGAAGTTCGAGGCGAATAGATTATTGCCTCCGAAGAAGGAGAAACGTTGAGCATTGAAGGGAGACAAGATAGTGGGGGCGACCTGGAAACAGGTGCTTGGGCAATGACCAGTCGTTGGTCACTGCTTGGCGATTATGGTACCTCAGCCAAGCACACAGCAACAACCCCGATGAACTGGGATGTCATCCCCGAAAGGGCAATAAAGCAAGGCTTGCCTCTCTTTTATGTCAACTAGGAGGTGAAGAAATGATTATCTATAAATATGTTGTACCGAGTACAGGGTCTTTTTTCGATTTAGAACTTCCTTTGGGAGCGGAGATTTTAGCTTTTCAAATCCAAGCTAACACGCCGATGATTTGGGTATTAGTAGATCCAGAGACTGTAAAAGAAATCCGACATTTCGCCATCCGCGGCACTGGCGAGTCTATGAATGATTGGCGTAGTACCGACATATACATCGGCACAGTACAAATCCCGCCCTTTGTTTGGCATCTATTCGAGACGAAGGCATAAATAAAAAAAGCGTATCGCATAACATTATGTCAACTAGGATGATGCCCTTGCTAGGAACTCTTGTTAAGAGTATCTGCCATAAACGGCACGGGGCATTATTTATTGAGGGTAAGAGGCATGGTATTTTTAAACAGTACATTGGTGGACTCAACGGCATCTGTGTGCTGCTGCCAAGAGCAGGATGCCATGCCCACCCTCTATTATGTCAACTAGGAGGAGTGAATGAATAGACCATTTGATAAAATCCATGACCCATTACATTCATGGGGGCGATTAATTTTTCCTTGGTTCGGAAAAGACCAAGAAGGGAAACGTAGATGGCTCGCATACTTTTATCCACATGGTGCGTCTCAGAAAATCGGTATCAAGCGAACTGACAAATTTGGTTTTCATAATTGTCGCCTACAGGGAAGTTAAATGCCAACTAACTACATCTCAAACTGGGAAACTTGGAAAGAACTATGCGAGCAGAATGATGTTGATCCCTACAAAACAGTAGATTTTGGAATAGACGAGGGCGGAGGCAACAGCACGGATTTTGAATATAACGGGGATATACCCGAGAAGGAGGAGTGATGGCAATAAGAATAAGGAAAATTCTTACTATGGGTGAAGTTGGTTTTTATTATGTTGCTTTGTGTGCAGTCGAGAATAAATACGAAAAAGGAGATATTTATTTGAACGATAATATTGACCATGCACTCCGGATAAAGTTTCTTGAAGACTATAAAAAAGAAGGTCTAGTGAAAATTGAGGAAAAATGAGCCTTACCAAAGCATTGGGATTTTCTCCCCCAAGAAAGTCGCAGGCGTGGCTCAAAATATAGCGTGAGGGTGCATATCATGCATGGCATACAACGAAATAAGAAACCACAAACAATCCTCTTAGTGAAGGATTGCAAGCTCTCAGAGCTCGGTATGTGCAAAAGACGGTTCAGACAAAAAACATACCAGCAGGAATTCTGCAAACCCACACATCAGCAGCTGTATCACAAGATAATCAAGAAGGAAAAACGGCTTGTGGTCCGCCTGCTCGGAGAACACGATACGAGGATAAGGGAGCTTGAAAGAAAGATAAAAAAGCTGGAGAAGGAGAAATAATTAGGAGGACAGGATGAATATTTTAGCCTTGGATTGCGGAACAAAGACAGGCTGGGCCAGTGAGATCGACGGGCGAATAGAAAGTGGGGTCCAGGATTTCGGCCTTAAAAGAGGAGAGAGCAAAGGCATAAGATTCCTTAGATTCAATACCTGGTTGAACGACATGCTCGAACTCATAAAGCCCCACATTGTGGTATATGAGATGGCGCATTTAAGGGGAGGCCATGCGACGGAGATCCTTGTGGGCATGACAACCAGGATAGAGGAATTCTGCGAGAGCAAAAAGATTGAATACAGTTCCGTTCATTCAGCCATGCTCAAGAAATTCTCGACCGGATCAGGAAAAGCAAACAAAGAAGACATGATAAAGGCAGCAACCTTGAAATTTGGAAGACTAATTGACAGCGACGACGAGGCCGATGCCCTTTTAATCCTTGAATGGGCCAGACAGGAGTTCACCAAATGAAAAGATTTTTCATCATCCTGCTCGTAGCCACCGTCTTCTTCATTGCCGGAGTGGCCGTGGGCAGGTTCGTCATGCCGAGGAAAGTTGAGATTGTGATGATCGACATCAAAGACCTAGTGGATATCATCGAGAGGTACAACAAGTCGAAACACGAGCTCGAGAAAATAAGGCTCTGGAACGACGAGGCGATGGTCAAGCCTGAGCCAGAGGAGGAGAAATGATTGATTGGAGTGCGATGCTCCTGGCCCTCATTATCACGACATTGATTTTCGCGATCAGGTATCTTCTGGAGGAAAAAAGAAGATAATGGGGCATTGGAAATCAAAAGAGGAAAGAATGAGATCAGCACAGATTGAAAAGTTCTCCAGCAAGCACGGCATCGAGCGTGGTTGGGTCTGGCTCTACGAGAACGGATTTAAGTGACGTGTCCCCATGGACATCCAAGATAAAATAGAGACGGGAAAGATGAGGAATTGCTGAAGATGGAATCATTTAAACAAAGACACAAAAGAGCGGTAAACAGGGCGATCTACCTTCTGGAGAGACCGGCCGCTGGTTATCGGGTCATTCCACTCAACCATCATATATTCCACATAGAAGCGATCCGGGAGAAAGAGATAAGGAAAATAAGAATAGTCCTGGATCAGATTGTTCCGGAAGATGTAAGCATGGTTCGGGAGTTTAGATTTCCAGACGTGGTTACGAAAGAAATATGGTGCAAAGGATTCAAGAGCCAACAGTTTGATACGAAAGAGGTGTCTTAGTGAGATATGAGCAAGAGGAATGGATATACTACCTCTCCGATAGGGTTTATTTTACATAAAAAAGAAAAAACGATGAATTCGAGATTCCAAATAAATGTCTACAAATTATGTAGTATTAATCTTTAAGGAAATTGAAATAATCGACGATTTTAGTTTTAGAATCAATGTCATTTCCGTGGGAACAGCTTCCAGTTCATAAAATCAAAAGAATCGAATATATTAGAATCCAAATAAATGTCTACAAATTATGTAGGGTTTAATTTTCTGCTTTTCACAAATATCGCATAATTCGGAATAAAATCTTGCCGTTGTGTAAGATTTTGCTAATCGCTTTGATAAGTTCTGAAAAATCGATTATTTCAGGAAACAATCCTTCCTCTTGTCACGAATTAAGTTTCGTTTGCGCATTTCCAGAAAATCGTATAGTTCAGCCTACGATCTTGTCGTCCTATCGTGATCTAGGAAATACTTCTGTTTCTTGCAAAAATCGGTGCATTTCCAGAAAAATCCGTTTTTTGACCCTGATTCTACAGGGGGGAATTGCCTTTTTTGCGATATTTTCAGCCATTTTACGATTTATGGAGAAATCGCACGAAACGGGGAAGGAATCTGTCACCCTGCCAGATTTGGAACGAAGCTCACATGTTTCAAGAATAATCGCTTATTTATTAAAACAATCCGACGTGGTGCCACGAAGCGATCCATGATTGCATGATTTTAGAAAAATCGCATGGTTCGAGTTCCGAATCAGCATCTAGCAGGTATGTAGAATTGCTTTTATGGAAAAGGGAAAAAGCCGAATATTGAGAAAAGAAATCCGTTGCCGTTTGATGAAAGGATTAGAGTTTAGGTTTTTTGGTTGCAGTCGAATATTTGAAGCGTGAAGAATTTATATTACAACTGTAATAGGGATTAATTTAGGTAATTCAAAAAAAGTGACGAATCGAGGATTTGGATTATTGTCTAGCAGATATATAGGAATTAAATTTATGGGAATAAGAGAAAATGAAATATTGATGATAGTGAGAAAATACACTACCTATCCAATCGGGATTTATTTGGGAAAAGGATAAAAATCGTACATAAATGACAATATCTATGAAAATCCTGAATTTATAAAATAGTTGTCAACGATTATTTTAAGCAACTTTCCTGCCTAATTTATTCACCCCGTACCGATTAAATCAATCAACCTTTCGTAATACCCCAAAAAACAAGGGCTTATATTATCAAGTGCTATGGCGAAGTTCGTCCCCACGAAAATCATAGTCCATCACAGCCTTACCGAAGACGGTCCTACCGTGAGCTGGGGCGCAATCAGGAAATACCACACTCAAACTTTAAAACGGCCTTATAAAGATATCGGATACCATATCGGCGTGGAACTCGTTAAGAGCGGGAACGAGCTTTATTACGAAGCTCTGATGGGCAGGATGTGGACCGAGTCGGGCGCTCATTGCAGAGGACAGAATTCTCATTCTTTGAGCATTTGCTTCATCGGTAACTTTGATAAAGAAGCGCCGAAGCCTCAACTGGTGATGGCGGGTGCGAAGGTTATCGCGCTCTGGCTCGACCTCTTTCAGCTATCAATCAATGACATTTATTCTCACCACAACTTCGCTCCCCACAAATCATGCCCAGGCAAGCTCTTTGATATGGAATATTTAAAGGACTGTGTAAGGAGATGCTATGGCTAATTGGATAAAACGATATTGGATTTTACTCGTCGCTGGATTCGTTATCCTCTTTCTCGGATATAAAGCGATTGACGGAGCCATCGCAGAACATCAATACAACAAGAAAATCAAAGCGAAGGATACGACTATTTCTGAACTATGGGGGAAGATAGGAGACAGCAAGAAAAGAGAAGCAAAGTGGGAGAAATCCTCAGAGAAGAACTGGGATTTGGCAATGGAGAAGGAAGAGAAGTTGCGTAGAAAAGACAAAGAAATGACGGTGAAAATCCATGAGAAGCGGGCGCTAAAAAAGAAGATACGAGAAATGCCAGCAACAAGGGTTATCGTACGGACGATTGAGATTATAAACTGCCCAGATGTTGTGCAGCAAGAGCAGGGAATCGTCTTCACTCTGGACTGCGCTAAGGATAACCTGGCCGTCTTGGAGAACGTTTTTTATTTTAAGAAGGAGGCTCTTGACTGGGCGGATCAGTTCTTCACAAGCCAGGCTGAAGTCACTGATCTGAAGAATGTGATAATTGCAAAAGACGGAGTTATCAAGGAAGTGCGGGGACAGTTAGTCGGAGAAGACAAGATAATTACGGAGTGGACAGACAAGTTTAATATGAGTGAGAAGCGGGGAAAAGCGAAGTGGTGGAAGGGACTGAAGACAGGCGGAATTATAGGGGGAATTCTGGGTTTCTTCGGAGGCTTCGTTTTGGGGAAATAACATGGCTAAGAAATTAAAGTTTGATCTTCACACTGGAGTCGCCTGGATCATCTGGGCGGTACTTTTAACCTGGGCCTACTACCAGGGAAAGCCCGATTTCGCCACGTATGCGATCTGGCTTACCACGGGAACCGGCATCTATACTGGCAAAAGACTCCTCCAGAAGAGGAAGGAATTCAATGAAAAACGATAGGTACAGATCGATATTTGATCAGGCAGAGAAGGCACAAACTGCAAAAGAGCAGAGGAACTGCCTCCTGACCATAACCAAGATAATGGCGGAGAACCACTTACCCAGCATAGAGAGGAGGATGGGGAAAATATACTGGGTCATGCTCGCTATTGCCGTGATGGTATTTTTTGGAGACCAGATATCGTTGACGCACATAATCCTGTTTTTCATGAGGCTGTTCGGATAAATGAGAGCACCCAAAGGACTAGGCATGACGTACGACGGAATAAGGGATGGGAAGATGTGGTATAAGCTCCGGCCCTCACGGTTCTATCTGTTTAAAACCATACTGAAAATCGCCTGGGGGGCCAGGCCCTGGCCTCTACCCGTGCTGGTGGCCCTGTACGGCTGCTACTACTATCTGTCGACGTGGAGGGATAGATAATGGAGATAAAACGAGTCCCGATATCTGACGTCGAAGTCTGGGAGAAGAATCCCCGGAACATCAGGACCAAGGATTTCGAGCGCCTGAAAAAGCAGATCCAGGAACTCGGAGTCTATAAACCGCTGATCTGCATCAGGGAGAACGGCAAGTACATCACATTAGGCGGAAACATGCGCCTGAGAGCACTTGTGTCGCTTAATTTCAAGGAAGTCGATGTGTCCCTCGTGGATGCCCCGGATGAGGCAACACGCATCAAATACGCACTTTCCGATAACGACCGGGCCGGCGAATATGACGACCAGGCATTGGCGGAATTATTATATAACTCAAAGGACGAAATCGACCCCTCCTTATTCAGAATCGATCTGGGCAACACTCTCTCAATAGAAGAACTCCTAACGCAATTCGGACCGAAAATCGAGGCTGGAGAAGAGGATGTAGTGCCAGAAGCAAAGAAAGAACCAGTGGCGAAACTGGGAGACCTCTACGAGCTAGGCCCACACCGCCTTCTTTGCGGAGATGCCACAAAACCAGGAAGCTATGAAGCGCTCCTCGAAGGAAAGATGGCCGACATCGTTTTCACGGATCCGCCATACAATGTGGCATATAAAGGCGGCATGACGGACAAATTCGGACCCATTCTCGGCGATAATATGAGCGAGGAAGATTTCGTGGAATTCGTCATGACTTTTATAAAACGGATGAAAGAAAACACGAAGCGCGGGGGAGTATTTTATATCTGCAGCGGGTACTCAAGCTATCCGACTTTTATCTATGCACTTAAAGCCATCGGCCTGACATATTCCGGGCCAATTATCTGGGTCAAAAATAACACATCGTTAGGATGGGGCGATTATCGGCATAAACATGAGATGCTCCTAAAGGCCAAGAGAGGGAATAAGAAAGCACAGCCCATCCTTTATGGCTGGAATGGCGGCCGGCAT
>JABUBL010000517.1_pt1 | contig 11725 bp, 15 predicted proteins | sample 7240371 | NCBI WGS metagenome assembly JABUBL01 (sample SAMN07256343, study PRJNA390944) | subsurface metagenome | isolation source: Methane hydrate marine sediment | place: Pacific Ocean: Eastern North Pacific, ODP site 1244 | collected 2002
ACCCCAATTGCTTTGTATAATCCTTTCATTTTAATTCCCTTCTTTCTAATTCGTATTTCATATTTGGATCCTAAAGATTTATTCTGATTTTTCTTCTGGAGGATCTTTTAGAATATCATAAGATTCAAATTCTTTCAAATTATAAAATCTATGTCCAGAACTAAATCCCACCGGGGTTTCATGAGAAAGTTTGACCTGGCTTGAATTAAAACCAGCAACATATCCAATAACATTAAATAATGGGGATTGTAATCTAATCAAATCTCCTACATGCACATCTAATTTGTTTTCTAATCCTTTCATAATGTAATCAGAATAAATCTTTAGGATCCAAATATGAAATACGAATTAGAAAGAAGGGAATTAAAATGAAAGGATTATACAAAGCAATTGGGGTTGGTCTAGTAAGTTTACCATTAATACTTGGTGGATGTGCCAAGCAAGAACAACCATTTAAAACTGAAAAATGGAAATACGAATACAAGGTAAAATATCCTGGTCCTTTTCATTCACTAGGGGATAAATTGCGTGAAGCTTATTTTTCAGAAATAAAAAAGAAATATGCTATTGGAACAATAGAAGGTAAAATTATTGATGTGGATGAAGATGCTTTTTCATCTGGTTATATTGGTTTTTTTTCAGCTGCAGGAACAGATTTTCATTTTGAGTTCATTAGGATAAAAGATAAAGAGGGCAAAGAGAGAAAGCTTTTAATCCCACAACCATTTAATTATAAAATAGGTGATTCTACAAAAGAAAATTATATTCCTCTAAAAAAAGATATTTCATTCAAACAAATAACAGATAGATGGGATAAGATGTTTAGAGCTACACAAATAGGTAGATTAGATAATATCGAAGGAATCATCATAAAAGACATGGGATTTTGTGAAATATATTTAAATAGAGGAAGGCGTCGACCTGACATTTGGAACAAATTAGAAGAGGAAGGACAAAGTGTTAATAATGGCCCAAATATGAGATATGTTCTTTTAAAAAAGAGTAAAATAGAATAAAGTTTTCTATAATCATAAAATTATTGTTTAGCCCGAATTCTGAATTAGATATAACAACAGATTTAGTTTAACCTATCTAATTATCTAATAATCAGGCATTTCTTCATCTAAGGTTGCTTGTTCTTTTGGTAGTTTTTCTTTCCCTTCTTTTTCTGTTTCTTCTTCTGGCTCTTCCTTCAGATCTTCTTCAGTTATAGAATTAATCATCTCTTTGAATTTTTTGAAGTCAGAAGCAGGAATCTTAACGCCGGATTTTGTAAAGCCAGTGTATCTTTCACTTGTCATAAATTCTCTTATTGTTACACCTTTTCTGTCTGCGAAGTCATCAATCCTGATGACAATATCTGTGGTGTCGTTTTTTGATATTTTTCCTATGTCTTTTTCCATGGTTTAAAAGTTATGGAAAGAGGTTATTTAAATTTTGTGGATAAAATTCTACGCCCGGACCAGGAATCGAACCTGGATATCTTTTCAGAAACGTGGGTTCGAGCCACGTAGACCACCATTGTCCAACCCGGGCATATAATTCTAAAAGAATCTTATTTTATATTTTTAACTAAACAGACAAATTTAATAATCCTCAAATTTAATATTAATCATGCGGAAAAAGAGGGCTATATTAACTAAATTAAAATATAATCTAATGAACAAAAAGAAAATTGCAAATTTATTGGGGTTTATAGTCGCCTTATATATGTTTGTTTTTTCTTTGACATTAATTAAAATTTCTTCTGCATCCCTGGGAGCAGGAATCTTTTCTTTAACTAGAAGTGGAATAAGCGAGATAAATGCTTTTGGAATTGGCTGGCTCTCAACCTTAATAACCCAATCCTCTGGAGCAGCAGCTGCAACACTTATTGCTTTTAGTCTAGCTGGAATCATTGGTTCAGTTGTTTTAATATTTATGATAATTGGAACGAGAATAGGAACTTCAATAACTGCATTATTTGCTGCTTTTTTAATTCATGCAAAAAGAAGGGATTTTAGGCATGGATTTGAAATAGGATTGGCTAACTTAGTCTATGCTATCCCAATCGCAATTATAATGTTCCTTCTTGAATTTTTTACTGGATTTTTTTATAAAACAGGAGAGCATTTTATTGTTTTTGGCCCTCTATTCAAACATAATTTTATAGACATTATTGTTTTACCACTGATTAATTTATTTTCATTTATTCCAGATCATTTGAATATTGTTTTAGGGGTTCTTATTCTAATTGGAAGTTTGAAATATATTCCGAAGTTTATGATAAACATTTGGGGGGAAGGATATCTTAAAAGGAAAATAAACAGTTTTTTAGATAAAAAATGGAAATCTTTCTGGTTAGGGCTTGGAATTACTGCTCTTTTAATATCTACGAGTATTACAATCACTTTCTTAATTCCTTTAGTGGTTACGAGAATTACTAACTTAAAACGGGTAATTCCGTATATGATTGGTGCAAACTTGGGGGGAGTTTCAGAGATTATTTTGGGAGGAATTGTTTTAGGAAGTAGTGCGCTTCCAGCTGTCTTTACATATGTCTCCTTTTCATTAATTGGATTGTTTTGGATGTTTAATACTGACTTATTATTCAAGACCACAAAATTCCTATCCAAAAGAACACTACATATTTCAAGAAAAAGAGCTTTAATGTTTATCATAGCATTTGTTTTGGTTGCTCTAATACTATCTTTTATTTAATTGTTCTTCAAATACGAAAACTTTTTGAATATAAGATTAGTGAAAACTTGTAGAAAATGAAAATAAACAATAAAATTGCAAAGAGACTGAGAAAAGATTTCCCTATTTTCAAAAATAATAAAGGTATGATTTATCTGGATAATGCTTCAACATCTCAGAGGCCCAAACAAGTGATAAAAGCTGTGACAGATTTCTATGAAAAAGATAATGCAAATGTCGGAAGAGGACTTAATACTCTTGCTGAAAAAGCCATGGCAGATTATGACAATGCAAGAAAAACTATTGCAGGATTTATTAATGCTAATCCTGAGGAAATTATTTTTACCAGAAACACTACAGAATCCCTTAATTTATTATCTTATACACTTTCATCAGTTATTCCCAAAGAAAAAGATGAAATCGTGTTGACAGAAATGGAACATCATTCTAATCTGGTTCCATGGCAGTATCTTGCAAAAAGGAAAAAAATGAAGCTAAAGATAATTAGAATTAAAGAAGATTTTACTCTTGATATGGAAGATTTAAAAGATAAATTAACAGATAAAACCGCAATTATCTCAGTCACACATGTCTCTAATGTGTTAGGCACTATAAACCCAATAAATGAAATTGTTAAATTAGGAAAAAATCATGGTGCGATAACCATAATCGACGCTGCACAAGGCATTTCAAAAATAAAAATTGATGTTAAGAAACTTGACTGTGATTTTTTAGTATTTTCATCTCACAAGATGCTCGGGCCAACAGGAATTGGGGTTCTTTATGGAAAGAAAGAGATTCTTGAGAAAATACCCCCTTTTAATTTTGGGGGAGGAATGATAAAAAAAGTTGAATGGGGAAGTGCAGAATGGGCAGATATTCCTGAAAAGTTTGAAGCAGGAACACAGAGTATAGCTGGGGCTATTGGGCTTGGAGAAGCAATTAAATATTTAGAAAAAATTGGTTTGGAAAATATTGCTGACTGGGAAAGGCAACTGACAAATTATGCTCTTGAAAAAATTGAGGTAATTCCTGGAATAAAAATCTATAATTCTGGAGCAGACAAAAGCGCGGGAATAATCTCTTTTAGCCTTGGAAAAATACATCCGCATGATGTTTCTGCTTTACTGGATGAAAAAGGAATTGTAATAAGAGCAGGACACTGCTGCGCAATGCCTTTGATGAAAAAGCTTGGAATTCCGCAGGGAGTCTCAAGGATAAGTTTTTCAGTATTCAATACTTTTAAGGAAATAGATAAAATCACTGAAGCGCTTAAAAAAATAAAGGAGAGGTTTGAATAAAATGGAGCGTGGAATTCCCTCAAGTATGTATCGTGAGCACATTTTGGAGTTGTATAAAAGTCCTTCAAATTTTGGTATTCTGGAAAATGTAACTAGTGAGGCAACAGAATATAATTCTATTTGTGGTGATGAAATAACTGTTCAGATTCTTGTTAAGGATGGAAAAATAAGCAACGTTAAATTCAGCGGAAGCGGCTGTGTGCTTAGTATGGTTGCTTCTTCTTTGCTCACTGAAAAAATAAAAGGAATGAAAATTAAAAATATAATGAAGCTGGAAAAAAAAGATATTCTTAAGTTGCTGAAAATTCATATAACTTCTTCAAGAATTAAATGTGCTATTCTTTCTCTTGAGGCAACAAAAAAGGCATTGAGATGAAAAAGAAAAGTTTATACAATGAAAAAATTCTAGAATTGTGGAAAAATCCAAAAAACTTTGGAAAATTACAAAATCCAACCCACAAACATTCTGAAGCAAACATGATTTGCGGAGACGAGATGTCTATTTATCTACAAGTTGAAAATGGAATTGTTAAAGATGCGAAATTTTTTAGCACAGGATGTTTAGTTTGTATTGTTTTTGCTTCAAAGCTTACAGAGATGATTAAGGGAATGAAAGTTGAGGAAGTCTATGAGTTAAAAAATGAAGATTTTTTGAAGCTTCTGGATATTGAAATAACTCCTTTAAAAATGCAGTGCGCATGCCTTTCTCTCGACGCTGTTCAGAATTGTTTGAAGAATGGAAAGATAAAGAATTAGATTTGTTTAGCTCTGTCGCTTAAAGATTTAAGCTCTTCATAAATTATTTTAGCATAAATTCCTTTATCTTCTCCGTAACAATTAGGATCATCAAAATCATTAGGAGGAGACCTATAAGCAGCAAGAAATGATTCAACAAATCTATCTCTTACACTTTGCTCTAAAAACTCAAGTCTTTTCTCTTGTTCTATATCAAAACATTTTTTGAACTCATCTTCAAGACTGCGAAACTCTTTGTACTTATGAGAATATTTATTAATATAGTTAATCAATCTAAAAAAATCATGCGGGGTATTGGGGTCGCGATGTAAGCTTCTTCTCTTTAAATCGCCTGTAGCAAAAAAAACTGCTAAAATTTCTCCAGCATTTTGCATACTTAACATTTCTAAAGGAATTTTTATATTGCGCATTCCGAAAAAAGTATTTTCCAGAAAACCATAACTTCTTTTATTTAGTCCTGTTCTTGTTATACCAAAAGCAACATCATAATTTCTATCAAAATTTATTAGTGTAGTTTTAGCAAACAGCCTGCCATTGCTAGAAAGTTCCGGGGGTTTAAACAAAGATTTTTGCATTTCTTTTATCATATAATTCCAAAAAATACTCGTCTTTTAAATCTTGTGATGCTTAAACAAACCAGCTCAAGGCAAACAGACCTATGGCTAAAATCAGAGTTATATAGTAAACTTTTTTATTCCAGGCAATAACTTTTGAGCCATCAAAAGGCACAGCAGGAATCATATTAAATGCAGCAAGCAGGGAATTTATTGTTAATCCAAAACCAAGGAATGCCCTGAAAATTCCTTCTGGTCTTAAGGCAAAGAGTAGGATTAAAAATAAAACACCAAGAATAAGATTAGTTACAGGACCTGCAACAGAAATTTTCCCGTTTTTTTCCTTGGTTATATTCCCCTTGATATAAACAGCTCCTGGCGCAGCTATGATAAAACCAAAGAAAGAGAATAATATTGCCAGCCATAGCATTTTATAGTATGCTTTAAATTCTGCAAACAGACCATAACTCTGTGCAACATATTTATGCATTAATTCATGAAAAAGGAATCCAATTCCTGCTGTGAAGAAAGCAATTACAAACACAATATAAAAACCAAGACTTAAAATCCCAGTCAATCCTCCAGACAAAAGAATAGCAAAAGCTAAAGATATCATAATACCAGCAAAAAATAAATCCTTTTTTTCTTTACCTGAGAATTTCATAATCAAATGAACAATTCATGATTTAAAAATTTTATGAGAAAATTTATAGAGCACTACAATCGACTGTATAGCCACTATCTATATATTTTTGCCAGTCTTCGCCGAAAAAGGTAATTTGTTTTTGACACCAACCGCAACCAGGATGATAAAGATAATAAATTTTATCTTCTATTAAATCATCGACTGAATAAGTTTCCCTATATCCAGAAGCAATAATAATCCCTTCAGAATCTGCCCATGATGGTGTGCCCCTGATAGAAGAACACATTTGTTCTTGTAGAGTTGTTTCTCCAGTTATTACTTCACCTGTGCCTCTTCCAAAAGGATTCCAAACAAGTGAAATTATAAATAGAACTGCAAATACTATTGTTCCGATTTTCCATAGTGTATCTTTTTTAATAGTCAGGGTTTTTTCTGCCATTTCATATAAAATCAAAAAAAGGCTTTATTAACCTTTCTATAAAATTCCTTTATTTAGAATATCATTCCAAGAGAGTTCACCAACGGCGACAAGAGCTTCTTTAAAAGTTAAAATTGGTTTTGGGTAATTCGCAAAATCATCAATAGCAATTCTTGGGCAGGCAAGTTCTATGAAAGCATCAATGTTGTAAAAGTTCATTATTTTGTCAGGAGTTAATTCAGACATTGTAATAATTATAACATTTTTCCCTTGTTCTTTTAATTTTTCCATTAGTTTTTTTGGAGAGCCAAATTTCTGTCCACATTTCATCCCGATAATAATTCCAATATTTTTAGCTTCCCTAAGTTTTTCAATTGAGATCATTCTTTGCTTTAGGATTTTATCTCTTAAGCCTTCCATTGTTCTAACTTCATTATTATAAACATCAATCAAAATAACAGGCTTTTTAACAGCAAGAGTTGCGCCCATTGAATGGAACTGGTTTCCAATTATTACAAAGCAATCAACTTTATCTTGAATTTCTTTTAATCCTTGATAATCACAACCAGTTATATGGCCTTCATAAGCATTTGTTCCTCTTTTCTTTGATAGGATAACTTTCTTGCCTTTTTCCTCGTAAAATTTTTTAATATTTTCTAAGTCATGCCTGTGTTGTATTGAGTATGAAAGGCCTATTGTTTTATATTTCTCAAGAAATTTAAGAGATTTTTCAAGAAGATGATTTAAGTTAAGAATATCCTTAACTTCTATGTAAAGAACTGGGAAATCTGTTTTGATGAATTCTGCATGTCCAAAATGCACAATTAAATCAGCTCCAACAGCCTTTGCTTCATCTACAGCAATATCACAACCACCCCAGCAAGTTTCTCCTGAAAAAATAACTTCAATCCCAAGATCCCTAATCCATTCTCCAATTTCAGGAGCATTTTTCTTTATGCCTTCTGCAAGCTGAACTAAAACTTTTTTCGGCTTTCTTTTTTTCAGTTCCTTAATCAGTTTTTCTTTTTCAAAGTCTAGCGTCATCTTATCAATAAGTGAAAACCTTTTTCTTTTTTATATATTCATATGCAGAATAAGCAGCAGTGCAGCCATCTGCAACTCCTGTGATAAGTTGTTTAAAGGGTTTGTCTGTAACATCTCCTGCAGCATAAACACCAAGGACATTTGTTTCAGAATTCATGTGGTTGATTTTTATTTCTCCTGCCTTGTTTAGTTCAACCCCTAATTGTTTGGCAAGATCTGAAAGAACCATATGTCCTATTGCAACAAAAACCCCGTCAACTTTTAATTCTTTTTTTCCCTTGTAAGGCTTGTCAAGAACAACACTTGTCACTGTTTCCTTACCTTTTATCTCTTTAACATTTGTTTTAGTTATAATTTCTATTTTTTTATTTTTCTCCACACGCCCAAGGTTTATTGGTTCTGGACGAATTTGCTCTCCACGATAAATTATATAAATTTTTTCAGCATGTTCTGCTAAAAGCAAAGCATCTTTTGCAGCACTATTTGAGCCACCGATAACTGCAACTACCTTGTTTTTATAAAGAGGAGCATCGCATAAGGCACAATAACTGATTCCTTTGTTTTCAAATTCTCCTGAGCCCTTTACAGATTCAGGAAGTTTTCTCGATTTTGTTCCTGTTGCAAAGAGAAGGGTTTTGGACCTGTATTCTGATTTATTTGTTTTTACTATGAAATCTTTATCTGATTTTTTTATCCTGATTACCTGTTCTTCTTTTATTTCAACCAAATCATAAGAACGAGCATGCTGTTCAATTTTTTTTGCAAGCCCTTTTCCTGAAATTTTTATAAAACCAGGATAGTTTTCAACAATATTGGTTGTTGTTATGACTCCTCCAATAGGAAGTTCTGTGCTATGAGGGTGTCCAAGAACAAGGGTCTTAAGTTTAAGTCTTGCCGCATATATTGCAGCTGCTAAACCAGTACCTCCTGCACCTACGACAATAAAATCATAGTTAATATTTTTTTTCATTTCTTTTTTCAAATTTTTATTTATTTAAAAAAGAGAAGGATTTTATAAACTTTTGTTGCTTTTAATTTAGAACTCTCCATAATCTGGCTGGATTTTTCCCATTGGTCCTATTCCAGAAGAGGTCTTGTCTGTAGCAGAAATAACATCATCTATCCTCAAAATCATAATTGAAACATCACTGGCAGAATTTATTGCCTGGCTTTTAATTTTTAACGGTTCAATAATTTTTGCTTCAAGAGCATTTTCAATTCTGTTTGTAAATAAGTTAAGACCCGTGTTTTTCTCTCCAGAATCATGTCGTGATTTAAGTGAGGTTAGTATGTCAATAGGATCCATCCCTGCATTTTCAGCAAGAGTTACTGGAATGAACTCAAGAGCAGAAGCAAATTCTTCCACAGCTAGTTGTTCTCTCCCGCTCAAGCCCTGCGAAAATTCACGAAGCCTTCTTGCGAGCTCTATTTCTATAGCTCCTCCCCCAGGCACAACCAGTCCTGACTGAAGAGCACATGAAACATCCCCTAAACCATCTTTTATTGCTCTTTTTATCTCATCAATAACGTAATCTGACCCGCCATGAATAAGAATTGTTAATGCCTTCGGATTCTCGCATCCCCTGATATAAGTGAGGGTATCTTCCCCGTATTTTACTTCTTCAACTATGTTTGCATTTCCAATCTCAAAAGGACTTACTTCATTAAGATTGCTGACAATTTTCCCTCCTGTGGCTTTTGCAATTTTTTCCATATCACTTCTTGCAACTCTGCGGCACGCATATATCTTTTCCTTGGCAAGAAGATACTGAGCAAAATCATCAATTCCTTTTTGGCAAAAAACAACATTTGCCCCTGACAATTTTACCTTTTCTATCATGGCTTTGATATCTCTTTCTTCCTGCATTACAAAATTCTGAAGCTGTTCAGGGGATGTTATTGAAATTTTAGTATCAATTTCAGGATTTTTAATTTCAAGAGCAAAGTCAACAAGGGCAATTTTAGCATCTTTTACATCTTTGGGCATATCATAAGACACTTTTTCTTTGTCAAGAACAATTCCCTGTATCAACTCTGTGTCTTTTACCCCGTCTCTTTTTGATTTTTCTATTTTTATATCATTTAAATCAATTTTTCCATCGTCTTCTATCTGTTTAATGGCTTTAACAATAATCTCTGCAAATTTTTCCCTTGAATGTTCTGCTCCTTTTCCAGTCATCGCAGTCATCGCAACCTGCTTAAGGACTTCTTCATCTTCTGTGGTTATTCTTAGGGCAAGATCCATAAGGATTTCCTGGGCTTTATCTGCTGCAATCCTGTAGCCTTTTGTAATAACAGTTGGATGTATCTTTTTATCAAGAAGTTTTTCTGCATTTTCCAAAAGTTTTCCTGCAATCATTACTGCAGTAGTTGTTCCGTCACCCACCTCGCCTTCTTGTGTTTTTGCAATTTCAACCATCATTTTAGCAGCAGGGTGCTCTATCTGCATTTCTTCAAGAATTGTGACACCGTCGTTCGTTATTATTATATCATTTGTAGGAGAAACAAGCATCTTGTCCATCCCCTTTGGCCCAAGGGTAGTTTTAACAATGTCAGAGACCATTCTGGCTGCCATAATATTGTTTCTTTGCGCGTCTTTTCCGAGAATTCTTTGCACATCTTCAGGCATAAGAACTATTGGTTTTTCTGTCATTTTATTATCTCTCCGAGCAGTTATTTAAATATTATTGTAATGGAAAATAATCTCATAAAGTTTATAAGTAAAAGCATATTGATATAGGCATGGAGAACATACTGGTGGCAGATGTGATGACCCGCGGACCTGTAACAGCCAAGCCTGATGATAATCTTCTTAACTGTGCTAAAAAAATAGTTAGAAAAAAGGTTGGAACCCTTCTTCTTGTAAATAAAAAAAAGCTTATCGGGTTTATTAATGAAAGAGACATCTTGTGGGCACTTGTGAAAAAATCAAAAGAAGATCTTTCTAAGATTAAGGCCATAGACATTTCTCCTAAAAAAATCATAACAATCAGGCCTTCTGCAACAGTCAAGGAAGCAATAAGCAAAATGAAAAAGCTTAAATTTGAAAGACTTCCTGTTGTTAATGACAACCAGCTTGTTGGAATAATAACCGCCAAAGATATTTTGAATTTTCACCCAGAATTTTATCCAGAGCTTGAAGAATTTGCAAGAATCAGAGAAGAACAGAAAAAGTTAAAAAGAATCAAGAAAGCAAAAGAAAGGACTTTCATGCACGAAGGAATCTGTGAAGAGTGTGGTGAAAGAGATTTTCTTTACAGGGTTCACGGAATGCTAATCTGTGAATCGTGCAGGGATTCTGTTTAAAACTGGAAAGGCCGAAGTCTGATTCCTCCAAAGATCATGTCAAATAAAAAAATAACACGCAGAACAGCTCTTGAATATATTGTAATGAGTCTGGTTGTTTTTGCAAGACCACTAAACCTATTTGGAGGTAAAAGAGAATACCTTTCTTACGTAAACGCAACAACAGAAGATATAACAAAATACTTGGAAAATATTTATTGTTTGAAAACTTATGCAGAGTATAGTTTCAAGAAAGAAAAGAAAAATGTTCTAATGTGCTTCTCAACAGCCACAGCATATAAAAAAGGGCATCTGTGGGCTTCTAAGCATGCAATATACCCCCATACATATAAAGAAGAAAAGGAAAGAAAAAAGGAAATCCCTAAGAAAGCAAAATTCAACAGATATATTCATGTATTAACAAGAGGAATAAGTAGTAAATTGGAAGATAATATTTTAGTAAAACCATTGCGAAAGTTCGAATCCTTGGATTTGGCAATTCTTTATACCGACCACCCTTTTGATTACATACCATTCAAGGTCGGTGATTCAGATGGATTAAAACCAGGAAACTTTGTTTATATCATTAGCTACCCGCTTGTTTATATCAATGGCTACCCGCCTGGTTTTAAGAAAACGGTTAGTGGGGGGATGGTATCATCGACAGAATTAACAGATAAAAATAAGCCTGGGAATAACATCATAATCAACGCAGCAGTCAATCCTGGCAGTTCAGGAAGCCCAGTCCTCGCAACCAATAAAGAAGGTAAGTTAGAATTGGTTGGGATATATCATAAACCAATCAAAAACGCAATTAACATGAATCTGGTAATCCCAATCAACAGGGTAAAGAAAAGCTTATGGAAATAAAAAATAAACACTAAAAATCTTTTTTATTTTTAGACTTTTTAGATAGACGTTACTTATTTAAACATTATTATAAAGATACTAAAAATATTCTTATTTAGTTAAGTATTTAAATAATATTTTTCTTTTATAAAAAGATGGCAGAAAAAGAAACAGTATTTTCAAGCACAATTAA
>JABUBL010000518.1_pt1 | contig 11707 bp, 9 predicted proteins | sample 7240371 | NCBI WGS metagenome assembly JABUBL01 (sample SAMN07256343, study PRJNA390944) | subsurface metagenome | isolation source: Methane hydrate marine sediment | place: Pacific Ocean: Eastern North Pacific, ODP site 1244 | collected 2002
GAGGGTAGATCAGTTTCCAATGGACGTTCTGACATCTATTCATCATACAGAAATGGAAGTTCGTGGTCGAATGCAATGGTTGTGGGGCCTGTGTATTACTGGGATTTTTACCCGGATATAGGGTTTGATAATCTGAATCGCCCTGTTGCAGTATGGGCAGGATGGTACGAATCCTTTGGTAACTATCAATATGACATCTTTTACAGTATTTATTCTAGTTCGTGGTCTACACGCCAAATGCTGCATCCTCTTGACCCCGGGTTTGATCTGAAACCTACATTAATTCGTGATAATTCTAATATATTATGGGTTGCCTGGGAATCGAGGAGAGACGTAAATTTAAATATTTATACCTCACACTTCAACGGCTCCTCCTGGTCATCACAACAGCAAGTTACGACAGACTCAGCTGATGAAACAACTCCATCAATGTCAGTTGACAGCCTTGGAAGAGTGTGGGTATTCTATTGCAGGAGAAATGAGTGGAGAGCTGAAGTATGGGGACATTATTACACAGGTTCACAATGGTTGGAGTCCGGACCCATCTCAGGTAGTCATAAACATGCGTACAGACCGTCTGCTTCCGTGGATGGAGATGGAAACATATGGGTCGCCTGGCATTCAACTGACAATGGCAATCCTGATATTTATGGAAGTTATTACAATGGCAGTAACTGGTCAGTTCCCATTCAGATTACCGTCAGTTCTGAAAGCGACCTTTTCCCGGATTTAACAACTGACAATAACGGTAATGTATGGCTTGTTTACCAGTCAAAAACAGGTGGTGATTGGAATATCTACTATTCCTACTGTATTGATTCAGTATGGATTACACCGTCTCTGGTTACTAATCTCTCGGGTGCGGATATTAATCCTCAAATTACCTGTTCTAATTCAAACGAATTATGGATCTCGTGGCAGAGTTATTCAACTAACAATTGGGAAGTGATGGTTTCACACAGATCAGGCCTTGACATTGATGAAGTTAAAGATGAACTTACAGTACTGAATTTTAGCGTTACGCCGATGCTATTTTCTAAAAGAGTACGTATAACTACTCAAAGACCAGATCAGAAGATTAAAATTTATGATATAAAAGGTTCACTTATTCAAACCTTATTCTCAAATCAAGAGAGATTGGCTTTCTGGTCTCCACAGAATATCCCACCAGGCATATACTTTGTTGTTCTGGCAGACAAGAAGCAGTTTACTTCAAAAAAGGTGATTTTATTTAACTAAAATAGTTGTCATTGCGAGTATACATTCATATTCTCAAATGAAGCAATCTCATTTAGGGGATCACGATATCAACAATCGAGGCTTATATCATAGTATTTCTAAATTTTGAGCCAGGACGGCCCTCCTGCGTTAAAACTTCGGTTGGCTGTTGTCCGCTGAAGCCTTGGCGTAAGCGGGCTCACCTGTTTTTTGTTATGATGTTTCGGGAAAGAATTTCCCGAAACCTTATCGTAATATTTATTTAGAGTTAAAATTTTTCTTGAAAAATGTTGAAAAGCTATTTATTATATTAATGAAAAAAAGGGGGTTTAATGGTAAGATCAAGTAGATTTATATGACCACCAGGACAACCCTGCTGTGAAGCAGGCACGAATGTACATAAACTCAATATCAACGAGGTAGAGATTGGTATCCATATGCTTGATATAATCTTTGAAGAGGTGGGGAAGATGGCTCTGGATGAAAAATACCTTAAGAGTGAGATTATGCAAAGGGTAAAACAATATAACTATATAGAACCCTCAATTGATGAAGCGCTTTCCAAAGGAATCTTCAATGCTTACAAAAAATTCCTTGAAGATAGAAGATAATCTCTCTATTGTCATTGCGAGAAAACTCACCTTATTCGCAAATGAAGCAATCTCTTTTTGCTCTAACCTTGTGATCTCTCACAATTCAGATTTATTCATCAAAAATGATAATTAGTGAGATTGAATGTCGGTCAATACTGAATAAGTCTGGCATAAGTGCTATAGACTATACAATTAATCCTTATACTGGTTGTGAACATGGATGCAGGTATTGTTATGCAGTCTTTATGAAGAAGTTCTCGGGTCATAAGGAGGAATGGGGAAGCTTCGTTGATGTGAAAATAAATGCTCCTGAAGTATTGAGAAAGCAGCTAAGAAATGCAAAACCTGGTTTAATCTCATTCAGTACTGTTACTGATCCATATCAACCATTAGAAGAAAGGTATGAGATTACAAGAAAATGCCTGAAAGAATTGATAGAGTATGATTTTTCTGTTTCTATTCTAACAAAGTCAAAACTTGTGCTGAGGGATATTGACCTCCTTAAAGAATTAAAAGAGATTGATGTAGGATTTTCTATTGGGCTCATTGATGAAAAAGTAAAAATGATTTTCGAACCAAAAAGCTCATCCTCTAAAGAAAGATTAGATGCCCTCCACTGTCTCGCTAAAGAAGGAATTAAAACCTGGGTCTTCTTTAGTCCAGTTCTTCCATACTTTTCAGATAGAACAGAAATAATTGATGAACTCTTTCTTAAGGTTTCACAGGCAAGCGTTGATTATATCTTGGTTGATACACTCCAGCTCTATCCAAAGGTATGGAATGAGGTGAAAAGGATACTTCAAAGATTTTATCCAGAGGTACTCCCTCAATATAAACACTACCTAATCCATAAAGATTTTTATAAAGAAGAAATGAAAGTAAAGGTTTTAACAATCGCCCAAAAATATAATCTTACCTGCAAATTTGCTTTCTAAGAAGAGAAAAAAGTAGCCTTCCTGCTCCGCGTGCCTCGTATGATATATAAATATCGTATCGTGGTTAGAAATTATTAGATTCTAATGGAGTCCCCTTTTTCGGTATTAAAAAAGGTATTTTATTCCGAAAATTGAAAGACCTTCAGGTGACTTCAAGGGGTCTTTGGCGATAGGAAAGTATTCAATATAAGAACCAAATGCGCCATTTTTATTGAAAATGAATACCTCGAGAGAAAGAGATACAACCCTGTAATATTTAGGGGGATTATTTGCACTGATGGTATATCTACCTCGGATCCCTGAAAAGATTTCTCCTTTTTGGAAACAAACGAATGGAAATTCAAGTTTTAATTCAAAATCGTGGTGATAGTAAGGCCTCGAATTGAGGTAATCTATTACTTTTGATTGTGGGTAGAACCCATAAATAAATTCCCATCTCACTTTTTTTAACCGCTTCTCTTTTTCTATTCCTATTTGAAAACGGTTCTTAAAGTTTGGAAGATTTTTGGAGATAGAAAATTTCAGTCTGTTAAAAACAACCTTGTTAGAATCGGGTAGAAGGTCAATAATATGTTTACAGTCATGTACAAGATAGGATTGAATAAGGTATGAACCTTTCTTATACCTTAATCCACCAATAATGAACCAGTGTCCATAACGGGGATCAAAAGTAATGTTTCCCACCTGTTTTGCCATCTCAAGATCGCTAATATATTTGATAAAGAAATCTACTGTTTTCCAATTAAGCAAAGAGAATGAAACATCTAACCCAGCATCAAGGTTATACCTTTCCCTTTCTCCTGAATATTTTCCAATGTAGACAGAACCTGATGGTTCTAATGAAACTTCAGGTATCCAGTTAGAAAACAAAAAAGATGCATTCAATAAGATGAAAAGAGCCAGATATTTATTGATTAATCTCATTATTTAGTAAATTATTCTTAATATATTAAAATTCTCTCTGTGTCCTCTGTGGTTTGAATTTAGGGGAGAGATATTTCTCCTTTTAAAGCTGATGCCGCAGCAACGAGAGGGCTTACGAGATATGTATCTCCTGCTCCTTGTTTTCCAGGAAAATTTCTATTTGAAGTACTTAGTTGGACTTCACCCTTTCCAGTCATTCCAATTTGACCTTCCGCACAACCACCGCATCCAGGATTACTGACTATAGCCCCAGATTTAACAAGTCGTTCCAGATCTCCATTCTCCAGGAGTTTCTGATATACAAATTTCGTTGCAGGTACTATTCTCAGCATTACCTTAGGGGCAACCATCTTTCCATTAAGGTAATCCGCCACAAGTTTTATGTCTTCATATCGTCCATTTGTACAGGAACCCACAAATACACTATCTATATTTAATCTAAGCACGTCCTTTACATTTTTTACATTGTCAGGGCTTGGAGGAAGTGCAATTTGCGGCTCAAGACCATCTATTTTAATTTTTATCTCCTTAACATATCTTGCATTTTCATCAGCAAAAACTCCCTTAATATCCGTACCCGTTTTATTGCTCATTCTTTTAAGTATAGAATCCGAAGGAGGAATAAAACTTATAATTGCACCCATCTCTGTTGCCATGCTTGCCAATGTCAATCTTTCAAATAACTTTAAGTTGTCTACGGTATCACCATAATATTCAATAGCTTTACCAAGAGCTCCTTTCTGACCAAGAGTTCCTACTATTTTCAGGGTAACATCTTTTGATGTTACAGGGTAGGAAATATTTCCTTTAAGATTTATCTTAATTGTTTCGGGAATCTCAAACCAGGTTTTTCCTGTTCTAAAGATAAATGCAATATCCACATCTCCCATACCCTGTCCAAATGCGCCTATTCCACCAACAATATTCATATGGCTATCTGTGCTTACTGACGTAACGCCGGGATATATAAGTCCTTCTTCAATGGCAACGTGACTTCCGATCCCCATGTCAACATCAAAGACTTTTATATTCTCGTTTGCTGCAAATAACCTGCATTTTTGCTGGCTATTTGCGTACGCAATAGTTTTTGCAGGTGCGCATGTGTCAAATGTAAAAAAGGTTTTGTCTGGATTTTCTATTCGATTATGCTTAAAGTGTTCTGTAAGATGTTTAACGACGTTTGGACCACCAAAATCCCTCGCAGCACGGTAATCTATATCAAGCCATACAACCTTCCCTGGCTCAATCCCCTTTAAGGAATGTTTCTCAAATATCTTTTCTATTATTGTCTTATTAGAATTCATTGATAATATTTTAATAAGAGATCGAAATTAATAAATTTTCCTTCCAATCGGTGTAATCTGTTGTATAAACTGTGTAATCAAGCGTTTCTATTTTACATAACAATGTTCAAAAAGTCAAGCCTTTTTGTCACCTTTATTTTGTAGTTGCACCTTTTTCAATATTTTTAGTGATCCCTATGAGATAAACTAATTATTTTCTTGCAATTTCAATATATTTATGGTATATAAAAGATATGAAAAAGATTTGTGTACTATTTGCTTCTTTCTTGTTTCTGTTTGTAAACCTCGTTGGCGATGAATTTTCTGACAAGATTGCTGTAGAAGAGTCGAAACTACAGGTATTAAGAGAAAAATTAAAGGAAGCAGCAAAAAAAACTGAAGACTTAATAAAATCTGAGAGAAATATTCTTGAAAAGATATCGAGGATAGATGAAGAGTTTTTATTGACACAAAGACTCCTCAAAGCACTTAAAAATAAAGAAAAGATTATTTCCGAGGAGATTGATAAAACAGAACGAGTAATTAATGTTCTTAGTGATAGAAAAAAGGCAAGGAGTGAGATATTAAATAGAAGGCTTAGAGCAATTTACAAAAAGGGAAGGATGCAAGCTATTGAAATTATTTTAACTGCAAAAACCTTCACTGATGCAATAAAAAGGTTTGAGTATCTGACCATCATTGCTGAACAGGATAAGAAAATTTTCAATGAGCTCGTTGCTTTGAAAAACGAGCTGGAGGCGAAAAAACAGTTCTTAAGAACAAACCTTGATGAGATGAAAAAAATAAATGTTGAAGCAGAGAAAGAAACAACATTTCTTTCAAGTAAGAAGAGAGAAAAGCAGGAAATGCTTGAATCTATACAAAAGCAGAGGGTACAGCAAGAACAACTCACAAAGGAACTGAGAGCATCAGCACTGAAAATAGAAGCATTAATAGATAAACTTGAGAAGGAACGGCGAGAGAGAGAAAGAAGGGAAGGAGCAAAAAACTACTTCGAGAAGGTAATTGGAGAAATTAAATGGCCAGTGAAAGGAGAAATTATCTCAACCTTTGGTAATCAGGTCAATCCCAAGTATGGAACTACAGTAAAAAATAATGGAATTGATATTAAGGCTCCTCTTGGAACCCCTGTTCATGCTGTAGCAAAGGGTAAAGTTGTTTATAATGATAGGTTTCTTGGTTACGGCAATGTTGTTTTGGTTGACCATGGTAAGGGCTATTACACTCTTTATGCACATCTTCAGGATATAAAGGTTAATCTAAAGGATATTGTAGAGAAGGATCAGGTAGTGGGAAGTGTTGGAGATACAGGATCACTCGAAGGTCCAAAACTTCATTTTGAATTACGCAAAAATGGCAAACCAGTTGACCCAATTCCATTTCTTAAAAAAAGTAGATGAGTTTTAATGAAATAATTGGACAGAAAGAGGTTAAAAAACTTCTTGAGAAATCATTAAAAAAGGGAAGGATTGCTTCTTCTTATCTTTTTTGCGGTCCAGAAGGAGTTGGAAAAACAATTACCTCTTTTAACTTTGCAAAGGCAATGAATTGCCGGATACATAAAACAGATTCCTGTCCAAACGATACATCAGCTAAAAAGTGTCCATCCTGCAGAAAAATTGATCTGTTTTCTCATCCAGATGTTAAAATCCTCTTTCCTGTTCCAAAAAAAATCAGAGAAGAGAATAGCAGAAATGAGTTACTCAAGGAAGGTAAGATACATATTTATCAAAAAACAGAAGTTATATCTATAGATGATGTAAGAGATGTAGAGGAAATGCTCCTCATGAAGCCATTCGATATAAATAAGAGGGTAGTTATTATAATAGATGCTGAAGCAATGACAGAGGAAGCACAGAATGCCTTTCTGAAGGTATTAGAGGAACCACCGAGGGATACAACAATAATTCTTACTTCATCCCAACCTGAAAGACTTTTTTCTACAATAAGGTCGCGATGTCAAAAAATAACTTTTAAAAGATTGAGTAGAGAAGAGATAAAAGGATACCTGTTAAAAAAAGGAAAACTTACAGATGAAGAGATTGATTTAATTTGCTTACTTTCAAATGGAAGTATTAAAAATGTAATGGAATTTCTTGATGAAGATAGAATAGTGGAGAGAGAACTTTTGAAAACAATTGTAATCAAAAAGGACTATGAGAAACTAAGTGAAACATTTAACAAAGAGAGTTTAGAAAAATTTATAAGCTTTCTTTTACCACTTTTTAGAGACATTAATATTGTAATGACCGGGGACAACTTATTAAATCCTGATATTGAAAATTACGTCCGTTCTGTGCATAAAAAATATTCAATGGACGAACTGATAAATACGGTAGAACTCCTGGGGAATTCCCTCATTAACATTTCAAGAAATATAAATCCAGAACTTATTTCAAATGTAGTTTACGATAGATTAAAGGAAGGATAAATGCTTTACGAAGTAATTTTGAGAGAGAGAGAAAAGAATGTCTTTGAAAATCCCAAACTCATTGAGATTAAAAAAGGCGACCATGTAATAGTGAAGAGAGAGGATGATACAGAAACGTTTGGCAGAGTAGTTAATATTGTTGATTATATCAAGGATTCCTATATTCAAGGAAAGATAGAAAGGAAGGCTACTGAAGAGGACATTCTTGAATGGGAAAAGAACAATGAACTAGGAGATAAAGCATATAAGTTTTGTAAAGAAAAGATTATCAGTGAAAATCTCCCGATGAAGTTGATAGATGTAGAGTGTCAATTTGACAAGCACAAACTGAAATTTTTCTTTATAGCAGATGGAAGGATAGATTTCAGAAATCTTGTTAGAGACCTTGCAGCCACTTTTAAAACAAGGATAGAAATGAGACAAATAGGGGTAAGGGATTATGCCAAGCGGATAGGAGGACTTGGCTTGTGTGGAAGACCCTTTTGTTGTAGAACTTTCCTAAAGGAATTTCAACCTGTAACGATTAGGGTTGCAAGGAATCAGGATATAAATATTAACCCACAGAAAATTTCAGGTGTCTGTGGTAGGTTAATGTGTTGTCTTACGTACGAAGAGGAGTTTTATGCGAATGAATTAAAAAAGTATCCTAAGATTGGAACGAAGTTAGAGACCGAGAAAGGAAAAAGCATTATTACAAAGATAAATATCTTTACTGAAGAGATAACAGTTCAATATGAGGATGATTCGGAAGAGATTATTCATCGGTCAAAGATAAAACTTCCTGAAAAGCGGATGTGGAAAATATTTCCCCGTCGTAGTTTTCTTAAAAGACAGAAGAAAGATGAAGAATAAAATACTTATAACAAGTGCACTTCCTTATGCTAATGGACCAATCCATCTTGGTCAGATTGCTGGCGCTTACCTACCAGGAGACATATACTACAGGTATCAGAAACTGAAGAAGAGGGATGTAATACATATTTGTGGAACGGATGAGAATGGAGTGCCGATAACAATAGAGGCAGAGGGTGCCGGTAAGTCTCCACAGGTTCTTGTAGATTACTATTACGATAATATTAAAGATAGTTTTGAGCGAATGGGTATAGTCCATGATAATTTCTCCAGAACATCAATTCAACTCCATCATAAACAAGCTCAGGACTTTTTCATAAAGGTATACGATAAGAATTATATTGTAACAAAAAATATAAAGCAGTACTATTGCCCTCACTGCAGGAGGTTCCTTGCAGATAGATATATAGAGGGAACCTGTCCTTATTGCGGCTGCGATGAAGCACGGGGTGACCAGTGTGAAAGTTGCGGAAGGTGGCTTGATCCAGAAAATCTTATTTCTCCAAGATGTAAGGTATGTGGTGATACTCCTGTCTTGAGAGAAACAAAACACTGGTATTTCAGACTTGATCTCCTTCAACCTGAACTCGAAAAATGGATTGAGACAAAAAAACATTGGAAAAATAATGTGAAAAAATTTTGCAGGGGGTGGTTTAATGAGGGGCTTAAACCACGAGCAATTACAAGAGACCTGAGCTGGGGTGTTCCTGTTCCATTAAAAGAAGCAAAAGATAAGGTTTTATATGTCTGGTTTGATGCTCCAATCGGGTACATTTCTTCTACAATAGAATGGGCTTCTAAAATTGGTGAACCTGATGTGTGGAAGGATTACTGGTTGAATCCTGAAACAAGACTCATCCATTTCATTGGAAAGGATAATATTGTTTTTCATGCCATGGTATGGCCGGCAATGCTTATTGCTCATGGTGATTATATACTTCCATCAGAAATCCCTGCAAACGAGTTTCTTAATTTGAAAGGGGCAAAATTCTCGACAAGCAGAAGGAGAGCAATATGGCTTCATGAGGTTCTTGATACTATTGAACCTGATTTGTTAAGATATGCACTTTCTGTGAATTTGCCAGAGAATAAGGATACAGACTTTGACTGGGATGATTTTCAGAATAAGGTCAATAATGAACTTGCTAACATACTGGGAAATTTTGTAAATAGAACAATTAGTTTTATCAGTAGAAGCTATTCCTCAAAAGTACCAGGAGCACATGATTTAATGGATGAAGACAAATATATGCTTGAGTTCCTTCTAAAGACAAAGAATAATATGGAGGAAAAGATAGAAGGTTTTGAGTTAAAGAAGGGAATAAAAGCTTTGATGGAATTAGCAAAGGAGGCAAACAGATATTTTGATAAAACAAAACCATGGGAGAATATAAAAAAGAATAAAGATAAATGCTCACGGACAATCAATACCTGTATTCAGATTGTTGATGGACTTGCCACCCTTATGGAACCGTATCTTCCTTTCACTTCCAGGAAGATACTCAAGATGTTAGATATTAACAAAAATGAATGGGATAGTATAGGAAGACCGAGAATACCTGAAAACAAGGAGATGGGAAAGATAGAGATTCTTTTTAAAAAGGTCGAAAATGAGACAATAAAAATTGAAAAGGAAAAACTTGGAATAGAGGAGTTGAAAATGGCTGACATTATTTCCATTGAAGATTTTTCAAAGGTTGAAATGAAGGTTGCAACTATAGAGAGTGCAGAGAAGGTTGAAAATGCACAGAAACTGTTAAAGATGATTGCTGATATTGGTGGAGAAAAAAGACAGTTAGTTGCTGGTATTGCAGAATTTTATGAGCCTGAAGAACTTGTTGGCAAAAGCATTATTGTAGTTACGAATTTAGCACCTGCAAAAATCAGGGGTGTAGAATCGAATGGAATGCTCCTTGCTGCAACCAAGGGGAATGATCTTGTCCTTCTTACAATTGATAAAGAGATAGATCCAGGTTCAAAAATCAGTTAAAAAAACAAAAAAAACTTGACAAACTATATAAAAGATACTAAAATAGTATGAATTGAAAGGAGGAGACGTGAAGAAGTCTTTTATAATTTTTGTTCTTTTAATTCTATTATCAACGATCTTTAACGGTTGCACAAAAGATAAAAAGACGGAACCAACACCTGCAACCGGTTTCAAAAGAAATGTTGTATTAGAGGTCTTTACCTATCACAACTGTCCAAACTGCCCAGTAGCAGAAAAGGCAATAGATAGTCTTTTCGGAATTCATGGAGACAGTCTTATTATAATTGAATATCATGTCCAGATCCTCGGTGATACACTCTCGCAATGCACTACATTTGTAAGTGAAAGAGAAACTCGGTATTCAGTAGGAGGGTATCCAACGGTTGTATTTGACGGAGTAGAAAGTCATACGGGAGCAGCAGGTGACATATATTCGACTTTTTTTAACATTCTTCAGGACAGGTTCTCAAAGAGGTCTGATCTGAGAATCCAAAATTTCAGTGCTAATTTTGTTAACTCAACATCAATAAGCTTCGATATCCAAATGCTATCACAAGCAAGTTTATCTGGTCGTCTTTTCTTGGTTCTTGCAGAAGATAGTGTTGTTTTCAGTGATTCTCTCTACCATTTTGTAGCGCGTCAAGTCTATCCTGATGAAAGTGGAATGGCTTTCTCCGTTTCCGATAATGATACCTTCGGAACGAATGGGAGCATTTTTCTCACATGGCAGCCTGCAGGTGATGTCTGGCTCAATCTATTTGTTCAAAATCTGAATAACAATACGATATATCAAGGGGCGTCAATCAATCTCGGAAAACCTCAAAGTACCCCTTACCAGTTTGATCTTACCGTTACCGATACTTTTTTGACTGTTGAGCCTGAATCGGTTTCGACATTCTACCTCTATCTCGAACATACAGGTAGTTCTACCGATGAATATGAGATGGTAGCGACACAAATAGATACTGTCCCGGGATGGATGTGGCTTATGTGCTCTGGAGCATTGTGTTACCCACCAGCACCAACAATAGTTGATACGGATACAATTGAACCAGGGGAAATAGATACTTTTGATATTAAGGTACATACTAATACAACTCCTGGAATTGAAACGATTCGAGTTACTTTCACATCTATCGGAGATCCTTTGGAAACGGAATCTGTTACTTTTACAACCGAAGTTCAATAACCAGAGGAGGTTTTTTGAAACTTTTCAAATTCATTCTCCTCTTTCTTTTTCTTTTTGTGTGTTTCATCCCTCTCTACGCAGTTCAGAGAACGGTTCTTATTGAGGGAGGAACGAGAACAACTCCGTGACCGTACTGTCCGTATGCTGCTCGTGCGATAAAGCAGCTTGCCGACGAGACCGGTGATAGTCTTGTCCCGATTGAGTACCACACAAGTAGTCCATTCTCAAATAGCTTTGGAGTTGCACGCTATAACTATTACTCACCTCCTAG
>JABUBL010000519.1_pt1 | contig 11699 bp, 7 predicted proteins | sample 7240371 | NCBI WGS metagenome assembly JABUBL01 (sample SAMN07256343, study PRJNA390944) | subsurface metagenome | isolation source: Methane hydrate marine sediment | place: Pacific Ocean: Eastern North Pacific, ODP site 1244 | collected 2002
GAACTGTAGAAGGTCTTTCTGACTTCTGTCATCGGTTCCACCCAGGGCTTGGCACTGGCTGGCGGGGGTGCAACTTGACAAGGGGAGACTGCCGGAGATCGACGGGGCAATTGAAAAACCCCTGAGGTCAGGGCTTCGAATACCTCATTCAATAGAAGTGATTCCACCCCTGCGCTGCAGAGCGCCTCTGCCATTCCGTAGCGGGAAGCGTATCAGCAATGGGGGGCAACTTTGACATCAAATAGCGTCGCAACACCCATTCTGCATGAAGTGTGGGCTTTGTATTCCTGGTAAAGCTCTTTTTGCACTTCCCCGATGTTACTCTCTTCCAACCCACTTAAATATTTGGCGCAACCTGTCTGGTTTCAAGCAGCTATTTATATGGGCTTTACAACCCCCTTTACCCTAGTGTATGCTAGCCCGGGAAAGGGGGGGCTTGTTTGTATAAGGCACCGAGAGGCACAGCGGATATCCTGCCCGCGGAACAGGGCTACTTTAGATACATCGAGGAGCGGGCCGCGGATATTTGCCAGCGCTATGGCTATGAGCGCATCGATACCCCCCTCTTTGAGGATGCCCGCCTTTTTATTCGTACCATCGGCCCGGGCACAGACATTGTGGAGAAGGAGACCTACTCGTTTGAGGATCGCAGTGGCCAGGGGATGACGCTGTGCCCCGAGGGCACCGCCCCTATATGTCGCGCCTATCTGGAGCACGGTATGCATAACCTGCCCCAGCCGGTAAGGCTCTATTACTTTGCCGCCATCTTCAGATACGAGCGACCCCAGAAAGGGAGATACCGACAGCATCAGCAGTTTGGCATTGAGGCGCTAGGCGAGGGTGACCCTGCTCTGGACGCCGAGGTTATCGAGATGGCGTGGCGTTTCTTCAAGTCTCTCGGCTTGCGCAAGCTCTCTATGCAAGTAAACAGCATCGGGTGCCGGTTGTGCCGCCCCGCTTATCTGGAGAGGCTTAAAGGGTATTACTCCCAGCATATAAACCAGCTGTGCCCCGAATGCAAAGCAAGGTTTCGGAAGAATCCGCTACGCCTGCTCGACTGTAAGAAGCCCTCGTGTCAGGATGTAGCCGCCGCGGCCCCTAAAAGCGTGGAGCACCTGTGCCCCGAATGTAGAGAACATTTTAGAAGTGTGGGGAGGTATCTCCGTCTTTTAAAGGTTCCTTTCAAGAAGAACCATCGTCTGGTGCGGGGGCTGGACTACTATACCAGGACGGTCTTCGAGGTCCAGCCCCAGGGTGAGGAAGGGGCGCAGAGCGCCCTGGGCGGCGGGGGCCGCTACGATGACCTAATCGAGGAGATGGGAGGCGAGCCTACGCCGGCCATCGGCTTTGCCGTAGGGATGGAGCGCATCGTGCTCAATCTGAAGGAGCAGGGCATCACCCCGCCGGCTCCGGAAGCCCAGGCGATATTCGTGGCCTATGTGGGGGATGAGGCAAAGGCCGAGGCGATTAAGCTCGCCGCGGAGCTGCGCCGCGCCGGCATCCTGGTTTACTGGAGCTTTGGTAGTAAAAGTTTGAAGGCCCAGATGCGTCAGGCGAATGTCTTAGGAGCAGAATATACCTTCATCTTTGGCGAGGACGAGGTTAAAAACGGCACGGTGGTGTACCGGGACATGGTGGAGGGGGAGCAGTGGGAGGTTGAGGTGGGTGAGGTGGTTGCCCTGCTCACGCAATTTTGAAAAGTAGCCAGCTTGTGGTATAATAATAAATACGACCCCCTTTCGGGGTCTTTTTATACTGAAAAGGGCGAAAGATGCTGGAGAAACTGGAATTGATGGAAAAGCGCTACGAGGAGCTAAACCAGCTCATGGCTCAGCCTGAGGTTGCCGCCGACTTCGAACGTCTTCAGAGCCTGGCCAAGGAGCAGGCAGGGATTAGCGAGCTTGTGGCTAAATATCGGGAGTATAAGAGGACATCTCAGACTCTCGAAGAGACGCGCGCCATGCGGGAAAAGGGCGTGGACGATGAGATGGCGGCGCTGGTGAAGGAAGAGCTGGAAAGCCTCGAAGCGCGTCTGGAGAGTCTGACCCGGGAACTGGAAGAAGCCATTGCGCCCCGCGATGCCTATGGTGAGAAGGATGTCATTGTGGAGATTCGCGCTGGCGCAGGAGGGGAGGAGGCCGCCCTGTTTGCGGCCGACCTGTTTCGGATGTACACCCGCTACGCTGAAGCTAGAGGGTGGCAGGTGGATGTGGTAGACAGTAACCAGAGCGGCATTGGGGGCTTCAAGGAGATCATCTTCGAGGTCAAGGGGAAGGGCGCCTATGGCAGGCTCAAGTATGAGCGCGGGGTGCACCGGGTGCAGCGGGTGCCTGTCACCGAGGCCGGCGGCCGTATTCACACCTCAACCGCTACCGTCGCCGTCCTCCCCGAGGCGGAGGAGGTGGAGGTTGAGATCAATCCCCATGACCTCAGGGTGGACATCTTTCGCAGCGGGGGTCACGGGGGGCAGAGTGTGAACAAGGTAGCCACCGCAGTGCGCATCACACACCTGCCCACGGGGATTACCGCCAGCTGTCAGGATGAGCGCTCACAGTTGCGAAACAAGAATAGGGCGATGGCGGTGCTCCGGGCTCGGATCCTGGACCGGGAGCAAAGGAGGCATTTTGAGGAGATCGCCAGGGAGCGCCGCTCCCAGGTGGGAAGCGGGGAGCGCTCCGAGAAGATCCGTACCTATAACTTCCCCCAGGGCAGGGTATCCGATCACCGCATCGGACTCACCCTACATAACCTGGAAAGCATCCTTGGCGGGGAGCTGGATACCCTTATCAGCGCCCTCGCTTCGCGAGATCAGGCAAAGCGGCTGGAGGAAGCGTGAGCATAAAGCAGGCCCGCCATCAAGCTTCACGAACCCTCGCCGCTCACGCCATCGAGGATGCCCCTCTGGAAGCAGAGTTGCTGCTGATGCACCTTTTGGGCATCGACCGCGCTCATCTCTATGTCCGACTTGAGGATGAATTCTTGCCCCATGAAGAGCAGGCCCTCGATCAGTTGATAGATCGTCGCCTCTCTCATGAGCCTCTGGCCTACATTATCGGTCACCGCGAGTTTTTCGGACAGGATTTCTACGTGGCCCCGGGGGTGCTCATCCCCAGAGCGGAGAGTGAGCTCCTGGTGGAGGAGGCCCTCGATTATGTGGAAAGCCATTTCCCCGATAAAACCCATCGCTCCAAGAGGGATGAAAAGGTTGAAAAGTCCGGGAAAGAACTGCCAACGGAGCATAAATCGCCGGCAGTGGAAAAGTACGAAAAAATCGCCGAGATCGGCACCGGCAGCGGGGCCATCGCCATCTCCCTGGCACTGCGTCTGCCGAGGGCGACAGTCTATGCCACCGACGTCTCACCGCGTGCCCTGGAGATAGCGAGGGTTAATTGTGAGAAACACGGGGTCCAAGATCGGGTCCAGCTCCTGGAGGGCGACCTGCTGACTCCCCTTCCTGAGCCGGTGGATATCATCATAGCCAACCTCCCCTATATCAGGGATGAAGAAATAGCGGAGCTGAGCGCTGAGATAAGGATGTATGAGCCTGTTGTGGCCCTCGCCGGGGGTCGCGACGGGCTGCATAGGATACGCCAGCTTCTGGTTGATGCGCCCCATAAACTCCGCCCCGGGGGCATCGTTCTCATCGAGATCGGGCCCACGCAGGGAGAGGTACTAACCTCGTGGGCAAGGGGCCTCTTCCCCGCTGCGAGGATAGCATTGGCTCACGACCTCAGCGGCAGGGCTCGGGTGTTAAGGGTAGTATTGACAAGGCATTGAACAGGGATATAAGCTATCGGGTGGGAAGTAGGATTTGACATGGCAACCAAGGTTGAAACGGCCAAAGAGCAGGTTCTCAAGATGGCAAAGGAGCAGGATGTTAAATTCATCAGGCTCTGGTTCACCGACATCCTGGGCTTTTTAAAGAGCGTGGCCATCACGGTGGAGGAACTGGAAAGGGCGCTGAAGGAAGGGATAGGCTTCGATGGCTCCTCAATCGAGGGTTTTGCCCGGATCGATGAAAGCGATATGGTAGCCATGCCCGATCCCCTCACCTTTTGCATGCTCCCCTGGAGACATGCGGAGCATACGGTTGCCAGGGTATTCTGCGACATCGTGAAGCCCGGTGGCGAGCCCTTCGAAGGCGACCCCCGCCATGTGCTGAAGCAGAACCTGAAACGGGCTTCCGACCTTGGTTACACCTTCTATGTGGGGCCGGAACTGGAGTATTTCTACTTCCAGGATGCCGAGAGCCCCAAGCTACTGGATCATGGAGGGTACTTCGACATGACACCGGCGGACGTGGCCCCTGAGATGCGCCGCGAGACCATCCTCGCCATAGAGGAGATGGGTCTCAAGGTGGAGTTTGCTCACCACGAGGTCGCTCCCAGCCAGCACGAGATCGACCTGAGATATACTGAGGCCCTGAGCATGGCTGATAGTGTGATGACCTACCGCCTGATTGTAAAGCAGGTAGCCCAAAAGTTTGGGGTTTATGCCACCTTTATGCCTAAGCCTATCTCTGGGGTAAATGGCAGTGGCATGCATGTGCACCAATCGCTATTTAAGGGCGAGCGCAACGCCTTCTTCGATAAGGATGATGCGTATCACCTGTCCAAAATAGGAAAATGCTATCTGGCAGGGTTAATGAAACATGCCGCGGAGATAACCGCCGTCACTAATCAGTGGGTTAATTCCTATAAGAGATTGACCCCAGGCTATGAGGCGCCCGTTTATATCTCTTGGGCCCGTAGAAACCGCTCTGACCTCATCCGCATCCCCGAGTACCAGCCGGGAAAGGAAAATGCTACGCGGGTGGAGCTCCGCTCCCCGGACCCAGCCTGCAACCCATACCTCGCCTTCGCCGTAATGCTGGCAGCCGGGCTTGAGGGGATTGAGAAGGAATATGAGCTGCCCCCGCCTCTGGAGGAGAATGCCTTTGAGATGGCTGAGGAGGAGCGGAAGCGGAGGGGGATCGAGACGCTACCGGGCGACCTGTTTGAAGCTATCCAGGTCACCGAGGGGAGCCAGTTGGTGCGAAAAGCCCTCGGTGACCATGTTTTCGATACCTTCATTAAGAATAAAAAGATCGAGTGGGATCAATACCGCACCCAGGTAACCGACTACGAGCTGAGGCGCTATCTGCCCATCCTGTGAAAGAACGCGAAGCGGATCGGAGATAAAGCATCGCGGATATTGGCACTCGTTTTATACTGTCTCTGGCGTTGAAGCCCGCCACCTCAGGTATTGACATGTTAGAATTAACTGTGGTAATATATATTAAGTGATACGGGAGCGAGATAAAACTGAATAGTTGACTTAGGTTAAAGGCTGATGTAAACTTAGAGGCGGCTTACATCAAGCCGTCTCTTGTTGTGTGAAGCACCTTAAAAACTGAATATAGTTATGCCCACCTGTTAGTGTAGGTCAAGCGATTAAGGGCGCACGGTGGATGCCTTGGCGTCAAGGGCCGATGAAGGGCGCGGCCAGACTGCGAAAAGCCTCGGTTAGCTGTCTAGCAAGCTTAGCCGGGGATTCCCGAATGGGGCAACCCACCCCGATAAAATCGGGGTACTCCTAGCTGAACACATAGGCTAGGAAGGGGGAACCGGGGGAACTGAAACATCTAAGTACCCCGAGGAAAGGAGATTATTCCCTTAGTAGTGGCGAACGAACGGGGAAAAGCCTAAACCGTAGCTGCTTAGTGGCCTCGGGGCCTATGTAGCTACGGGGTTGTAAGGCATGGTGGCCCCGACCCGAGTTGGGGCGAGGAGTTACAAACCGATCCCTAGTTGAAGGAGCCTGGAAGGGTCAACCGCAGAGGGTGAGAGTCCCGTAGACGAAAGGGGGAGGCTCCTACCATGTCCTTGAGTACCACGGGACACGAGGAATCCTGTGGGAAGCTGGGGTGACCACATCCCAAGGCTAAATACCCTTGACGACCGATAGTGAACTAGTACCGTGAGGGAAAGGTGAAAAGAACCCCGTAAGGGGAGTGAAATAGAACCTGAAACCGTGTGCCTACAAGCAGTCAGAGCCCCGATTTATCGGGGTAATGGCGTGCCTATTGAAGAATGAGCCGGCGAGTTAATCGGTGTAGCAAGGTTAAGTCGTTTAAGCGATGGAGCCGCAGCGAAAGCGAGTCTGAATAGGGCGCACTCCCCCGATTTTATCGGGGGGTAGTTGCATCGATTAGACCCGAAACCGGGTGAGCTATCCATGGTCAGAGTGAAGCTCAGGTAAATCTTGAGTGGAGGCTCGAACCCACCTGTGATGCAAAACGGGGGGATGAACTGTGGATAGAGGTGAAATGCCAATCGAACCCGGAGATAGCTGGTTCTCCCCGAAATGCATTGAGGTGCAGCCTCAGAGATGAGCCTTGGAGGTAGGGCTCTGGATGTGCTAGGGAGCGAAAAGCTTACCAAACTCAACCAAACCGCGAATGCCAAGGCTTGAGACTCTGGGAGTGAGACTGTGGGGGATAAGCTCCGCAGTCGAGAGGGAAACAGCCCAGACCATCAGCTAAGGTCCCTAAGTGTAGACTAAGTGGGCAAGGAAGTGGTGTTGCCCAGACAGCCAGGATGTTGGCTCAGAAGCAGCCATCATTTAAAGAGTGCGTAATAGCTCACTGGTCGAGTGGTGCCGCGCCGACAATCCAACGGGGCTTAAGTCTACCACCGAAGCTATGGGTCTCCCGATTTATCGGGGGACGGTAGGGGAGCATTCCGTATTGCAGTGAAGGTGAGTTGTGAGGCTTGCTGGAGTATACGGAAGAGAGAATGCCGGCATGAGTAGCGAAAGGCGTGTGAGAACCACGCCCACCGAAAACCCAAGGTTTCCTACGGAAGGTCAATCCGCGTAGGGTTAGTCGGGCCTAAGCCGAGGCCGAGAGGCGTAGGCGATGGACAGCTGGTTATTATTCCAGCACCGCCCACCCAATATGGGCAATGGGGGGACACAGGAAGGTAGGTGGGGCGTGCCTATTGGACATGGCGCGTCTCCAATCTTAGCCCCGATTTATCGGGGTGAGGAGCGGGGGGAGTTGAAGGGAGACCCGATGCGACTCCACTGAACCTAAACTGTCAAGAAAAGCCCCATTGCTTAGGGTGAGCGCCCGTACCGAAAACCGACACTGGTAGGTGGGGGTAAGAACCCTCAGGTGGTCGAGAGAACCCTCGTTAAGGAACTCGGCAAAATTACCCCGTAACTTAGGGAGAAGGGGTCCCCGATCTGATCGGGGCGCAGTGAAATGGCCCAGGCGACTGTTTAACAAAAACACAGGTCTCTGCAAACTCGTAAGAGGATGTATAGGGGCTGACACCTGCCCAGTGCTGGAAGGTTAAGGCGAAGGGTTAGTGATGGCTTGCCATTGCGAAGCCTTGAACTGAAGCCCCAGTGAACGGCGGCCGTAACTATAACGGTCCTAAGGTAGCGAAATCCCTTGTCGGGTAAGTTCCGACCCGCACGAATGGTGTAACGACTTGGGCGCTGTCTCAACGAGGGACTCGGCGAAATTGCAATACCCGTGAAGATGCGGGTTACCCGCGACAGGACAAAAAGACCCCGTGGAGCTTTACTACAGCTTGGCATTGGGTTGAGGTTTCGGATGTGTAGGATAGGTGGGAGGCTGTGAAGCTGGGGCGTCAGCCCTGGTGGAGCCAACGGTGAAATACCACCCTTCTTTGATCTTGGTTCTAACCCCTGAGCAAGCAGGGGGAAAGTGCCTGGTGGGTAGTTTGACTGGGGCGGTCGCCTCCTAAAGGGTAACGGAGGCGCCCAAAGGTCCCCTCAGGGTGGATGGAAATCACCTGAAGAGTGCATTGGCAGAAGGGGGCTTGACTGTGAGACCTACAAGTCGAGCAGGGACGAAAGTCGGGCAAAGTGATCCCACGGTGCTGTGTGGAAAGGCCGTGGCTTATCGGACAAAAGCTACCCCGGGGATAACAGGCTAATTTTGCCCAAGAGTTCACATCGACGGCAAAGTTTGGCACCTCGATGTCGGCTCGTCGCATCCTGGGGCTGGAGCAGGCCCCAAGGGTTGGGCTGTTCGCCCATTAAAGCGGCACGCGAGCTGGGTTCAGAACGTCGTGAGACAGTTCGGTCTCTATCCGTCGTGGGCGTAGCAGATTTGAGGGGATCTCTCTCTAGTACGAGAGGACCGAGAGGGACAGACCTCTGGTGTGCCAGTTGTCGTGCCTACGGCACCGCTGGGTAGCCAAGTCTGGTCAGGATAAGCGCTGAAAGCATCTAAGTGCGAAGCCTACCCCAAGATGAGATCTGCCACCGGGTTAACCGGGTAAGGCCGCAGCGAGACTAGCTGTTTGATAGGCCGCAGGTGTAAGGCGTGTGAGCGCTTCAGCTGAGCGGTACTAACGGCCGAGGGCTTGACCTACACTAATAGTTGGGCATAGCTAGGGATTAAAACGAATAAAACGATTGGAACGTTTAATCGTCATTGACGCGGGATAGAGCAGTGGTAGCTCGTCGGGCTCATAACCCGGAGGTCGTTGGTTCGAATCCAACTCCCGCTACCAAGAAATATATCTAAAAAGACCCCTTATGGCCAATTGACCAAGGGGTTTTTTTGTTTTTACTAACATTTTGCTAACCTCATAAGCGAAAGTCTGGCGATAATCACCATTCAATCGGGTGTTGTTTATTTGGATTCGTCAGCTACAGTTCCAGTACTTGAAATGAGACAGAAGTCGCATACAAGGGTACTCCTCCAGTATATATTAGTCATAGCATAGAAAGAGAGATTAATAGTGGAACGCAGAAGTTAGCTAAACTCTGGAAAGGATATTGTAATGAAGAATATTTTGTTGGGAGGTATATTTATAGCAGGCCTGGGCTTATTGGGAGCTAGCTTTGCCATACCGACATTCGCTCACGAACCCAGCGGTGGAGAGGCCACATTGACAAATCAAGAGGTATGGGAATACATGCAGGAAGCCTGCGAGGTTGGCGACTGGGATGCAATGGCTGAAGCAATCGAGGAGACACACGGCGAAGGTTTTAGCTACATGCCATGCCACGAGGAAGGTTATCACACACATGAAGATGAAAGCCAAGCCCCTGCCAATCCTTGGGATGGAATGTGGGATCACATGGGCGGGGGTATGATGGACTGATGATAGAATGTAGTTTAAATAATAGGCTAGTAATTATTACTATGAGGTAAGGGGAATGGCTAAAGATCCGGTTTGCAGCATGGAAGTGGATGAGAAAGTCGCGGCGGCAACTTCGGAATACAAAGGGAAGACATATTATTTTTGTACGCCTGGCTGCAAGAGGGCTTTCGACCAAGATCCTGAGAAATATGTCAGCGAGGAAGAGAAGTAGGTCTAATACTGACGAGATGATGTGGTTAGGTCTGTGTGAACAAGGGTATGTCTCTTGGTTAAGACGCCGGGTCAAAGTATCTAAGGGTAATTAGAAGCGCTGGGAGGGTAGCAATGTGGTATTGGCATGAAGGCATGGGCTGGTGGATGATGTTCGGTGGTATATGGATGCTGTTGTTCTGGGGAGCTATAATCGCTCTAGTGGTGTGGGGAATAAATAAGCTCAGAGAGCGCGGGGGCTCCAGTACAGGCACCACTGAAAAGCGCACCCCGCTGGACATAGCTAAGGAACGCTACGCTAAAGGCGGAATCACGCAGGAAGAGTTCGAGCGTATCAAGAAAGACCTATCCTAGTCCCAAATTGGTTCGAATCCAACTCCCGCTACCAAGAAAGCTGAAGACCGTGGTGTTGACCTTCGGGTTCGCCATGGTCTTTCTATTTGCGCAGATGGGGAAGTTGACCATCGGGTTTTTGTTCCGAAGGTCAGATTAAAATGGAGATTCCTTCTAGGCTTAGAAGTGGTGCAGCGATATACCCGCTCTATCAGCTTCAGTGATAGCCTGAAGTTTTACAAGCCGCCGTTAGGTTGAAAACTAGCCTAGTCTGAAAGCGGTACTTTTCCTTTACACTCAGGATAGCGGGTGCATACATGGAATCTACGACCGGTATTTGGGCCTTCTTTTGCAGTCTTTACAACTGTTTTAGAGCCGCATTGTGGATATCTAATATCTTATTTCGTTCTCGTAACCCGGCTACGGCTGCGCAGACCATCGGCTAGACTGTAAAGCACTGGAATAACCAGTAGGGTCAATAGTGTTGAACTGAACAGGCCACCGATAACCACTACGGCTAGCTCAGCAGCTAAAAGAGTGCCCGCACCGACTCCAACAGCCAATGGTACCATAGCTATCATTGTGGTTAGCGCCGTCATCAGGATCGGTCGCAGCCTAGTTTGTCCGCCTTCAATCAGAGCATCATAGGTGCTCATACCTCGCTTGCGCAATTGTACTACCAAGGCGATGAGAACAATAGCGTTGGTGAGCACAATACCTACCAGCAACAGTACGCCCATCATCCCGGACATACCCAGGGGATAACCAGCAATTAGCAGCCCCAGAATGGCTCCAATTGATGCCAGCGGCAAGCTGACCATGATAATAAGGGGATTCAGTACTGAGCGCATTGAGATGGCAAGTATCAGGAAGGCAATAAATATTGCGATGATTATGGCGATGCCCATACTGGAGAAGCCACTCGCCATCTCCTCAAACATTCCACCCATCTTTACATCAACGTCCTCCAGTCCAGGGGAGGCCAGTACCTCATCTATTACATCATCAACACGGCGGTTTACAGCACCCATGTCCTTCTCATCTACAGTACCTTCTATGCTAGCCGAGAACTGCAGGTCATAGTGGCTAATATGGGTGGGACTCTGTACCAGAGCTATATCTGCGATATCACCCAAGGTAACCGATACCGGATAGCCTATTGGCAACGCTTTTGTCAATACCTCGGGGTTCTCGGCAGCATACAGCTCGCGCGAAATCCCCTTCAGTGTAACACCATAGCTCTCACTGCCTGTGCCCACTACAACATCGTTAAGGCTACTCCCCGTTCTTAAGAGATGTATCTCTTGCTGCACCTCAAGCAGTTGCCCATCACTCAGCCCCATTGCAATCGCTTTGGAGAGGTCTAGATCAATGTCGAGGGTAGGCAAAACCCTACTGAGCTGGGTCTCGAGATTCGATATACCTTCAACGTCTGACAGCCTCTCATAAAGCAATTCAGCGGCGAGGTTAACCTCATCACGGCTTTCACCTACAACCGATAGGTCGAGGCCCGCGGTGCCCATCGGACCGGCGCTTGCCGCCTCACCAGTGAGGACGTCGATAAAATCGAAGCCTATTGAATCCCTCAAATAATTGAGGCCTTCATCGAGAGCAAGGTGTTCCCTTTCCATATCTGCGTTGGGTTCCAGCATGATGGTGATCTCCGCTGTGTTATCTCCACCACCCTCCGCGGTGCTCATAGCGCCCATCAGCGATGCTGAGGTGCCTATGGTTGACCAGTAGTACTTCATATCTTGAACCTCGTTATCAATTACTGACTCAACCTGTGCAACAACATCACTAGTGGCTTGGAGTTCAGTCCCAGGAGGCAGTTCAATCTCCACCATTAGCATCGGCTCGCCCATGCTGGGCATAAACGAAGTCCCGATCACGGTGAGCAGCCCAAGACTGCCGATGAAGAGAATGAAAGTGATGAGCAGGGTGATGGCTCGGTGGCCCAGAGCCCACTTAAGCACTGAAACATACACTCTCTGATACCAGTTTGCGCGAGGTCGCGCCCTCACCTCA
>JABUBL010000520.1_pt1 | contig 11696 bp, 12 predicted proteins | sample 7240371 | NCBI WGS metagenome assembly JABUBL01 (sample SAMN07256343, study PRJNA390944) | subsurface metagenome | isolation source: Methane hydrate marine sediment | place: Pacific Ocean: Eastern North Pacific, ODP site 1244 | collected 2002
AGGAATAGCGGATTCCCAAGCTAAATATCAACCTCATCTCTGGAGAGGAGAGAGGAAAAGGAGGTGAGTGATGTTAGAGTTGGTCCCTAAGCCGCAGTTTTCGGTGGTTACCCCGCCGAAGCTGCTTCAGGAAGGGTACCTGGTACACTTCCCCGGAGATTGGCCTTCTACCTTTACAGCCATAAGGGAGAAGACCTTCCGGGTCAATGCGGTAAACACCTTCGGGTATGACCTGACCTATATTCTTCCGGAAAGCGCCAGTGGCACCAAATACCGCGATGTGGATTTCTCCAACGGTGACGGTACCTACCAGGAGTCACTCTACCCGGAGAAGTACGAGACCCTCATCGAGGTTCTGCTGGGCTTCAAGCCGGGGAATTTTATTTCCCACTGGTTAATACCCGCCGGCAAGAGCATCCACCAGCTCGAATACGCCCAGATGTACCCGGTTATCACCGATGCCAAGAAGAAGTACCTCGGTGCCAAGCAGCCCAAGGACAGCCCCTATGACGACCCCCGAATCAAGCTGTACTTCATCAAGGACCTGGCGCCCCTGATCATGAGGCTCTTAGTCCTTGAGGGGGTTGACTTCGAGAAGATCGTCTGCGGACTAACCATTAACAAGTGCATGCTGGAGGAAATCGCACAACCCACCGGAGAGCAGATGCTCAAGGCCAAGCTGATTCGCTACTACGAGTACCTGAGGTGGTAAGGAGGTAGAAAATGCCCAGTAGACAAGATACAGCGAAGGAAACCCCTGTCGCTCTGACAGGGCTCTCTATTGCCGAGAGGAAGAACGCCGTGGTCCGCCCTACCTCCTTGCTTGTAGATAACCAGGCAGGTGGTCAGGACGTCATCCTGACAATTCGGGATGACTTTGAGAGCGACGTAGCAATCGGCCAAGTCGCTGAAACCAAAACGATTACCCGCTGGAAGTCAAAGATAACTCAGGGGGACCTCATCACCTGGAACGAGGAGGACCTGAAAGGCGTCAAGTGCCTGGGTGCTCTCAAGGTTATCTCCGATGTAGACGAAACGGGTTGCGAAATCACGTTAGGCTACCAACACGAATAGGAGAGCTGAGTTATGGTGATGCCTGGAACCGGCGAGCTTGAGCAGCTCGTACCGATAGTAGAGCAGATAGTTGACGGCGAATCCCAGATACCAACCCGTCCCAGCTCGCCGCTGATTCCTCTCATAGAGGAGGAGAAGCGGACGCCGCCCACCCCGACCGCCCCGAGACCGGCATTGCCTGCACCGGCAGCAATAGCCGAGCAGCAGGCTATACAGCTGATCTACGGCACCCCGGTCGTTAAGTGGAATCAATATGTCGGGGGTGATAAAGAATGGCGGGAGCTGTTGCGCTGGGATATCCCCATCGGCTTTACCGGTGACCTTCACGAGATCGCTCTTCAGTCTAATAATGACGCCAAGACCAGGTGGCGCATCGTGATCGCTAACGTTGACCAGAATATCCCCACAGACCGAACGCTAGCAACCCCGACAAATTTCCCCTTTGATAGAGGCATTCTCCCGGGTGGTACCTCGGTTTTCGTTGAGATCATGTCAACCGATGGTGACACTATCACGGTCGATGGCAGCATCACCGGCTCTGTAAGATAAAGGAGGGCCGATTTAATGGCGGTAGAGATTCCTGGCCTGAGCCTTTCTATACTAAGGCAGGAAACAAGGATACAACCGGGACGGCCCCTGCTAATCAGCGGCCGGTTCACTGCTTTTGGCCTTGGTTTCCCAGCCTTCATACGGGTAAGCCTGGAGGGGCCGAGCTACGACCCACAGATCCGGAGCTTCGATACCTTCGCTTCGCCCTTCTCCGGCGACTACACGATTAACGTGCTTGCCGAGAAAGGTGGGAACTATCAGGTCTATGCTCAGGCATTCCCACCGCCGGTGATCCCCACAGGGCCACCTTTCCCAGATGTTGTTCTTCTCCTGCCACCTATAGCTGAGTCTACCCACCCGCCTCTGGTTGTAGGCGGGTTCACCGATACCGGGGTTGACTACCTGCTGCCAGACGGGACCAGTAGATTCCTTGACGCTCCACCACTACAGCCCATAGAGTTCAGGCCGATAATTACCGTAGCACCTGGCATAACTGTTATGGCTCCCGGAGTGCCGACAATTGGCATCCCTGGGATAGCACCACCGCCGCCACCAGCACCACCAGCCCCGCCTGTAGAACCTCCCGAGAGGATTAGCGCTGCTCTGGAAGATATACGCATGTCCCCGGAAGAGATAAACCCGGGGCAGGAAGCGACTGGGGTTATGGCCTGGAGAAACACCGGCCCCAGCCTTCACAGCTTCGATGTTGTCATCTACACGATAGACCAGAGGGGTGTGAGGCATGGCCCAGTCCAGCTGGAAAGAGGACTTTCTATTAGCCCCCAGATACCCCAGATAACCATTATCAGATTCGGCACAGAGGGACTACCCTCTGGCGGCTACTCTATGCAGGGTGAGATCTATGACTCGGTAACAGGGCAACTTATTGATTCCTCGGTTGTCCCATACAGGCTCAGAATCCGGGAGATAGCACCACCGGTGCCACCTGCGCCCCCAGTACCACCACCGCCAGTAGTACCGGCAGTCCCCACCCCTGACATTCTCAGCCAGCCTACATTAAATCTACTCAGGGAGATAAGGGTAGGTGATACCTGGTCAGGCTCGGTCAGCTTGCCGACCGTTGGTGCTGTGCCCTTCTACATCGCTGCACAGCTCATTCTCGTGGACCCCGCTGGCAGGGAAATTGTAGCTGGCGAAGCTGGACGTATTCTCCAGCCCGGAGAAACCCTGAGCATACCCGCCAATCTCAACACCACCAACTTTACCCCGGGTACCTATAACATACTCCTGAGAGTCGTTGACCAGTACGGGGCCCTGATCTGGGAGTTCCCGATGGGCTTTCTCTCCTTACTGGAGGCCATTGCACCGCCACCGCTGCCGCCGGAGATCCCAACAGCCCCGACTCCAGAAATGATACAGACCCCCTTCGTTAACCTGCCATCTCAGGTAACGCTGGGAGAGATCTGGCAGGGTAATATCTCCGTACCTACCGTGTGGCCAGTAACCCTGCCCTCAGTTCCCAGCCTACCTTTATATAACTTCAATGCCCTGGTTCAGCTCCAAAACCCTGCTGGCCAGAGGTTTGACGTGGCCAGAATTTCCAATGCTTTCACCCCGGGCCAACCGATCAATATCCCGGTAAACTTCGATACCAGCGTCCTGCCCTCGGCAGGGATACACGATATCCTGCTAAACATTACCGATCCAATGGGCATCCCTATCTTCGACGCCGCCATAGGGCTGCTTGACATGCTGCCAGCTCCGCCACTACCACCAGTGGTACCAGTCCCACCAGTTCCTTCCGAGTTTCCCACGATTGTCGTTGAAATTGGCCCTCAGACAGTCCAGGTGGGAGACATGGTAACCGTCCCGTTCTCCTATACCCATGTTGGTGGTGAGGAAATCGTTGTCGCCCGCGCTGCCATTGGTGACGTGGTCGCCGGCGTCTTTGATGAGGTATGGTGGGCGGAGAAAACCATAAGAGTACCCCTGGATGTCACTCCAATGACCAGGCCTGATTCCATTGAGATTGAGATTACGCCTAAGTTCGCGGCAGCCGGCATCTACAGCGTCTACGCCAAGATCAACACCTGGCGTCCCAAGGTTATCTCGCCCATTGTGCCCAATATCATCCAGGTGTTAGAGGTACCGGCACCCCCAGTACTGCCCCGGGCCGACATCGCTGACTATGACTTCCAGATACTAACCCCTGGCCCCTTTAACCCTGGAGACACTGTTTCCTGGAGAGCAGTTGGTGTCTACAAAGGGAGAGCTCAGAGCGGCTCCCTGACTATCGCACTGGGTCTAGGTTCATTTGCCCCAATCATAATCAGATTCACCCTGCCAACTATCCCGGTTAACTTCACTGAGTCTATGGACTGGTCGCCCTTCAACTTCTCCGGGTCATTCACTATGCCACCTGGGGTAGAGCTGGGGCGAACCTACAGTGTCCGAGCACGCCTTGAAGCCCTTGAAGAGCCAACCCAGGAGACTGACCATGACTTCAATATAATTAGAATAGTTGCCGAACCGCCGCCACCGCCACCACCCCCGGTACTGCCCAGTGCCGACATCGCTGACTATAATTTCGAGGTAACAGCCGGCACCTTTGACCCCGGAGATACTGTTTCCTGGAGAGCTACAGGTCGGTATAAAGGCAGAGCTCAAGGAGGGGGCCTAACCATATCACTGGGCACAGGGCCAGTGGGCACCTTCATCACCAGGTTTACCCTGCCCTCTATCCCTGTAAGTTTCGAGGAGGCCTATGGCTGGACGGACTTCTCCCTCAGCGGCAACTTTACCATCCCGGCCAATGTAGAGCAAGGGCAGACATATAGCATCAGGGCACGGCTGGAGGCCTTCACGGAGCCCACTCAGGAAACCGATACTGACTGGGGCATAATCAGTATAGCTGCAGCGGTACCAGTCGGGCCTTCCGTATTCTCGAATGTCTCGGTGGCTTACCCCACAGCACCAACTAGGATAGGCGGGTCTGTGAGCTTGCAGGTGAACTTCATGCACCAGGGCGAGGCCGAGAGCGAGTGGCTCTATGCTGCCATCGGCAACGAGAGATTCGGTATCTTTGACGAGATTCTTAATAACAGGAAGGTTATCACAGTCCCAGCAGAGGCGGCGGCCACCTTCCACTCGGAGGTCATAGACATTCCTGTTACTACCGCCATAAGGCCTGGAACCTACGATGTCTACGCTAAGATCGGCATTGGTGTTCGGCCAAGGGCTATCTCCCCGACCACCCACGATGTCATAAGGATTGTTTAGATATGGAAAATATAGCAGCTATAATCGGGGCGGTCTCAGGAATCGCCTCACTTATAGCTATTGTTTACCTGGTGGGTTTCTGGAAGGGTAAGGTGGATACTCAGCTCGGCAGCATCTCCCAGTCTATGCAGAAATACCCGCTGGAAGAAACGGCCCTCATGACCAAGACCCTCTGGGATATCTATGTGGTTGACGCCCTGCGTAACAGGCCAGACCTGGCCGAGCACCACAGCGCCTATAAGCTCAAGAAAGAGGGCCATGACCTAATACCCGATGACATTAAGAAGGACCTGGACCGCCTAGACCTCAACCCGCTTAACAATGAGGCGATTGCCTGTGGCTGGCTGGTGGTAAAACTCCTGGGCACGGAGCGAATCTCACGGATGGCCGAAGGCAATGGCCTGTCTCTGCAGGAGTCCATTGCCATTCTAAGCACATATCTTGAAGAAAAGAATACATCAGCCTAGCTTAAGCGTGGACAAAATTCCCGCCCAAATTTCCCCAATTTTTCGGTAAAACCCCCTTGACAAAACCCCCGCCAAAGTCGTAGTATTGCGTTTATGCTGACCGTTTTCGGTCGGTAGAAGTCGCTTTGGCTGGAGGTGCCCTCATGAGTCGTAACGTAGTTACCCTATCTCACCTTGACCCCGAGCTGCACGAGTGGCTCAAAGATGAGGCTAGCCGGCGTTCCAAAGATGGAGCGCGGGTTAGCCTCTCTCGATTAGTAGAGGAGGCGGTGCGTCGTTTCAAGGCTGATTGCGAGCAGAATCCCGAGGGCGGTCCGGGGTTCTATCTGAGAGATGGCCAGGGGCCGTTTGCCGATGTCCAGACTGCTCTTGAAGCTCTTGGTATTCCACCCGATGAGAGGCCCAAGCACAACCGCTACGAGCGCCTATCCGAGAAGCTCAAGTGCCTGATCATCAAGAAAAATAACCACGAGGAGGTGCTGGAGCCATGTGCCCAATAAAAGGTGTAAGTGACGCCCGAATACTGCCCCGGCTCGGCAAGATCCGCCTCGGTGTTAAGGTTGAGAGACCCAACAAGAACCCCTATCCCCAGGCTACCGATTACTTCGTATGCCCGTCTGAAGTCCAGGCCGTCTTTGGTGAGAAACCCAAGGCGCTCAACATTATGTTTCCCTCTAACGACATGGAGCAGGTCGCCCGCCAGTACCTCCGCTGCTACGGCCAGACATTCGGCCTGGTCTGCTGGGGTGATGGCGAGAAGTGTCGTCGCAAGGTAGATGTTGACAACGGCGATATGGCTGGCCGTGATACAAGAAACTGGGAGTGGCGGGATATGACCTGCGACTATGAGGAGTGCCCCGAGTACGGGGCCCGCTGCCGGCGGGTGATGAACCTGATGTTCATGCTGCCAGATGTCCCAGGGTTGGGGGTCTGGCAAATTGATACTACCAGCTTCTACTCCATCCGTGAGGTTAACTCGACGCTGGGGATCATCACAAACCTAACCAAGACGCCCCAGTTTCCGGAGGGCAGAATTGCCTTCATCCCGCTTACCCTAGTCATGGGGCCTCTTGAGGTCAGTCCGCGAGGCATAAGTAAGAAAACCGTCTACATCATGCACATCAGGTCAGACGTGAAGCTGGCCGATGTTGTCAAGACGGCCATGCTGCCACCGGGCAGAGTGATAGTCCCCGAACCCGAAATTGAAGAGGCTCCCGACGACCTCTTTCCGACCGAGCTGCTCGAACAACAGGCAACCGAGCCAGCTGAAGCGCCACCCCTGCCACCAGAGGCAGACCTCTTTGGCCTAGTTGCCGAGCGGCAGGAATTGTGGACAGCCATTAGAAAATTGATGGGCGAAGTCCATGCAAACGAGAAAGCAGCAAGGAGTTACTTTGCCAATGTCTGCGACATAAGCGTAGCACTGGAGGAGCTCGCTAAGGAAACAGTGCCCCCAGCTCTAACCATCCACATGCTCAAGGAATTTCAGCAGAAGTTAGAGCAGTCACGAATGAACCTGAGTGACTAAAGATTCTGGTGTAACGGAAAATCCGTTACACCCCATTCTTCAGAAGGGGGGTTATGATGGCAATAGAGCGAGTTCAACCCAGAAGTCGGATGTTTCAGGTCGGCGGCAAGCCGATGAAGACCTGGAACGTATGGGTTGGTTGTGATTACCTATGCACCTACTGTAACGCCCGTAAAGCAGCCCTCACCCGCCTTAAGCACTCACCCCGCTACCGCAATGGCTTCATGCCCCACCTGGTTGAGGAGGAGCTGGGCAGAAAGTTTAAGCCCGGCGACTTTGTATTTGTTGGCTACCAGGGGGATATCTCCTTCGCATGGCGACAGCTTATCGTTAACCTCTGCTGTAGTATCACCGAGCAGCCAGACGTAGATTTCCTCTTCTGCAGCAAGAGCCCCCTTCATTACTGGTACTGGCACATAGTCTGGCCAGAGAACCTTCGCCTGGGCGCCACCATAGAGACTAATCGTGACTACCACCTGACCCGGGCACCTGCTCCGCTATACCGCTATATGGCAATGCGAGCCCTGGACCACCCCAAGAAATTCATCAGCCTTGAGCCTATCTGTGACTTTGACCTGGATAAGATGCTGTCTTGGATGGCAGAGATTAATCCCCAAATCATAGAGGTCGGGGCGGATAACTACCACAACAACCTGCCCGAGCCGCCCTGGGAGAAGGTAGAGAAGCTGCTTAACGGCCTAAAGACATTCTGCCCTACTGTCGTCGAGAAGGTAGGACTGCATAGATTAGAGAAAAGCGTAACGGGAAATCCGTGACAGGAGTTCGATGTCCAGAGATAAACCCTGGCTTAAGATGTGGACAGAGTGGCTAGGTGATGCCAAGATGGACAGGCTATCTCTAGCCGAGCAGGGCGCTTGGTGGCGACTGATAAGCCTTACCCATGAGTGCGGACACATTAACGAAAAGGGTAAAGCTGACGGTGAATTAGTCGTGGCCGGCACGCCCTTATCTTTGGTCGAAATCATGAAGAGCCTGAAAATCGCCGAGGAGCCCGACAAAGCCGTTTTCAATCAGATGCTCGATAAAATGAAAAGCGCGGGTAGCCTTCACTGGAACTCTAATACTCTAGTTGTGACCCACTATGAAGAGCGCCAGAGAGTTCTCACAGACACAAAAGAGGCTCGCCGACAACGGCAACATGACCTTCGAGAAAGTCTGAAGGCGGACAAAGAGAAAAGAGAACCAGAAAAGAGAACCCCACCCCAAGATACAGAGGAAGAGAGTAAGAGGAGAGAGACAGAGGAAGAGCATCACGCTCAAACCCGTAACGGAAAAGACGTGACAATAGCAGAACTCTCAAGATGCTACGAGCATTATATTGGTCTTCCCAATCCTCTTGATGCCGATAGGATGAGAGAGTTCGCTGAATATTACGAAACTCATAAAGGTGAGATAGATTGGATAGAGAAGGCTTTTAGGAACGCACCTGTAAATAAGCGTCGATGGCCTTACATACAGGCCATCCTTGAGAGATACATTGATGAAGGAGGACCCGATGGAACATCAGGACAGGAAGTTGACAGACAATACCGGCGAGAAGAGGATGAACGCCGAGGAGCCCATGAAGCCGATAGGCGAGGTGCTCCGGAACCTACAAAGCGACATCAATGGAAGGTCAAACGAAGCGGTTCGGGGCCGGCTTCAGGTGGAGAAGAAAAGCAGTGAGTGCCTATGCCAGAGCTGCGGCAAAACCTTCACCGGGGAAATAACGACTTATATCTTCCCACCGGACTGGCAACAGAAGATTAAGCCTGGCGTGCTGGTGCCCCACCTTCCCAGAGAGTACCGGCCACAGAACTGCCCGGAGTGCCAAGCTAAGCTGGCCGCCGAAGAGGAAGCGAAACGGCAGGAGGAACTAGTCGCGGCCCGGCGTGCAACGGTGGCGGCCTGGCGTAGAACATGCGGGATACCGGTTTACCTAGCATCCAAGACCTTTGACAACTTCGAGGAGGGGCTGCAGCGCGATGCCTTCAGGGATGCTCGTGAGTGGGTGGAGAATTTTAATGTGGAGAACCCACTTGGGTACCCGTCGCTCATCTTCTACTCTGCTGAGCCCGGCCTGGGAAAGACACACCTCATGGTGGCCATGGCCAACTATCTGTTTGACCACTGGCAGGGAGCGCCCGGCCGTGGGCGGAGCCCTATCATCTTTGTCAAAGGCCCCCAGCTGGTCAGGCGTATCCGCTATACCTACAACCTGCCCCCGGAGGACTACACCCACGAGAGAGAAGAAGATGTCTACCGGGAGATAACTGGTGTGCCGCTCCTGCTCCTGGACGACGTGGGCAAGGAGACCCCGTCCAAGTTTACCCGGGAGACATACTGGTATATCATTGACGAGAGGGTGACCAGCGGCCTGCCAGTAATCATTACCTCACGGCTCCAGCTCGAGGGGGCAAATTCCCTTGAGCAACTCATAGGTGAGGACACGGTAGACCGGCTTTACGGCATGGCTCGGGGAGAAATCACCGAGATGACCGGCCAGAGCTACCGGGGCCAGAAGGGGATACCCTAGAAATGTAACGGATTATCCGTTACATAGGAGATGCCATATTGAAGATGGCCATGACATCGGAGGAAGATATAAGTGAGGCTATGAGAATCGCTGTTATAAACTCAAGCTACTATGGGATGAAGCCAGGGGATATCATCTACAATCTCGCCTGCGACAAGATTGCCAACTACCACCGCCAGCTCGGTGATGAGGTCTATGTCGGCCCCTGGGCGCCCATGATTCTCAGTGAGCAGTTCTACACCCAGGATATTGACAAGTTCTACTTCAGCGTCGTGTTCACCTGGGATATTCTAGACATGATTCGGGCTATCAACCTAGTCCAGAGCTGGGGGAAAGAGGTCGAGATCGGCGGGCCGGCGGCTACCTTCATGCATAAATACATACATAAATACACAGGGATAGAGCCCCACCTCAGTCTAGACCAGAGATTCGAGCACGTCCCAGGTTCATACCAGCTCACCTTCACCTCCCGCGGCTGCCCTCACAAGTGCCAGTTCTGCGGGGTCAGGAAGGTCGAGCCCTGCTCGATTGAGTATGACGAATTCCCAATGGCGCCCATGATCGGGGACAACAATATCCTGGCCACCAGCTGGGAGCACCAGGAACTCGTGGTCAACAAATTTGTCAACTTTCGCCGGGAAATTGACATTAACTCGGGCTTCGACGTGCGCTTCTTTCGGGAGGAGCACTTTCATCTCTATAAGAGGCTCAGGCTGGCCTACTGGCGCTTCGCCTTCGACACCATGGAGGTAGAAGAGGATGTGCGAAGGGTGGCAGCCATGCTCAGAGAAGACAACCTGGACCGCCACCGGGTTACCTTCTACTGCCTCCTCGGTTTCCCGAAGACAACCCCCGAGGAGTGTTTCTACCGCCTCAACACCATCATCGAGCTTGGGATGAACCCCTATCCCATGAGGTTCTGGCCGCTCAACGCTCTAAAGCGTGACTATGTTGCTCCGGGCTGGACAGATGGCCTGCTGAGCCGGATGGCAGCCTACTACCAGACACCCTACTTATGGATGGCGGATAGCTGGGAAAACTACCGGCCAGAGAAGAGAAAAAGAAGACAGGAGGAAATATGGAGGAACTTGACTTCAATGGTCTACTAGACAGGTTTGGGCAGGATGGGTTTCAGAGGGGTGAGCAGGTGATCCTGGCCAACTTCGGCACGAATCAGACGCTGCTCTCTCTCATCTTCGGGGTGCCCAATAGGGTTCAACTCATTGACCAGAGGGAGAAGGATGGTGAGATTATCCGGCAGGTGAATCTCATCTGCGGGGACACCATTGTCTGCTATGCCAACACCAGGATACCCATGGCCAAGAACCGGGAAGATGTGCTACTGGATATCAGCGCTGGCACGTTAGGGCTGGGGCAGATTGTTGTCCTGCACAACCTCGCGAATAAGCGGGTGCTAATAGATATCGGGCGGGATAGGACTGGATTCTGGCGCACCTACGCCATCGAGGGCCCCGAGGTTTACCTGGAGATTCACGAGTATTTCCCCAGGGAGCCTTTTGAGAAGGTAGGCTGGATTCAGCCGGAGGTAAAGCATGGCTAGGAGCAAAGAGACCAAAGAGTGCAAGGAATGTCGGGAAACGTATCCCCGGGACGAATTGTCTAAGCGGGGCTTCTGTAGGAAGTGCAGCATTAAACGTATGGTCCGATGGCATGAGGATGAGGCCAAACGGCTTCGTGAACTCTTAGATGTAACGGGAAATCCGTTACAGCAAGGAGGAAACCATGGCCCAGAATAGTATCGAACCAACAGGTCTTATCAAAGTGCCACTTGGCGGTGAGGTAGAGGTGCTTCATCGGAAAACCGGAAAGCCAATAAGGACTACCCAAGAAAAGGTAGGGGATTCACTATGTGACGAGTGTGGTGCAAAGCACCCGGTCTATATCAATAGACCTTGGAAAAACTACAACCCAGATAATATCTTGAGGAGGCAGCTCTCTCCCCCAAAGGATTATTATATCCCAGTCTATGACTCTCTGGAGGAAACTGAGAAAGTCCAGCGACATGATATGCCTGTGCTAGCAGAGCCAGCCCCGGAGAAGGGCGGCTCTCTGATTGACCTTTTCAAAAAGTTAGGAAAGGAGGGATAGCAGATGTGGGAAGCAATTATGGAGAAGGTAATAGCCACCGAGGTAGAGCATCAGAAGATGCAGATTGGCTACTTCACCAAGCGGGAGAAGGTCGGCGAGGTCCTGAAGCCCCAGGTCTACCAGCCGAAACATGAGCCAGAGCAGGCTAGGTTGGTGGCTGTCTTTATAGAGCCCGGTGCAGCCCACCTTTCCT
>JABUBL010000521.1_pt1 | contig 11693 bp, 12 predicted proteins | sample 7240371 | NCBI WGS metagenome assembly JABUBL01 (sample SAMN07256343, study PRJNA390944) | subsurface metagenome | isolation source: Methane hydrate marine sediment | place: Pacific Ocean: Eastern North Pacific, ODP site 1244 | collected 2002
AATAGTGGGACCTCCGTACCCCGATATTGCCGAGGGCATCAGGATGCACAGGTTGGAAAGCCTGAACCTCTACGATCGGCTAATTGAAGGGAAGAAGGGTTTTCTCCCCCAGGACAACCCGCTGCATATTCTCACTCCCCTCAACCTCTTCGAACTCGGGGCGACCTCCCTAGGTATGTTCCCGGAGATATTTACCTTCAGCATCAGAGCCTATCTCAGGATTCGCCAGCTTCTTCCCCATCATCGCTTCGATATTGTCCATGATAACCAGTGCCTGGCCTATGGTTTACTCCAGATAAGAGCCTCGGGGCTGCCTGTGGTGGCCACCATCCATCATCCACTGCCTATCGATACTAAGGCTGACCTGGCTCAGACATCAAGTATCCGAAAGAAGATCAGGCGCACCCTTTTCTATCCCCCGTTTATGCAGGGCATCGTCGCCAGAAGGCTGGATGGAGTGATTACCGATTCTGAGAGTTCGGCGCAGGAGATAAGGAGGATATTCAAGGTGCCCCCGGGCAAAATGAGAACCGTTTATCTCGGCGTGGATACCAACGTCTTCCGCAAACTGGACGGGCATAACAAGGAGTCCAATAGCCTGATAATGGTAGGCAGAACCGAGGATCGAAAGAAGGGCATCATCTACTTGCTTCAGGCCCTCAGACTGCTCAAGGGGGATGACCTCCGTCCCAAAGTGACCATTGTCGATCAGGTGAACTCAGGAAGCCTGGCCCTGGATTTGGTCAGTAAGTATGCACTACAGGATATGGTTAGCTTTACCGGGAGGTTAACCACAGAGGAGTTGGTGAGCCACTATTCAGCAGCGGAGGTTGCTATAACCCCCTCTGTTTATGAGGGTTTTGGGCTTCCTGTTGCCGAGGCTATGGCCTGCGAGGTCCCTGTGATCGCTACCCGTGCCGGGGCTCTTCCCGAAGTGGTGGGAGAAGGGGAGACCGGGATTTTGGTGCCTCCCCAGGACCCCCATGCCCTGGCCAGCGCTATCAAGCGCCTCCTTGCGGATGAATCTATGCGCCGCAGGATGGGCAGTGAGGGCAGAAGACGGGTACAAAAGCACTTCTCATGGCCAGAGGCGGCAAGTAAAATGCTTCAGGTATATGAGGAGGTTTTATCTCAGCGTCGCTAGCTCTTTGGGGTGCACTTGATAACGATGACATCGCTCAGCGAGGGAAATCTGCGAGCAATCCTATCCCCGAAGGCTAATATGATTGCTGAAATCCTCCGCGGCAAGAGGGCCAGTATCTTCCCCCAATAAGGAGCCATCCACAGCAAAGAGATGCCGAGGGTCTTTTTGACCTCAAAATGGCGACTGACCACGCTTTTGAGCAACTGGTAATCGAATTTGTAGGTATGGTCCGGAGGGGGCTGCCAAGGCTGCCTCTCATTCTTCTCCCGAAAGGGAAGCCTCTTGCCTATAGGATACCAAAGCCTCCCCAGGCGGCAGCTGAGGCTTTCGAAATTGGCGACAGCGATTATCGCCTCCCCATCGGGCTTGAGAACATGATGCATCTCCTCCACCGTCTTTTCCGGATCGAGGAAGTGGTCCAGGGAACCCTTGCACATGACTTTATCCAGGGAGTGCTTTCTGAACGGGAGTGCCTCACCAATCCCGCGTACCAGGGAAACATCGCTTTCGCCTACATGCCCTTTAGCCGCGGTGAGCATTTTCCTTGAGGGATCAAGTCCTATCGCCTTTCCCCCCTTTATCGCCAAATGGATGATGCCCATCGCCCGGCCACAGCCGATATCGAGAACAATCTCCCCCGGGGTGAGAGAAACCATGCCCAGGGTTTTCTCATCCACCTTGGAAAAGACGAAAGCGGTATCAGGATAAACCTTTTCTGGAACTACCCCGGCGTCATCCCACTCCAGGTCAACCCCTCTCTCCATTGGCCCTCCGCTTATCTGCCGTACTTTGCTTTCCCTTCCTGGTAGAGGTCGCCTCCGTGGGCGTCATTGACCACAGTAGCGGGGAAATTCTCCACCTCAAGGCGCAGGACAGCCTCGGCGCCCAACTCCTCATAGGCCACCGTATCCGACTTCTTGATCGCCCTGGCGATAAGGGCACCGGCACCGCCGATGGCGGCGAAATAGACCGCCTTGTGCTTTTTGATCGCCTCCTTCACCTCCTGGGAGCGAGACCCCTTACCTATCATCCCCTTAAGACCCTCGGTCAGCAAACGCGGTGAATAGGCATCCATGCGCCCACTGGTGGTGGGGCCAGCGGCACCGATAACCTGCCCCGGCTTGGCCGGTGAGGGGCCCATGAAATATATTGTCTGCCCCCGGACATCAAATGGCAAATCCTGTCCCTGATCCAGGGCCTCGACCATTCTCTTATGGGCTGCATCACGGCCAACATACATGACACCAGTAAGCAAAACGTTGTCCCCGGCTTTGAGGTCTCTTATGGCCTCGTCTGTCAAAGGTAGTGTAACTTTCTTCTGCATTGCTATCCTCCTTAGACCGAAGCGAGAACAATCGAAAGACTACCCCCGCGCCAGTTCGAATATCCTCTAGCTCCCTCCCAAATTTAGTGAAACCTATTAGCGTTTCGCTGTAAATTCTGGCACTGGCAGCTTGGGTTTTTCCTCTGCTGGAGGCGGAGCTACAAGAGACGGCTCTTTCTTTTTGCGCAATCTCAAAGTTTGTGCCAGCACTGTCCTCTTGAGCAATTGAATAGCCAAGGCGGGGTCCACCCCCTTAGGGCAAGCCTCAGAGCAAGCTCCGGCAAGGTGGCAAAGCCAAACGCCATGCCCAGAGTCAACTATAGCAGTCCTTTCCCTTACCCCCTCATCTCGACTATCTGCGCAATACCGATAAGCCTGAGCCAATGACTGAGGTCCTAAGAAGAGCACATCTGTAGCTGAAGTAGGGCAAGCCGCCAGGCATATCCCACATTTCACGCAATAGCTAAACTGCAAGTATTCCTCTAGCTCTTGAGGCGACTGGGTATATTCAGCAGTAGGCTCCTCCATCTCCTCACTATCCGAGCGCAGGATGTAAGGCTTTATTGCCTTGTGGCTCTCAAATAGTGGGATGAGATCAGGGATGAGGTCTTTTATGATGCCATAATTAGGCAGGGACTTGATTTCTACTACATCTTTCCCCAGCTCCTCCACCGGCGTGTGGCACGCGAGCTTGGGCAAGCCATTAATCAGCATGCCACAGGAGCCACAAATACCCATCCGGCACGAGGTGCGAAAGGCGAGGGTGTTATCTATCTTTTCCTTGATGTAGTTAAGACCATCAAGCACTGTCATACCTTTGGTGAAGGGGATGACAAACTCCTGCAAATGAGACTTCTCATCACGAGTGGGCTCATACCTTTGAACCCTGAACGTCAGTTCTTCCGCAGTTAAACTTTTCTCTTTCTCTGTCATAACCATCTCTCCTAGGAATAATAGGCATTAAGCGCAATAAAAGTTCCATATCCAAAGACGGCAATCCCGATTCCCATCATAATGTAATTAAGCGAACGGGCGATAACAGGCGGCCAAGGTAGCTCCATAAGAACAACCCTCAAACCATAAAGCGCGTGGTAAATAGCCACCGCCAAAAGGATAATGTAGAAGCTGGCCCAGCCGGCGCTGGTTGCCCTGTCCATTACACTGCCCCATGATGTTGGCTCCTCTATATGTACGCCAAAGACGCCAGCGAAATCATCCAACCGTAGCGCTGTGACATGTGCCGCGATAAGGAAAAACACAGCAACCCCGGTAATCAGCTGTAGAACACGAAAGTAAGATTGACGCATTGCACACCTCTATACTACAAAGTCAATTAGGATAAGGAGCAGAAGAATCGCTCCCAGCGCACCCATTGCCAATACGATGGGGCGCCTTCGTTGCAGAGCATGACTATAAGGATATATCGGTGGTTTGGGAGCACCTAAGGTGTAACCCAGTTGCTGCAGAATGAGCCTTAGCCCGTTAAGGGCATGGATGAGAAAGGCGGCAATAACAAGGTACTCCCCGACTGCGAATACCGGGTTCTCAAACAGGCTCATGGTGTCTTCCCAAAGCCCCTCTCCGCTAATGCGCATACCATTGGCTGTGAGGTGGAGGATGCCGTATAAAATTATGCCGAGCCCGGTCACCCTCTGGAGAGTATAGAGATAGCGCTCCACATTATATCTGCCAGCCCATACCCAACCCCAGATACCCAGGTAATTCTTCAACGGTTTCTTCTTCACTTCTGCCACGTTCATAGGTCAATACTTCCTTTCTACCGGCTGCCACATCGTAATGGTCATCGGAATATAGTCAAGCCGTGGTCCTTCTGGGGTATAGTAAGCCAAGGTATGTTTGCCCCAATTAACATCGTCTCTCTGGGGGCAGTCCCTCCGGGAATGAGACCCCCGAGATTCAGTGCGTGCTATTCCTCCGACTACGATCGCTTCTGCTATATCGAGGAGGTTAGCCACTTCCAAAATATTGAGAAGGTTAGTATTGTACACCCTGCTTTCGTCCTTGACCCGCACCCTCTTCATTCGCTCTCTTAATTCCCTTATTTTCTCTAGCGCCTTCTCCATCTCCGGACCGGTGCGGAAAACCCCCACCTGACGATCCATGGCGCTTTGCAGTTCGCTTCTGATGACGTAAACGTCTTCCTCGCCGCTCTGATGGCGGTACTGGTCAAATATGAGCGCCTCCTCCTGACGCACCCTTTCTTGAGAAACCGAAACCAGAGCTTTTTGTTCTCGGGCAAATTTAGCTGCTTTTTCACCGGTGATCTTCCCCCAGAGCAAGCACTCAGCAGTGGAATTGGAGCCGAGACGATTTGCCCCATGTAACGAAATACAAGCAGCCTCACCTGAAGCCCAGATTCCTTGTATTGGGGTTGCGCCATCGATATCGACATGGATACCACCCATGAAATAATGAGCCGCTGGTCGAATGGGGATAGGCTCATCAATAGGGTCGATGAAAGCCAACTTTATCGCCACCTCCCTTATTAAGGGCAGGCGCTCATTGATCTTCGCCGCACCGAGATGGCGCAGGTCTATGTGTAAGTAGTCCAGGCCGTCAGGTCCTGGGAATCCCCTTCCCTCCTCGATCTCAGTTATCTCGGAGCGAGACACGATATCCCTGGGAGCTGTTTCCTTTCTCTCAGGGGCATACTTTTCCATAAATCTTTCGCCCTTGTTATTTCTCAGATAGCCTCCTTCACCCCTCGCTGCTTCGGTAATTAGGATGCCGGAGGGTATCAGCCCAGTAGGATGAAACTGGACGAACTCCATGTCCTTGATTGGGAACCCAGCCCTGTAGGCCATGGCCAGGCCATCCCCGGTAGCGGTGAGGGAATAAGTGGTAAAACCAAACATACGACAGGCACCACCGGTAGCGATAACCAAAGCCTTCGCCCTGATCACGAAAAACTCGCCACTTGTCAAATCCCACACCGTTACCCCTTGAAAGGAATTGTCGCCCACCAAGATTGAGGTCACATAGCACTCATCATAACGGGTGACAGAGGCATACTTTTGGAGGATATCATAGAGGGTCTGCATCTCAAAGAAGCCGGTTTTATCGGCGGCGAAAACAGCTCGGTCGAAGGTATGACCACCAAAGGCTCGTTGGTCGATGCGACCATCAGGACGGCGCGACCAGGGGATACCCCAGTGCTCTAGCTGCAGGATCTCTTGCGGCATTTCTTCGACGAAGCGCTGCACAACATCCTGGTCAGCCAGGAAGTCGCTTCCCCTCACTGTGTCCCAGGCATGCAGCTCGAAGCTATCGCCCTCTTCGGGGCGCATCATTGCCGCTGTACCGCCTTCGGCACAAACCGAGTGGGAACGCATTAGCTGAACTTTGGAAACGATGGCAATATCCAGCTCCCCTTTGCTCACCCGGGCTGCCTCAACCGCCGCTCGCAGTCCTGCTATCCCAGAGCCTAAAACTAGCAGATCGTGACTAACACCATTCATTCTACCCCCTTATCGACATCAGCAAAATGGCTCCGAATGAAATATGAGACTACACTGAGCCCTGGAGCCATCTCGCTGAAAGCTCGACGGTCATAATTTTGCCTTTTTCTTCACACCCTGTGATTTTGGCGGGGGGAGTTCCATGGCAAAGGACATAAGATACCTTGGAGAGCATTGACCACGCTAATAGTACAAGGACATGATCTCCCCCCATCTCCTTAACCTTTGCCACAAATTCGCTTTGCAGCCTGTTACTGGAAATGGTGAGCGCCTCTAAAGCACCGCCTCCTTGTGCCGAGCAGCGTGGCATTGCAGGTTTACCGCCACGGGAAGGCTGGCTATGTGCGCAGGGAAGACCTCAGCATGCACCGCTAGGGCAGTAATTCTTCCCCCGAAGCCTTGCGGTCCAACGCCGGTATTATTAACCCGTTCCAGGATTTCCCGCTCTAGCTCCGCCACCTCAGGGTCAGGATTAGGCTCTCCCACCCGGCGCAGCAGCACCTTCTTGGCCAGGATCATTGCCTTGTCTGCCGTGCCTCCAATCCCCACCCCGACAATCACCGGAGGACAAGGATTGCTTCCCGCCTCGTCAACCGCCCTCACCACGAAGTCGACGACCCCCTGGCGACCTTCCGCCGGCTTGAGCATGGCAAGGCGGCTCATATTCTCACTGCCGCCTCCTTTGGGCATCACCGTGATGTGGAGCTTATCGCCGCTCACCACTTCGGTGTGAATAACAGCAGGGGTGTTATCCCTGGTGTTCACCCTTGCCGAGAAGGGCTGGCGCGCTATCGACTTTCGCAGATAACCCTCGTTGTAGCCCTGGCGTACCCCCTCCTCCACCGCAGCGTAAAGGTCGCCGCCGACGATGTGAACATCCTGGCCCAGCTCGAGATAGACCACAGCGAAGCCACAGTCCTGACAAATAGGAATGCGCTCCTTAGCCGCAATATCCGCATTTTCCAGAATCTGCTCTAAGACCTGGCGTCCTAAAGGGGACTCCTCCCTCTCTATCCCCTGCTTCAGGGAATCCAAGACATCATCCCCAAGAAAGAAGTTTGCCTCCTGAAACAGGCGAGCCACGGTTTCGGTCACTTTCTTGGCATCAATCTCTCTCATAGCCCTTACCCTTAATCAGAGCTTCATAATGTTGACCAGCTCCCTCACCGCCTCAGCTGACTTCTTCAGCGCAGCATCCTCCTCAGAGTCCAGCTTTATCTCGATGATTTGCTCGACCCCATTCGCCCCCACCTTTATCGGGACGCTCAAAAATACCCCCTTGATGCCATATTCGCCATCGAGATAAACGGCGCAAGGGAGTATCCTCTTCTTATCGAGGAGGATTGAATCCACCATCTGGGCCACCGCCGCCGATGGGGCATAGTAAGCACTGCCAGTCTTGAGCAGGCTAACGATCTCGCCGCCGCCCTTCACCGTGCGCGTGACGATACGCTCGATGGTCTCTGGGGGCAGAATATTGGTTATCGGCACGCCGCCAACAGTGGAGAGTCTGGGGATGGGCACCATGCTATCGCCATGTCCCCCCAGGACACAGGCAAAGACATCCTCCACCGAGACATCGAGTTCCGCAGCGAGGAAGGTTCTAAATCTGGTGGTATCGAGGATGCCTGACATGCCTATAACACGGTTCTTGGGAAACTTACTCACATGAAGCGCGAGTTGAGCCATAGCATCCAGGGGGTTGGTAACCACGATAATGATGCAATTAGGGGAATACTTCACCACGCTCTCGGTGACCCCTTTAATGATCTCCATATTGGTGAACAGCAGGTCGTCCCGGCTCATCCCTGGCTTTCTCGGCACACCAGAGGTGATGACAGCGATGTCGGAATCCGCCGTCTCCTCATAGCTGTTGCTGCCGATGAGGCGGGCATCGGAAGAAACCACAGGGCCGCTCTCGAGCATGTCCAGGGCCTTCCCCTGGGGTAGCCCCTCGATAATGTCCACCAGCACCACATCGGCATGTCCCCGCTCAGCGAGCCTTTGGACGCAACTAGCGCCTACATTCCCGGCACCAACAACTGTTACTTTTTTGCGCATCGTCCTACTCCTCCATTTTTTCTATTACTGCGTCAGCTACCTCGGAAGTGCTCACCGCTGTGGGGTCGTTGCGATCGGGCTTCATGTCGTAGGTAACCGACTTTCCTTCGACGATAACCTTTGCTACCGCCCTTTCCACCCGATCGGCGACTTCTTTCTCCCCCAGATAGCGCAGCATCATCACCCCTGAGAGCATCATGGCCATAGGGTTTACCTTGTTTTGCCCCGTATATTTTGGGGCGCTGCCGTGCGTGGGTTCAAATACAGCGATATCGTCCCCTATGTTGGCACCAGGGGCAAGGCCGAGGCCACCGATGAGACCAGCACAAAGCTCGGAGACGATGTCCCCGTAGAGATTGGGCAGAACGAGGACGTCGTGTCGCTGGGGGAAGCGCGCCAGTTGCATGCAAAGGCTATCGACGATTATGGTTTCAAAATCTATATCGGGGTATTCCCGGGCTACCTTGGAGGCAGTGGAGAGGAACAGGCCATCAGTGTATTTCAGGATGTTTGCTTTGTGAACCGCGGTCACCCTTTTCCTGTTATTGGCACGAGCGTAGTCGAAAGCATACTTCACAATCCTTCTCGTGGCGCTTTCGGAGATGGCCTTGATGCTAAAGTTCGAATCGTCCCTGATCCCATCAGCGCCGGACTCGATGATGAAGCGAGCAAGCATCTCCCCTTCCACGGTCTCCCTTTCGAACTCGATCCCAAGATAAAGGTCCTCCGTGTTCTCCCTAATGACCACAATATCCACATCTGGGTGCAAAGTGGGGGCCCCGGGGTAGCTCTTACAAGGGCGGAGGCAAACATAAAGGTCCAGCTCTTTGCGCACCGCTACGTTGACGCTTCTAAAGCCAGAGCCTATGGGGGTAGTGATGGGGCCTTTAAGGGCTACCTTGTGTCTCCTGATCGAGTCCAGCACATAACCGGGGAGAGGAGTGCCATATGTGTCCTGGGCACGGTCGCCGGCGTAGGCCATATCCCAGTTGAACTTGACCCCCGTGGCTTCCAGCACCCTCACCGCAGCCTCGGTAACCTCAGGACCGATGCCATCGCCAGGGATCAGGGTAACATCATAGGCCAAGTCGCCGCTCCTTTCTAAGAGATGTCGAAGTCTTTGTGCTTCTTAATATACGGGATAAGCCCGCCTTCATCAATAATGCTGAGCATTACCTCGGGGAATTTGCCTGAGGTAAGCTCTGACCCGGTGGTAACATTCTTAACCTTACCTCCCTTGAGATCAACCTCAAGCTCATCCCCATCCCTTATTTTATCACTATCACAAATCAAAACGGGAAGCCCCACATTTATTGCGTTTCTAAAGAAGATTCGTGCCACCGATTTTGCCACGATGGCGCTCACCCCGGCCATCTTTATGATGACCGCAGCATGCTCTCGGCTAGAGCCTTGACCAAAGTTCCTGCCGGCAACAATGAAGTCTCCGGGCTTCACCCGGGAAACAAAATCAGGGTTAACATCCTCGAGAAGATGCTTCGCCAGCTCAGGCAAGTTGCTCCTGAGGTGAAACCACCTCCCGGGCGCGATGTCATCTGTGGAGATATTATCCCCGAACTTAAACGCTCTTCCCCTAAGCATCTACAATAGCTCCCTGGGGTCAGTGATTTCGCCAGCGATGGCAGTGGCAGCAGCGGTAGCTGGACTTCCCAGATAGATAAAACTCTGGGGATTGCCCATGCGCCCCCTAAAATTGCGGTTGGCGGTAGAAAGGCAGCGCTCCCCATCGCCTAGGACTCCCTGGTGGATTCCCACGCACGGGCCACAACCAGGAGGCAAAACTGTTGCCCCTGCCTCGAGGAAGTCCGTGATATAACCAGCATTCATCGCCGCCATAAGCACCTTTCTGGAGGCGGGGGCAATTATCAGCCTGGTGGTAGGATGGCGTTTTCGTCCTTTTAGCATTTTGGCGGCAATCGCCATATCCTCCAACCGACCATTAGTGCAGGTGCCGATAAATACCTGCTCGATTTTTTCGCCCTTTAGGTCTTTGGCTAAGGCGACGTTATCCACAGCATGGGGCATGGAAACCGCAGGCTCCAGAGAAGTGACATCGATTTCGATAGTTTGTTCATACTCGGCATCGGGATCAGGTTGAAAAGAGCGAAAAAGATCGCCCCGACCTCGAAATTCCAGATAGCGGCGGGTGATGTCATCGGAGGAGAAGATCCCTGCTTTGGCCCCTGCCTCCACCGTCATATTAGCTAGAGTGAAACGCGCAGACATATTCATATTATCAATGGTTGGACCACAAAACTCCAGTGCCTTGTAGGTAGCGCCATCGGCACCGATGATCCCGATAAGGTGAAGACTGAGGTCCTTAGCATACACCCCTTCTTTAAAGCCGCCGCTCACCACTACCTTGAAGCTCTCCGGCACCCTGAGCCAGGTCTTCCCCAGGGCGATGGCAATGGCGACATCGGTAGAGCCCATCCCGGTGGCGAAGGCACTCAGCGCCCCAGCGGTGACGGTATGAGAGTCAGCGCCAATTATTACCTCGCCAGGGTTGGCATAGGATTCCACAACGATCTGGTGACAGATACCCTCCCCGATGTCACAAAGCTGGGCACCATTCTTCACCGCGAAGTCGCGGATAAGGACATGGTCGTTAGCTAGCTCTGGGGTTGGGCTCGGCGAAGCATGGTCGATAAAAAACACCACCCGTTTGGGGTTGGCCACCTGCTCAAGCCCGCTCGCTGCAAGCTGCCTCAACGCCAGAGGCGCAGTGCCATCTTGAAGGAAAGCCAGATCGACCTTGGCAATAACTATGTCTCCGGCGCGGGCATCACTCCCCGAATTCTGGCTCAGTATCTTCTCAGCGAGGGTTTTCCCCATGGCAGCGCTAACCGATTACCGCTAAGACATCGTCTTTCGCCACCCGATCCCCTGATTTGAACCTCAGTTCCTTGATTGTTCCATCGATAGGGGCAGGGATGGTGGTCTCCATCTTCATCGCCTCTAATATAACCACTGTATCGCCAGCTTTAACCTGTTGTCCCACCTCCGCCTCGTATCTGATGATCATCCCAGGCATGGGGGCGAGGACGGCTCCCTCTACGGCGACTGCTGGTGCCGCCTTTGGCGGGGCTGCGGGAGCGGAAGCGGTGGCAGGTCGGTTGGCAGGCATTGCAGAAATGCGCGTCCCTCCTGTCGGCTCTACCTCCACCTGGTAGTACTCATCGCCGACAAAGACGTTGTAAACTCGGAGCCCTGGCCCCTTGGCCGGAACCGGTTTCTCCACCTTCTCCACCAGCTTGCCCGCTTTCGCCTTGGCAATGAGCTCATCCTCCCGCTTTATCTCCTCCATGGTCTTGGGGGCACGGGGAGGCTTCCAATCCGATGGGATCTCCTTGTCCAATCCATACTTGTATCTCAGGAAGCGCATCCCGGTGGTAGGATAGAGGGCGTAGGTTAACACATCCTTGTCATCTTTGGCGATGTCTTTGGCAGCCTCTCTCGCTTTTTCCAACTCGGGCTCAACCATATCTGCAGCACGACAGGTGATCGGCTCCTCGCCACGCTCATAGCCTTTAAGAACCATCTTCTGGATCTTAGGGTCAATGGGAACTGGTGGCTTGCCATATAGGCCCCAACAGTAGTCCTTCACCTCTTTCGAGATAAACTTGTAAGGCCCGAGGAGGGTGTTCTGAACCGCTTGAACCCCCAC
>JABUBL010000522.1_pt1 | contig 11690 bp, 10 predicted proteins | sample 7240371 | NCBI WGS metagenome assembly JABUBL01 (sample SAMN07256343, study PRJNA390944) | subsurface metagenome | isolation source: Methane hydrate marine sediment | place: Pacific Ocean: Eastern North Pacific, ODP site 1244 | collected 2002
CTTTTGCTTCGTTCAAGGTTAGATAAAGAAATTAACAATTATTTCTATTTACAGCACGACTATTAAAGTATTTGAAATACTGAAAGGAGAGAAATGGTACAAATTCCATTGCTGATCTTACTGGCTATTTTGATTTTATTTATATGTACGACTATATTTGTAAAAACAAGAAAGGCATCACGTTTTGGCTGCAGGAGAGATTATAAGGTTAAGTATGTATTCTGTGCAGGACATGGTATTCGAACAGATGGGAGGTGGATAAATGACTTTTTTGATCACATGAGAAATAAACATGAAAAGTATAAAAATTCTAAAGAAACCGTATTCATACCCATGCGTTATGGATTTTTGTTAGCCTCTCTTTGCGTATGGAGATTAGTACGATCTCATCTCATTTATTGGATGGAGCGGAGATTAGCCCTATACTGCCAGATGTATCCTGCAGCATCAATCAATTACATCGGACACTCTTATGGAACTATGTTGGCTTTTGAAGCAGCCAAAAGAAGCGATACCATACAGATTGACAAAATGATATTGGTAGCGAGTATTGTCAGTTCTCATGAAATATTTGATGATACGCTGGGGTTGGGGAAAATTGGCGAATTGCATTGTTACTGCTCAAAGGATGATCCTATGTGCAAGTCCAATCCTTTCGGTCACAGTGGATACTGGGGTTTTCTCAGGAATGATGACCGTACATGCTACGACAAACCATTCGATGACCTGGAAGTTTACAATCATCCTAAAAATGGATACGGTCACAGTGATTACTTCAAGAAGAATGACTGTCTTAATGAATGGGTTGGTATTCTTTCTCCCGAAAAACTTGGTCAACCCGTCTCAGCAGAATCCTGGCTTTGTCCTTTCATCGCCGGAGGTCCCACAATAAGACCAATGTGCGTCAGAAAAGCCTGTATGTTTTTCGACACTGAGAACAAAACGTGTTTATTAGTTAAATCGATAAGTAAACAAAAATAATTTGTTAGATTGACTAATAAAATAATGGAAACTCTTTGGATATATAACCGCAAAGATCAATTTACGAACATAAACAAATGATTGATCCTAGCATGAGAGTGTAATCGTACCATAATGGGATTTAAATAAATATAAAAGGAGGCAAGCAATGATTTGGGACATAAGAGATCAGCAAGATCGTAGAGTAGTTGACTATTCCGGTTGGTTGAATCTCGAGAATTATGAGAATTTAGAGAATAAAGCAGGAGTGTATATTTTTGCAGATGCAAATCATGATGTTAAGTACATAGGCAAAGCTGGCGCAGGCAGAATGGTAGATGAAATATCAAGTGCAATAAATCGAGAAAAAAACAAGGGAGCTTCCTTGGTTAAGGCGTTATATACCAATTCGAGCGAAAACGCGCAATCATTGGAAACAGATTTAATCAATCAATACGACCCGCCCAACAATTTTGTTTGATATCAGTGTAGCAAATAGAATGTTTACAATTTACTGTTCTGAAGGTTAAGAGTAGAAAATTAGATAGTTTTATTGTGCCATGGGGTCGAAGAGGCTAAAGCTCAGAAAACATAGGATATTGTGAAAATAAAAAAGGTAGGAGGTAAAGATGTCTAATAAAGAAAAAAAAATCAAAATAAGTTTCCCTGAAAAATTACGAGGTGGGGTATATGCCAATCAAATGTATGTATTGCATACAAAAGAGGAATTTATTATGGACTTTATTTTGGGAAATCTGCCTGCTTCGACAGTCAATGCTCGTGTGATTATTAGTCCCGGACATATGAAGCGCATAGTAAGGGTTCTACAAGATAATATGAAAAAATACGAAGATAAATATGGAAAAATTGAAGAAGCAAGACCACCAAAAGGAAAAATAGGATTCTCATACCCCACTAAACGTTAAACCGAGAATGATAAATAGGAGATGAACAAAAACATCACTCTAATTTCTTGCATAAAAATCTAAGCACTTTCTTTATTATATCAGCTAACATTGGAGTTTCTTACAATTTAATCCTTGTAATTAGGTAGATTATAACAGGAGGTGATGAAACATCGGATGTAAATGGAAATTAATTCTACCGTATTGTGCATTCTTAGATTGGATGAAGGGGAACCTTGGAATGTGAAGGAAAGATTTGAGAGTTATTTCTTTTTTTGTCTGACCCCGAAACGCGTTAGTCAAACATCATGCAAAATAGCTATCAAAAAACACGACAAAATTTATTATTTTATAATACTGAACTTAAAAGAACGAACTAAAATGACTAAAAATGATATTACTAAACAACTAGATATACTTTTTCAACAGTACAATCTAATTTTTAAGCATCGCGCAACAATTAAAAATTGGTGTATTACAGTCTGGGTAGCTCTTTTAGCAGCAATAACAACAGGGAAAATTAATCTCACACCATTAAGCACATTACTTCTTATGATATCACAGGTATTCTTTTTTTGGTTTCTTGAGGCTATTTACGGTGGGATTTATAAACTACATAATAGTCAAATTATTGAACTCGAATATCGTTTATCCAATAAGAACTATGAATCCAACGATCCCCTTGAAATATATTTCTTGTCACGATATAGGCGTTTTACAAATTGGCAAAAGGTTAAATCGATCCTATATGCATTTTTTAGAATGGAAACAGTTATGTTGATTTATTTAGTCCTAATCTTCGCTTCTGTTGTATTTGTGGTGTCTATCTCTAAAATCGAATATATTTCAATAGTCGAATAAACTTTTGAATAACAATTGTGATAACTTAATAGCAGAGACTATTAAAATATTTAGAAATATGAAACTCTCCACTTTTGGTTATTTTTTACATTTTATTTTAATGTGTGGATATTATAGGTTATTTGGAATTGTATAGAAAAGAAAGGAGGTTTAGAATGAAAATTCTTCGTGACGAACAAGTGAATGAAATATTGAAATTACTGCCTGAGAAATTTGATTCACATACATTTATTTTTGAGTTTATGAAAAAATATCCAAGGGATTATACTGAAGAGCTTTGCAAATATAAGGATTCCAACGACCCTATAAGGATTTTTCATGCAGAGATTGGGAAACTGCTGAAACACAATTCTAACCTAAACGCATTAGGTAAAGACTCAACAAGAAATGTTAGAGGATTACACTCTTATAACGAAAAATGGCAAAAATTGTATTAGTTTTTTTCTTGCAAATTTTGCACATTTGAGATAAGATAAAGAACATTAAAAATGAGTTATAAAATAAGTTTGTTCAAAATTATGGATAAACGAAATAAGGTCGGTTATTCTAAGTTGACAAAGAGACTACATCATAATACAAACCATGGACAGGAGGTAAATTTATGACTAACCAAGAACAAATCATTGAAGAATTGGAAAAAAACATCAAAGATAAAGATCCAGAAGAACAGAAATTTTTGATTAGCATTTGCAATGAGATTCTTAGTAAAGAGTCACCAAGACCAGTATCCTTATTGTTGCAAGAAAAGGTCAACCTCTTAAAAAGTAAGTTTGACGATGCACATAGCAATCTGCTAAAGAAAATGGGATTATAGTATAGGAGGAATATAATGACTGACTGTTGGATTCTCAAAGAAATAACAATTGATGGTTTTAGAGGTTTTGTTAAAACAAACTCTTTTTCAACCCAAGAACCTTTTGTGCTTTTTGACGGACCCCAAGGGTCAGGTAAAAGCAGTACTTTAGTTGCTATAGAATGGGTACTATTTGGTAATGAAATTGCGAAGAAAGCAATTGGTATTGACGAACGTAAAGGCTGGAAAATAAGAAATACTAACTCAGACGAAGCCAAAGCTGAAATTGTTCTACAGAAAGGACAAGATACCCTCAAAGTTGTCCGTTCAGATAAGAAAAAAAAGGATACCCCAGATTTCTATTTTGAATTAAACGGAGAGCGGGATACAGATGAAGTCAAATTGAGTGAAATACTCAAAATTCAATGTAAGGACTACTTCAGTTCAGTCCACTTACATCAAGAAATCATAAGAGCCCTTTTGACTGAAGAACCCAGGAGTAGGAAAGATTCACTTGATCGATTACTTGGTCTCTCTGAATTGCGTAATATTATTGAAGGAATAAAGCATGCAAATATTACAGAAATTCTTAAAGATGCAGATAATAAATTCTCACTAATTGAAAATCAGCTAAATGCCATTATAAAAAATAAAGAGACCGATATTTATAAGGAAAAGGAGACAGGGATCGATAAGGGTCTTAGTGATAATAGATTCTCAGAAACTGGTGCTAAACAGATGTGTGAGGAATTAAGAACTGAGATTATTAACTATGCGAAACAAACAGGGCTTCATATCCCTGATCTGCCATCAGCTAACACTTTGAAGGAAAAACAAACCTTCTCCAATTCAGCCATCCAAACCCTTAGAAAACTTCGTGATGAACAACCTGAATTAAAACAGCACAAGGGGTTACTTGAAAAACAAATTCAATTACAAAAACTACAACAAACCCATAAAGAACTCTTAGACGAACTTCAAACTCTCCAACAAAAGAAAAAGCATATCATCGAAACTGAAGGCGATAAAGAAAAAATAGAATCAAAAATAAAAGAATTGAAATTAAAACGAGATAAAGCAAAAATCAAGCGGAACGAGATTAATACACGAGCTGGAACGATTGAAGAAGCTATTAAATACTTTGAGACTTTCAAGGCTCCCTCAAAAAAACAACCTTGTCCCGTCTGCGAGAAAACAATTGATGATGTGGAAAAACTACAAATACATTTAAAAGAGATAAGGGCTGAGTTGGACGAAGATTTAGCTCCTATTAGGAAAGAGATTGAAAAATATGAGGAAGAAATTAAACTCCTTGAAGATTCAATTAAAAGTCTAAGTGATTTGGACAAAAAAATTAGTAGTAACGATAAGTTACTTAAAGAACATAAAGCAGATATTGAAACTATACTTGAATACAAGATAAAAGATACAGAAGACTCTTTTGTTGTTTTGGAAAAGGAGATTGAAAAGATACTTAAGAAACTTAAGGGCATAGAGGGTATAATAAAAGAATACAATAAGAAGCAAAATGAAATTGAAGACAATCTCGCTAAGTTAGATCATATACTAAAGGTTTTGATTTTAAAAGCTGAGATTGACGACTTAATAAAGATCAAAGAAACCGATGAGTATAAAGAAGTGGAGAATTACAAATCTGCTCTCGAAAAGTTTTCTTCAGATGTCGAATTGCTCAGTCAAGCAATAAACACTGTCCTTGAAAATACCGCAAGGGCTAAATTGAATGCAGCGAAAGCTAAAATAGTCGATATATTCAAGTCCTTAGCAAACCGTCCTGATTTTTCAGAAATAGAGATTGATCCTGAGAACTTTGAAATTATGGCAATTAAAAACGATGAAAAAATCCCTGTACTGTCAATTTTTAATGTGGGTGATTTAAATTGTGTTGGTTTAAGTATTTTCTTAGGTCTAGGAGCTACACAAGAATTATCACACAATCTTGGTTTCCTTATTTTAGATGATCCATCGCAAAGCTTAGACAACGCTCACAAAAAAAATCTTGTTAATGTATTGAATGCTATCCCAAGCGATAAGCAAATTTTAGTTTCAACTTCTGAATCCGACCTTTCAAATTTGCTTATGAACAAAATAGTAAGAAAAAAGAAACATTACAAGTTTGCACCATGGACAGATGATATAAAAGGAGTAGAGTTAGAGGAGACTCAATAAAAGTAATGGAACCAACAGTTTTTGAAACTTTGAGGCAAATAAGGGAGAAACATGGTCAAGGGGAATTTGGTAAAATTGCACAAAAACTTGTTGGTATTGCACTTTGCCGATTATCTTTTATAGTAAAGGAACGAAGCGTTCAAGATGTGGATATTGAGGCAGTAAAGGATAATTTGAAATATTGGCTTGAGGCTAAAACGACAGATAAAGACAAAGTTACTATAGGGAAAAAAGATGTTAATGGTTTGAAACAATGCCAGGCATTGCATGGAGGAGTAACTGGTTATGCGGTTTTAAAAGTTAGTTTATTATCTGATTGGATCATAGCCTCAAGCAGAAATATCAAATCAGGAGCTGTCAGAATTGGCAAATTCAGCACTCAGAAAATCATGCCATTAAATGATGACATAAACAAAATCTTCCCATCTATTGTAAAGGAATATGGCGCTCAAATTTTATCTGCTAATAAAGGTAAAGCACAGTATGTTGCAGATAAATTTCTAAAGATAGAGATAGAGAAGAAGAATTAGAACAAATTGAAAGTGTTAAGATACATATTTATCATTCGCATAAAAAGAAAGGGCAAAAAAGTGTCATATTGTCATACCGCGTGGCTGTTTTTCTTATAAAAATGCAAGGAGTTGTTAAGACTTTAGATAATTGTTTTCACAAAGGAGGAAAAAATGGAAACAAAAATTGAACATTGGCCATTGTTATCATTCAAGGAATATGAAAAAGACATTGACCCAAATCCTACATATCAAAGGTCATCTGTGTGGAAGAAATTTCAGAAAGAAATGTTAATGGATAGTGTTCTGAGAAAAATTGATATTCCCAAAATTTATTTAAGAGAACTAAAGAATAAAGAGTATCAATATGAAATTATTGATGGGCAACAACGAATGAAAACATTTTGGGACTTTCTAAACAGCGAATTTACATTGAATGCTGAAGCCGAAGATTTGATAATCAATGGAATAGTTTATTCAGTCAAACGTCTTAAATACGAGAATTTAGACGCGAAAGTAAAAATTGAAAGGATCCACAAATATACTCTTGATATTGTAATAATTACAAATGCTGATGAGCGTGAAATAGCAGATTTGTTTTTTAGATTAAATAATGGAACACCCTTAAGCCCTGCAGAAGTGAGAAATGCAATCCCTGGGGAAATGACAAATTTTATAAGAGATACTGCAAGAAATCATCCGTTTTTTACAAAAGTTACTTTTTCAAATAGAAGGTTCGCCTATGATCAAGTTTGTGCTCAGATGATGATGCTTGAATTAAACTATGGATTAGTAGACACTCAGGACAGATTGCTAATCAAGATGTATAAGAACCATCGGCAATCAGTGCCAAAATGGGTAAGTGCAAACTTGATTAAGAATCTAAATACCTTAAATAAAGTATTTATTGAGAAAACAAGATTGTTGAACAGAGCTTCAACCATAAATGTTTATCTACTGATATCCTATTTATTGAAAACTACAAAGTTAACAAAAGAATTTTATGATACATTTTTAGCATGGTATCAAAAAACAGAACCTAAGAGAAGGAAGGATACAGAATACAAGCTTTATATGACAAGTTCTGCGAATTCAAGAAGATCAATTGAGAATAGATTCAGAATCATTATTTTTGATTTTTATAAATCATTCAAAACAATGGGATTGATTGAGTTAGATCCAAAACGTAATTTTGATGATGATCAAAAAGCTGAGATATATGCAAAAGATAATGGAATTTGTCAGATTTGTTCAAAAAAGCTATCAGAATATAATTGGCACGCTGACCATAAAGTACCATGGATAAGAGGTGGAAAAACAGTTATTGAAAATGGTCAAGTTTTATGTGTCAAATGTAATTTAGAGAAGGCAGATAAACTTTGGGCGCATTAAAATTTTATTGTATAGGTAATTAAAAGGTGTCTCTCCCCTTTTTTGTTATAGTCAACTTTTCTTAACAATGTTTTTTCTTGATATTTCTAAGAATTTACTATAAGATACTATAAATTATAAGATTAGAAATGAGCATAAATCAAACCCATACGGAGTCTTTGAGAAACAATATTATTCTTACTGTTTCCAATTATTGCAAGAATAGAGACTACATTAGATTGTTATGCTTCAATCATTAGAAAAATTTGTTATGACAAAAACTATTAAATTGCATTTATCATTATGAAACCAGAAGAAGAAGCCAGGCAACAGATTGACCATTTGCTGGAGTTAGCTGGCTGGAAGATTCAAGATTTAAAAGAATTAAATCTCGGAGTTTCATGTGGTGTAGCGGTTCGTGAATTTCCTCTTAAGGCTGGTCCCACCGACTACTTACTTTTTGTGGATAGAAAAGCTGTTGGAGTTATCGAAGCAAAACCTGAAGGCACAACACTAAGTGGTATTGCTGAACAATCTAAAAAATATATAACTGGTGTACCTGAAGACCTTCCTCATGTTCAAGAACCTCTTCCTTTTGCTTATGAGAGCACAGGTGTTGAAACTTATTTCAGAGATGAAAGAGATCCCAATCCCCGTTCACGAAGGGTATTTTCATTTCATAAGCCAGAAACATTGAAAGAATGGATCTCAGAAGGCAATATACTCAGGGCAAGACTTCAGACACTGCCACCTTTAATTACTGAAGGTTTGAGAGACTGCCAAATAGAGGCAATTACAAACCTCGAAAATTCCTTTAAAAAGGCAAGACCAAGAGCGCTAATACAAATGGCTTCAGGTGCTGGAAAGACATATACAGCCATTAGTTTTGTATATCGTTTAATAAAATTCACAAATGCAAAAAGGATTCTTTTTCTCATTGACCGAAGAACGCTTGGAAAGCAAACCTTCCAGAAATTCCAGCAGTATATTACGCCTGATGATGGAAGGAAATTTACAGAACTATACAATATCCAGCACCTTACGACCAATACAATAGATTTCGTTAGTCGTGTCTGCATTTCCACTATTCAGAGATTATACTCAATGCTTAAAGGTGAGCCTGAATTTGATCCGGAACTTGAGGAACATTCCATTCTTGATTTAGCCCCCTGGGAAGATGAACCAAGAGAGGTTACCTATAATCACCAAATCCCTATCGAGACCTTTGATTTTATCATAACCGATGAGTGTCATCGCTCTATTTACAATCTTTGGAGGCAGGTGCTTGAATATTTTGATTCATTTATTGTAGGGTTGACCGCAACACCTTCCAAACAGACCCTTGGATTCTTTGACCAGAATCTTGTTACAGAATATCCCCACGAAAGGGCGGTTGCAGATGGTGTAAATGTGAATTACGAGGTTTACCGTATTAAAACCCATATCTCTGAAGAAGGCAGCATGGTTGAAGCAGGACATTATATAGATGTAAGGGACAAACTAACAAGAAGAATACGGTGGGAACAACTGGATGAGGATTTAGAATATCCTTCCACTCAGTTAGACAGAGGTGTAGTAGCTCCTGACCAGATAAGAACAGTTATACGGACCGTTAAGGATAATCTTTTTACAGAAATATTTCCAGGCAGAAAAGAAGTCCCCAAAACTCTTATATTTGCCAAGAATGATTCCCATGCAGAGGATATAGTTCACATTGTAAGGGAGGAATTTGGAAAGGGTAATGAATTCTGTAAAAAAATAACATATAAAACCACCGGAGAGAAGACAGAGGATTTAATTGCCAGTTTCAGAAACTCCTATAATCCACGAATTGCAGTATCTGTTGATATGATTTCAACTGGAACGGATATTAAACCTCTGGAATGTTTGATTTTTATGAGGGATGTTAAATCAAGGGTCTATTTTGAGCAGATGAAAGGTCGTGGAACTAGAATTATCTCCCATACAGATCTTAATGCGGTCACTCCGGATGCAATTCACAAAACGCATTTTGTGATTGTAGATGCTGTGGGTGTGTGTGAAAATGATAAAACAGATTCCCGCCCCCTTGAAAGAAAAAGGAATATCTCGTTTGAAAAACTTCTACTTTCAATTGCAATGGGTAAAAGGGATGATGATGCGCTAACTACACTTTCCGGGAGGCTTGCAAGGCTGAATAGGGAAGTAGACGAAGATGAAAGGAGTGAAATCGAAGAAGCCTCCGGAGGTAAGACATTAAAGCAAATTATCAACAATCTTTTGGATGCAGTTGATGTTGATAAGAATTTCGAAAAGGCAAGGGAAATATTCAATACTGATTTACCTACAGAGGAGGAGATGAAGAAGGCTCAAGAGGAACTTGTGAAATTTTCCTGTGAGCCTTTTGACAATCCGGAGTTCAGGAATACAATTATTGCTATTAAGCAAAGAAACGAACAAATCATTGATACAGTTAGTAAAGATACCGTAATTTCCGCAGGTTTTGACGAACAGGCAAGAGAAAAGGCAAGGACAATTGTTGATACCTTTAAGAAATTCATTAAAGATAACAAAGATGAACTTACAGCATTGCAGATAATTTACAGCAAGCCATACAAAAGACAGCATGTAACATTCAAAGAAATAAAACAACTGGCAGAAGCGATTGAGAAGCCGCCTTACTATCTGACTCCTGAGGTTCTCTGGCAGGCTTACGAGAAGTTGCAGAAAGCAAAGGTACACGGAGCCGGACCAAAGAAACTTCTAACAGATATAATTTCATTAATACGCTTTACCATTGGAGAAAGCGATATACTTGAGCCATATTCAGAGACCATAAACAGAAAATTTAATGAATGGTTAGAAGACCAGGAGGAATTTGGAAGAAGATTTACATCTGAACAGATGGAATGGCTGAAGATAATAAAGGAACACATAGCAACAAGTTTAGGAATAGAAATGGATGACTTTGAACTCGCACCTTTTTATGAGAAAGGTGGCGCTGTGAAGGTATCTCAGGTATTTGGAGATGAATTGGACGAAATATTGGGAGAATTGAACGAGGTGCTGGTGGGATAAAAAGATAGGTCTCCAGTATTTTGGATATCAAATTAAGGGGAGAAAAATATGATAAAAAAAATAATAAAAATTAAAAATGTTGGTAAATTTGAAAATTATTCGTTTTTGAAAGTTCTCCATTCCAACTTGGGGTAGGTTGTAACGAATATTATTTATGCAGAAAATGGAGCTGGCAAAACAACGCTTTCCGATATTTTTAGGTCATTGAGAGATAATAATGTTAAAGTCATTAAGGCACGGAGAACTATTGGAGGTACAAACTCTCAAGAAATAGAGATATTAACAGATTCCAAAAAGAAAGCTTTCAAGGAGAATAAGTGGAATAGTACATTAGAGAATATAGAGATATTTGATATTTTCTTTGTAAATGAAAATATTTATTCAGGCTTTGAAGTATCTTCTGACCAAAAAAAATCTCTTCATAAATTCGTAGTTGGCACCGAAGGCGTGAAATTAGCAGAAGGAATTAATACCATAAAAACTAAAATTGGGGAACAGCAAGAAAAACTAAAGGAAGTAAAATTGAAAATTAATCCTTATTTAAAAAATGTTTATTCATTAGAAGATTTTGTTAATTTAAAAGAAGATTTAGAAATTGATAAGAAGGTAGTAGAAAAAAAGAAGGAAATTGAAACTGCAAAAGCCTACGAAGAAATAAAAAATAAAGATTTATTGAAAAGATTAAATTTGTTTCAGTTACCTATAGATTTAACTAATTTGAAAACTATTCTTCAAAGATCTATTACTACGATTTCTTATGAATATTTACGAAAGGTAGAGATTCGCAAAAAAGAGTTAGGAATGGGGGATGAGTCGGAAGATTGGTTGGAAAAAGGTCATCGACATATAAAAAATAAGATTTGTCCTTTTTGCTTGCAAAATCTTGATAAAGCAAAAGAGATAATTGAAGCATACAATCAATACTTTAATGAAGAGTATAAGAATTTAAAAGCAAGCCTTTCGGATTCAGTGTCAAATATTCAAAAAACAAATATTATTGCCGAAGTAGGCTTTTGCAGTTTCAATTTCCTTCTTTTTTTCTACTAC
>JABUBL010000523.1_pt1 | contig 11684 bp, 12 predicted proteins | sample 7240371 | NCBI WGS metagenome assembly JABUBL01 (sample SAMN07256343, study PRJNA390944) | subsurface metagenome | isolation source: Methane hydrate marine sediment | place: Pacific Ocean: Eastern North Pacific, ODP site 1244 | collected 2002
CCGTGGAGGAGTCCCACTGGAAGGGCGTGATGGTCTCGGCCCACGCCCACGGGGGGCCCGGGCTGAGGGCGGCTGTGGAGGGGGGAGTGGACACCCTTGAGCACGGCACCTGGCTCTACGAGCAACCCGACATGGTCAAGATGATGGTGGAGAGGGGCACCTACTTCATCCCGACCATGGGGCCCCGGTTTCACCCTGTCTACAGCGACTACGAGAAGGCGAGGGCCGGTGAGCTGGACGAGGAGACGACTGAGAGGGTCCTGGGTGCGGCCGACGCGATCCGGAGGTCGCTGCGGATGGCCCACGAGGCGGGCGTGAAGATAGCGGCTGGAACCGACTTCATGCGGTGGGATCTGTCCCCCCTCGCCTGGGAGATCTACATCTACGTCAGGGCGGGTGGGCTCACCCCGATGGAGGCTCTTGTCGCGGCGACGAAGACGGCCGCGGAGGCCTGTGGGCTCAAGGATGTTGGGACAGTCGAGGAGGGGAAGATAGCGGACATGATCGTCGTTGACGGTGACCCCCTCGGGGATATAGCGGTTCTCCAGGATGAGGAGAAGATAGTGCACGTCTTCAACGCGGGCATGCACAGCGTCAAGGACGGCAGGATCAACTGGTGACCACAGTTTTTCACTGTGTCTTCCTTCTCCCCTTTTTATCATAAAAACTGTCTACCGCTGATTCAGGGTGTGATATTAATGGAAAAAATAGAACCCCTCGGGTCCAGGTAAGATATTTGGCTCGGTGGCTGTGACCTTAATCTGTTTTTGGAGGCCTCAGGCAGGCTGGGAAGTTTCCGTTCTCCCTGTGGTTCCTGACGCAGTCGCAGCATGTCCCCTTACGGGTGCAATCAGCTGTGCATGGGCATCCCTGGAGGTTTAACGTTAGATTCGGGCATACAACGCTCATCTCTTTGTCACCTTACTTCCCTCACTCCCTGTCGAGGGAATAAAAATCTTCTCACAGGGACCTGGTTCTCTGATTCCCGGTCCTGCCCTCTCATCAACGATGTTGATGTCCCCGTATCGTTCTTGCGGAGCCTTTATGTTGAATCCTAATGGTTCTGGAACGCGAGTGGTCTACGTGGCGAGGGCTAAGGAACACGGTTTCTCAGTGGAGATGAAGTCAAAGGAGTACGTCAGACGGGTATCGGTCTCGGATAACCCCCGGGACGCCGTCATCTTCGAGGGCTTTCTAGGTGAGATAGAGGAGATGGGGATGGTCGAGGGGGTCATCCTGGAGATCAGGGCGGCCAACGGGACCCTGAGGATCGACATCTCCGAGGAGGAGCTTAGAAGGGCCCTCGCAAGGAAGAAGAAGGACACGATATAGTGACTAGGCTGGGACGATCTGTCACTGCTTACATCGGTATTGTCTATTGTCACTTGTTCCGAGTCGGGTCCTTGGTGATGAAATAGTAGATGAGGACGGCGACGACGTTGAATGCTCCCATGAACCATCCCAACTGGTTGTAGTGGTATGTGACGAGCAGCCATCCGCCGAACGCTGTTCCCATGGCTGACCCGAGGCTCCCCGTGGCGCTGGAGATGGACATCATCGTCCCTCTGAACCTGGGCAACTGCTCGAGGGTCAGGTTGGAGGTCGCTGAGTAGAGCATTCCGTTGAGGAGGGCCCCGAGCCAACTCGAGACGAGAACCAATGGCAGGTACTCCAGGTTGTAGACCCCCACCAGGAAGAGCCCGGCGGGGATAGTCAGGAGCACCGCAAGCTTCTTCCGCCCGAACCTGTTCACGAGCCTTCCGCTTGAGACGCTCCCCACTATGTAGCATGTGGCCCCGACGATGGTGGAGAGGGACGCGAATCCCGTTGAGACCAGGAACCTCTGCCTCAGCAGCGAGGAGGAGAAGGAGAGGTGGGTGCTCCAGGTGGACAGTATGATGAGGTTCCCCGCGAGGCAGGCCGTGGCCGAGGTGTTGGTGAAGACCGCCCTGAAAGCCTCGACGACGCTCCCTCCCCGTCCTCCCTCGTCGCTCCTCGGTCGGGGAAGTCCGTAGGAGGCGAATATCAGGCTGAGAACGGTCATGGGGAGCACGAATCCGAGGAAGGCCCATCTCCATCCGCCGATCCCGGAGATGTAGGCGAAGACCGGGGCGCCTATGAGGTAGGCGGCGGCGGATGCCCCGAGCATCCAGCCCATGGTGGAGGCTCTCTTATCGAGGGGGAGGTACTCGCCGAGGAGGGACTGTGACATGGGGGTGACCATGGCCATGCCCACGCCAGAGATGGAGAATAGGACGAGTATTGCGGTGTAGCTCGGGGCCAACACGCAGCCCAGGGCGGAGACCACGATGAACGCCAGACCAGCCATGAGGAGGTGCTTGTGCTTGAACCTGACACTGAGCCCCGCCATCAGGAGGGACATGACCACAGCCACCATGGCCGAGGAGGTCCTGATCTGCCCCATCACGCCGACGGAGGTCCCGAACGTGAAGGCGATGTCGATGAGGAGGAGCCCCGTGAGCATGCCGGGGAGCTGCAACACGAACCTAGCAAAGCCTAGGGATGGAAGCACCAATCTGGTCCCCGACTCCTCGGATTGGATGGAGGTCTCTTCGTCCAATTATGTCAGCTCAGAATGAAGACATCAATATTTTCTAATTTATAAACGATTTGCCTGAATCGAACGTATTCATCATATTTACTTGAGGCTTCATGGCCCAGAAAAAACAGAAGAACTCATAAAACCCGCTGCAGACTCTGGATGTATGCGAATCGGCTTCGACCTCGACGGAGTCCTCTGCGACTACGACGACGCGGTCTTCCACATGATCAACCGGCTCCCCAGGGAGGAGCTGAGGGTAGCCCAGATCCACTACTTCTCCACGAGGAAGCCCCTGCTGGACACGGGGCTCCTCCTCCACGAGGGGGACGAGTACCACGTCATCACGGGCAGGAACCAGGGGCTGAGGGAGCTGACCCTCAGGTGGTGCGCAAAGCATCTCCCTGGCGCCGCGAGCGTCCAGGTTGTGGGAGGGACCCCGAGGTACGAGTTTACCGAGGAGGAGTTCACCGGTCTGGACCCCGAGTTCTCCCTAAAGGGGAAGAGGGACAAGATAGTGGAGCTGGGGATCGACGTCTACTTCGAGGACGAGCCCCGTAACGTCAGGAGGCTCAGGGAGATGCTGCCTGGGGTGGCCATTATCCAGTACGGTGGTATCCTAGAGAGCGAGCACCCCTCGACCCGGGGGGCATAGTGGAGGCGTCTGGTATGAAGATTAACAAGTATCTGGTGGGAGCGGTCCTAGCTTTCGGAGTCTTAATGATCTTGTTCAGCCCCGAAGGGGTGGCCTTCAGCGCCTTCGCCCTAGTCCTTGGCCTCATTATCGTGATCCTGACGAGCGAACCGATGATTGAGGGGCTCCGTGACTTCGGCCTCCAGATGGGATTCTCCCCCCACGTGACGGGGATCATCTCCAGCCTGGCGTCGAACCTCCCAGAGGGGGTGATGACGGGGTTCATGGTGTTCTCCCCAGAGCTCAGGGAGGTGGCCATCCTCACCGTGATGCTCGCCTCGGCCTTCAACGGCGTCCTCCTGGGCCTACTGGTCATCATGCTCACCTACAAGGGTGGGGCCATCGAGCTGCCCAAGGCGGCGATGGAGCACGACATCGAGATAATGAGGATCGCCATAGCCCTCTGTGGCATCGTCTTCGGTACGGGAGTGATATTGAACCTCTTCAACGCCGATCAGAGTGCGTTCCTGCCCATAGAGGTCCCCATCTTCCTCCTCATCGCATACGTGAGCTACCTCTACTTCATATCCCGCAGCGCGGCCCAATCCGAGAAGAAGGGCGCAGACGACGGGTACCCCCCCGGGTCGGAGCCCCATAAGCGCGGCTGGCTGGCTCCCGTCCTCCTTGGGCTCGTGGGCATCATAATCGCCGCTGAGCTCATCGCTGGTTCCACCGAGTACCTTGTGCACATGCTTGACCTCCACGTGGTCATCGCCGCGACGGTGATAGGCTTCGCAGGGAGCGTCCCGGAGCACGGGATCGCTCTGATCGGGGCACGTAAGGGCCACGTGGAGATGGGGGTCTCCAACCTGCTGTCCGGGATAACCCAGAGCATCATGCTCATCTTCCCGCTGCTGGCCCTCATGGTCCCGGTCCACCTGGACGGATACGTCATCTACCAGTTCCTGGCCATCGCCGCCACCCTCTGGATCGTGAAGAAGTCGATTATAGACGACAACAGGCTGACGCTGGACGAGGGGTTTTCCATCCTATTGATCCACACCCTTGGGATTCTGCTCTTCGACGAGCTCAGCGTGCTGATCTAGGTGGGCTCCCACCAGCACGGGTAGGAGACCTGCCTAGCCCCTTCATTGGAGTAGGCTGTGATCACGTCCTCGTCGAACTGGAGGATGAACCCGTTCAGGTACCTGTAGTTCCCCCTGATCGGGGGTATGCCGAGCCAGTAGAACTTGTAGAGGGCCACCATCTCGCCGTGGGAGGCGTAGATGTCGACGTTGCCTGGTTCCGCACCTTTGAGCTGGAGCAGTACCTCCTTGGCCGCCCTCTTTGCTAGGTCGAGGGGGTCCGGGAAGACTGTTCTCGAGAGGCGGTGGCTCAGCCAGTCCGAGATGAACCAGCTTCCCTCCGGGTGGTCCCAGATCGCCTTGTTCATTCCATCTTCCAGGGGGAGGTTCATGTCGGGGAGCTCCCCCTCGAAGCTAACCCTCGCCCCTATGGACTTGAGGCCTCCCGCTATCCCCTCGGCGGTCTGCCTCGTCCGAGGGAAGCAGGTGTGATACATCCTGTAGGTACGCTCCTTGGGCAGCCTTGAGCCGAACTCGTGGGCCGCTTTCTCGCCTTGCTCCGTCAGCTTCGCGGGGATCAGGTCCTCAAAAGTGCGATAGTTCACCTCGGAGTGGCGGAGGATCAGGATAGCCGGTCTGCCTTCATCCACTTCGCTGAAGCGTGAGAGCAGGGAGAGGACAGGTTCGCCCCACTCAACGGAGTCTAGGACCATGGGCAAAACTGAGCCTTCGACTATTTAACGTCTGGCGGAGCCCGAGCACTCACCGCAGATGACCGGGTGCCTCGTCGATGCGGTCAGGGTAGTCCGATATTATCCCGTCGACGCCGAGCCCCTTCATCCTGGCTATGTCCTCGGGCTCGTTTACGGTCCATGCGAAGATCTTGAGGCCTCTGTCGTGGGCCCTGACCACGAAGTCGGGGATGACCGTCCTGTGGTTCGGGTTAAGGGAGTAGGCGCCGTGCAGCTCGGCGAACTCCATGATGCCACCGTCGTCGAGGGCAAACAGGACCCCTGTCCTGACATCCTCGGAGAGCTCCCTTATGGCGGAGAGCTCCCCTAGGTGGAAGGATGAGACGTGGAAGCCGGAGATTTCCCACTCCTTATCGACGGCCGCCTCGATGTGCTCCAGGGCGGACCTGGCGGTCCCCAGTCCCTTGAGCTCGATGTTGATGCCCATCCTGCCTGTGGCGAGGTCGATGACCTCCTGGAGTGTGGGTATCCTCTCCCCCCTGCCGGCGTCCAGGGCCCTCAGCTCGTTGAGGATCATCTTCGCGACCTCGCCGGTGCCGTTGGTGGTCCTGTCCACCGTCTCGTCGTGGATGACCACCAGCTCACCCGAGCCGCAGATGTGGACGTCGAGCTCCACCATGTCGGCGCCGAGCTCCATCGCCCTCCTGAAGGACCTGAGGGTGTTCTCGGGCTCGTGGCCCGCTGCACCCCGGTGGCCCACCTTGACGACCATGGGCTGACTAATACTTTCTCGATTAAAAAGAGGCGGTCAGAGGAAGTCGTAGCCTTCCAGCCCTAGCTCGTCCCTGATCTGGGCCAATTCGGCTCTGAGGCTCTCGTTGATGGGTGCCCTCGTCCGCTCCATGCGGGTGAGGTGCTCCTTCTCGCCAGGGGTGTAGATCCGCTCCCTACCGGGCATCCTCCTGGATGAGCGGAGGGATCGCATGATGTCCCCCGCCGTCCTCTTGAACTCCTCTGGCTCGGTGAACGCGGAGATGTCGACGGCCATGAAGAAGTGGCCCACGTTGACCCCGGTGACCGCCCTGAGGAAGGCTCCACTCTGGAGGGCAGATGAGAGGACCTCGACGACGGTGGAGTAGCCGTAGCCCTTGTGGCCCCCGGTCTCCTCTTCAGATCCACCCAGGGGAAGGAGCGACGCCTCGCCTCGGACCAGTGCCCCCAGTATCTCGTCAGGGTCAGTCATTGGAGCCCCGTCTCGGTCGATGACGAGCCCCTCGGGGACGGGCTCCCCCCTCCGGGCCTTGGCCTCGATCTTCCCCCTCTGGGTTATGGATGTGGCGGCGTCCAGGAGGAAGGGGAATTCCTCGTCGGTGGGGAACGCGAATGTGAGGGGGTTGGTGCCCAGCATGTTCTCGACGCCGTGGGTGGGGGCGACGGAGGGTCGGGCGTTTGTGCCGGTGACGCCGATCATGTCCTCCTCAGCGGCCATCAGGGCGTAGTAGCCTGCGATGCCGTAGTGGGTGGAGTTGCGGACGGCGACCATGGCCATGCCGTTCTCCCGGGCCTTGGCGATACAGGTCTCCATGGCCCTTTTGGCGATGACGTGGCCCATGCCGTGGTGGCCGTCGATGACGGCGGTGGTGGGGGTCTCGCGCATAATATCGAGTTTGGTGATGGGAGACTGGATGCCGGCCCTTATCCTGTCGTAGTAAGTGGGCTTCAGCCTGTTGACGCCGTGGCTGTCGATGCCCATCCTGTCGGCGGAGACCAGGACGTCGGCGCAGGTCTTGGCGTCCTCCTTGGGGACCCCGACGCCCCTGAAGACGTCCACCATGAAGCGTTCCAGGATCTCGAAGTCGATGGTCAGTGTGTCCTCTGCCATGTTGAGCCTCCTATGGGTAGGTGTGGGTGTGGGGGTATTACGCTTTTACGGCGTGGATGAGGCCGTCTCCGTTGGGGAGGGTCTCCCGTATGATGTCCGTGAACCCAGCCTCCTCGAGCATCTCCCTGTACTCCTCCTCGGCGTAGTAGCCGGCCTCGTCATCCCAGTTGAGGTTGATGAGGTACCAGCCGACCTCCTCGACGGGGGAGGTCCTGGAGTCGTCCATGATGTGGCCCAGTACGAATATGGACCCGCCTGTGTTCACTGAGGCACCGATGTTCTTCACCGCCTCCCGGGCATGCTCCGGAGAGAAGACCTGGACGAGGGCCCTCAGTATTACGGCGTCGAAACTGCGTTCGCAAGGCCCCTCCAGCACGTTCCACTCCACGATGTCGACGTCCGTTATGCCCTGTTCCTTTAGGAGGGCCTCGGCGATGGGGGTCACCGATGGGAGGTCGGTCACGGCGTATTTAACACCGGGGTAAGCCTTGGCAAGGGAAGATACCAGTCCCCCTGACGCCCCTCCGACGTCGGCGACGGTGGCGTACCGGCTGAAGTCGAACCTCTTGGCGAGCTCCTCCCCGGCCTTGACGGCGACGGGCATGGTGCCCCGGAAGGTGCCGAGGAGGGCGTCGAAGGGGAGCCCCTCGTAGTCGAAGCTGTCCACGGCCTCCCCCTTCCTGAAGGTCTCGGCGGTCTTGATGCCGGCCTCGAACATCCAGTACTTGAGGTAGGGGTTGACGGTGACGTGCTCCCCCAGGTAGCCGGGCTTCCCCTTGACGAGGTAGTGGCTGGACTCGGGGGTGTTCGAGAACTTTTCTCCCTCCACCTCTACCACCTCAGCAGCGACGAGGGCATACAGGAGGCGCTCCGCAAAGTGAGGCCTAGTCTCCAGGGCGGCTGCGACCTCCTCGGCGGTCATGGGACCCTCATCGAGGATGGTGAAGACGTCGAGCTGGGTCCCAACGAAGAAGGCGATGGAGGAGTAGAGGGAGGTGGAGTGCCTCATGATGGTGTCGGATCTGGGAGGTGGTCCCTTTTCACTCAACTTAGAGCCCCAGGACCCCGGCAATGTTCCCGCCGAGAATCTTATCCTTCTCCTCCCTGGTCAAGTCCAGGCTCTCGATGAGCGTGATCTGTTTCTCCTGCTCCAAGCCTATCTGGGGGCTGCACCAGTCAGATCCGAAGACAATGTTCTCGATTCCTATCATGCGGAGCAGCTTGGTAGTATAGGCCGTGCCGTTGAGCTCAGCGATGCCCGTGAGCCCCCAGGAAGTCTCAACGTAAACCCCTGGTATCTGCCCCACCGTGATTAGGTCTAGGTAGCGGGGCCAGCCCATGTGGCCTATTATTATGGTGGCCTCGGGGACGTGCCTCTTGAGGGTGTCGATGTGCCCCGGCGTACTGAGGTTGAAATACCCCCTGACCATCCCTCCCGGGTAGCTGTGGATGAGGACGGGGACGTTTAGCTCCGCGGCGCAGCTTATCAGGGGTACTATCTCGGGGTCTGCCGGCGAGAAGGAATGGCAGTCGGAGTGGAGCTTGAGCCCCCTGAGCCCCAGGTCCTCCACGGCAGTTTTCAGCTGGGTCACAGAGTCCGAACTCTTGGGGTTCATGACTCCTGTGAACCCAATGATCCTCTTTTGGTGCTCCTTCATGAGTTCCGAGAGGTGCTCGTTGGAGATCATCTCAGGGAAGCCCATGACCAAGGCCATATCAACACCTCTCCGATCCATGTCCTCAAGTAGGAGCCCCATTGTGCACTCACCTCGCTTGAAGGGCAAGATGAAGGTTCCGCCCTCCACAATTAATATTGCAGCGGATTCTTGGTTGTGCGGTGGACCGCATAGGTGTACATGGCTATCAATTATCAACGCATAATCCCCCTTCTACTCTTAATCCCATCTTATGATAATTCTTTGGGGCAGTCGTATCAGAAGGTGAGTGCGACTCAACATAATTCACGCAAACAACATAATTATCATGACACTGACCTCGTGGTTAATGCAACTCTTGAAGCTAAGCCCCAGCCCTGTTCATGAGGCCCCAGATGATGCCGACGCTAATTATCACGATGAGGGATACCACTGCCGGCCACCAGATCTGCTCCATGAAGCCCCTCTTCCCGGGCTCCCAATCGGGTTCCTCCATGAGGCCCTTGGCTGTGTAGTGCGATACGATGCTCGGGTCCTGCCATTTTAGGTTCCTCCTGTAGTCCGCTTCGAGTGCGTTGTCTATCCACTCCGTCTCGGGGGCTTTTCCCCCAATGTACCAGAGGTGGGGCCTTCTCCTACCTCCCTCGTCGTCGTACCTCCGGATCTTCTGGATAATCCTCCTGTAGAGCCTCTTGAGTATGGCTGACCCGTCCTTCAGTTTGAGTCTTCATTTATCCTAAAATAAATGTTATTGAATGGTGCAGACGAATTAACGGTTTAGAGAGAGGATCCGATCCTCAGTGCCAAACGAAGGAGTGGGGGCCAAGTGTCCACCAGTGAAAAGACCGCCGATCGACGGAAGGAACTCGAAAAACCCTCCACCAGATCACTATAAACAGCCACAGACATGAAACAACGCTTATCATATGCTACCCCTCACAGCCGCCAGACGCTTATCCCCAGCCAGCCGCATAGGCCCAGCAATATTTAATAGACCCAACCCCATCACCAAGGTGGAAAACCATGAAGGCCCGCAACTTCAGGGAGATCAAGGGGATGGCCTACACCCGACGCAAGTACATGAGGGGCATCCCGGGATCCAAGATAGTAAAGTTCACAATGGGCAACCCAAACGGGGAGTTCAGCCACACCGTTGAGCTCGTCAACCTCAAGGAAGGCCAGATCCGCCACAACGCCCTCGAATCAGGCCGAATCGCCGCCAACAGGGTCCTCGAACCCCTGGGAAGGGAGAACTTCTTCCTCAAGATAGTACCCTACCCCCACATAGTCCTAAGGGAGCACAAACGCATCAACGTCGCCCAGGCGGACCGATTCCAGGAGGGCATGAAGAAGGCCTACGGGAAGCCAGTGGGCACGGCCGCCGCCCTAAAGAGGGGGAAGACCATACTCCTCGCCAGGGTGGACGAGGAGAACCTGAAGGATGCCAGGGAAGCCCTCAAGCGGGCCTCGGCCAAGTTCCCCATACCCTGCAGGGTCATAGTCAAGAAGAACAACTGACCCACCGAACCCATATTCTCATACCACGGGTAACCTGCCACGGGTACAAAGGATAAAAGCAACCACAACCCAGCCAGCATGAGGGCCCAGATGTACGACCTGGAGACAGAGAGAGCCGCCGACGAGATCCGGAGACTCAACGCCAGAAGGGTCCTCGTCCAGCTCCCGGACGGCCTCAGACCCGGAGGCCTCACCCTCGCAAGGGAGCTACGGCAGCTCACCGGGGCCGAGGTCATCCTCAGCGGAGACTCGTGCTACGGCGCATGCGACCTCGCCCTCACCCAGGCTGACACCGTGGGCGCCGACCTAATAATCCACTACGGACACAGCCCCATGCTCCAGGCCCCCGGAACCCCCGTCCTCTACATCGAGGCCAGAATCGGCTTCGACGCCGAGGCCCTCCTTGCCCAGGCCCGATCCCACCTCAAGGACTGGGGCACCATCGGCCTCACGACCACCGTGCAGCACGTCCACAAGCTGGAGGAGATAGCGGAGTCCCTGAGGAAATCAGGACATGACGCCATCATCGGGACGGCAGGGGGACGCGTCGCCCACGACGGCCAGATCCTCGGATGCGACTACACCACCGCCCAGACCATAAAGGACAGCGTAGACGGATACCTCTACATCGGAGCCGGTGTATTCCATCCCATCGGCCTCTCCATCGCCACCGGGAGGCCCGTCGTCAAGGCCAACCCCTACACATTGACTGTCGAGCCCCTAGACGACCGTCAGGTGATCCGCACCGCTATGAAGAGGATGGCTGCCATAGAGGCCGCAAAGAGGGCCACCAGATTCGCAGTCATAGTGAGCCTGAAACCAGGCCAGCTCCAGCTGGAGGCAGCCCTCGCGATGCGGGAGAGGCTGGAGAAGGCGGGCAAGGAGGCCACGGTGATCGTCCTCGACGAGGTCGGCCCCATCCAGCTCGGCAACTTCACCGAGGCCGAGGCCTTCGTGGAGACCGCCTGCCCAAGGATCGCCCTAGACGGCATCGCAGAACTCCACAAACCCATCCTCACACCCGCCGAGGCCCTGGTAGCCCTCGGCGAGATGGAGTGGGAGGAGCTCTGGGGACGTAACTATTTTAGCGTCAGCCACGATCACATGGTTTATAATGATGAGATGTGATACCAGCACTGCTTTCGCGGTCTCAAGGACCCCAAAAGCGCATCCATCACTTTCAAACAGATCAAAGAGCTGAAAGAAAAAAATGTCTAAGAAAGGATACAAGGACAGGGACGTTCTCCCCGGAGACGAGCTCGCTGTCATCGAGGTCCTCCAGGATGGTGACGGGACCTACCAGAAGAATGGCCTGGTCAGGGCCGAGGAGCTGGGCACCGCCAGATACGACCTCGACAAGAGGGAAGTCAACGTCGAGAAGAAGACCCGGGAGCTCGTCCTCCCAGAGGACGGCCTCGACGTCATCGCCGAGGTGGGCTCCGTCATGAGGCGGGACGCAAGGGTCGACATCAACATAATCAATGGTAGGAAGACCACCAAGTCCTTCACCGGCGTCATCCACTACTACGACGTGGACAGGGAGTTCCAGAGGGACATGGCGAGCGCCGTCAGGAACGGCGACATCATCAAGGCGAAGATCATCAACGTCAAGAACCGGCTCAACCAGCTCAGCATAAGGGGGCCCGAGTACGGCGTCG
>JABUBL010000524.1_pt1 | contig 11674 bp, 10 predicted proteins | sample 7240371 | NCBI WGS metagenome assembly JABUBL01 (sample SAMN07256343, study PRJNA390944) | subsurface metagenome | isolation source: Methane hydrate marine sediment | place: Pacific Ocean: Eastern North Pacific, ODP site 1244 | collected 2002
TTTTTGGATATAATTCTGGGAATAGCTTGCTCGGTGCAGATGGAAGTGAAAAGGATTTCACCATCCAGCCGGCATTCTCCTGTACGGTCACTGTTACTTCTCCAAATGGTGGTGAAGTATGGGGCGTAGGAGAGGTTCACCCGATAACCTGGACGACTTCTGGAACCAATCCTCACCATGTTATGATTTACTACTCCGCTGATGGTGGACTCCAGTGGAACACTATCATCACATATCCGAATACTGGCAGTTTCAACTGGACTGTACCAGATGATACAACATCCACTGCACTTGTGATGGTCAAGGCTCTAACACAAACAAATGAATTGATTGGCGAAGATATTAGTGATAATCCCTTTTCAATTGTTGCAACTAGTGTTGAAGAAGAGGCTTCTGTTACGATCCCGAAACCGTTCTCAGTTTTCGTTTCCCCTGTTCCAATGACGGATTTCGTACGATTTACCATTAATAAAAATTCCTCTTCAAAGGTCTACCTTTATATAGTAGACATAACAGGTAGAATTGTTCGAACTCAAGAAGTAGATGACTATCTCGTTACCTGGGATGGAAAGGATAATTTTGGAAAGAGAGTCAGATCGGGTCTTTATATTTATAAGATACACTCAGGAGAGGATAGGGCTACAGGAAAGATTATTAAAATACGGTAGGTTCTGAAGAGTCGCTATGTTGAAAAAGGGGAGATTTATATCTCCCCTTTTTATATTGACCTTAGAATGTATCATTGCTCACTCCGTAAAATAAGATATCTATTTTTCTCTATTTAGCAGGTTAGTTTCTCTCACTTATCTTTCCCTTGCGAGCAAATTCGTACTCACTCTCTGACAATATGAGTTTACCACGCCTTCACTTTGTTCAGGCTCGCAAGGACACCTCTTTAACTAACAAAAAAGGGCAGACACGAATGGTGTCTGCCCTTTCTTAACAATGCTAAGCAAAATTGCTTATGGAATTTCATCCAGTTCTTTAAGGATAATTCTCATGAGTTGTGTAGCTCTTCCCTTTTCGAGGTAGGAGATAGGAAATCCAAAGTAGAAATAAGAAGGCATTGTATGTTCAGCGTGTGTGAATCTGATTGCACAGGGTTTTCTCTCATAATCTGCATTGTCTCGGTAATGGTTTAATGTGTAAAGGACATCAAGATCACCATCATATTCACCCCAAAAATCAAGCTTCATAACCTCAACCAAAAAATTATTCCATATAAAATACCATATTATTGATTCGTTGAGAGAAAGGTATGGTAGTGTATCTTGAGCAAAAAATGCAGTATCGGTTTGAACGGGAGTGATATTTGTGTCGGATACAGAACCAGCAGAAAGTATAATATACTTACTAATGTGAAGTTCAGTAAAGGGAAATGGCTTTTTTAATGCAAATGTTACATTATCAGTATAATTACCTGTTTTAAGGATTATTGACCCTGTAAAAATAATCCTGCCACCAATATGGAGGAAATCAGTAATGAGTTCCTCTTTATCAGTTAAAGATGTTGGAAAAGCGGATTTGTTTCCTCTTGACCATATTATTGTAGAGTATTCTCCAAATGTAATATGATTACAGTCGTCAACTGTATAATCAAGAGAATCATTTGCCAATCCAATTGAATCGTCAAGAATTGAATGATAAAAAGGTTTAACAATATTGGAATTTACCCATCCATCTGTAAGATTAACCCATAGAACATTTCTGAAATCTGGATTTTCACCTATTTCAGGTATAACAAAATATAGTGTTTTCCACTGTTGATAAAGTTCTAATGTTGTGTCCCAGGGTGTTACTGTACTATCAACTGCATAATATATTGTATCTAAAAGTGATTGGTCTACAGCACCAGCATCATCCATAGCCCTGAGATAGATAGTATGGTATCCTTCCTCAAAAGGTGAGTTATCACCTGTAAAATAGAAAGATTCTCCACTGACAGGGTCAGACCATCCTTTATGGGTTACAGGGTCAAAGTTAATTGTTGTATCGTCCCAGCAGTATTGGAAACGGCAAGGAAATACCTGATCACTATCTATTGCAGTCCACTCAAAATTTATACCTTTCCAGATATCTGTAGTATCACTTAGAATGAAACGTTGTGAACTGTCCTTTGGGGTAAAAATAAATCTTGTATTGGGTGGAATATTGCTTGTTCGGAAAACCCTTGTTGCTGGTGAAGGATCTGGTTTATCCTTATTGTCAACTGCCCTAACATAGAAAATGTGTGTGAATTCAGTGTCCGGAATAGGTGCCTCGAATGCAATAGTGTCCTGTGTTGCAAGAGTAGAGTCCATATAGAGAGAATGCCAACCGGAACCTACAATGTTTTCATCGTATGTAGTATCATCTATTGCCCAATCATATCGTGTAACGATTCCATCCACATCCGTTCCATACCAGTATATTATCCTTGCGTGATATATATAAGAACTATCTGGCGGAACATTTATAATGTATGTCTCGGGTGCTTGATTTTGAACATCAACAGACTTTGGTTTTTTAGTGCAACCTGTAAAAATAAGTAGTATTATGGAAAATAGAGAAAGAAACCAGAGCATCTTTTTACTCATCGTACCTCCTTCATAATTTTATATAGTATAAAATAGAATATAAAATATGTCAAGTAAAAAATGTAAGGGATGAGAATTTTTTCAGGATGTGGGATAAATCTGTGTAATCATCCGTAAAATCTGTGAAATCAAAGGACTCAAGATTTGTTTTCAGAGGCTTCAAAAGAAGGTGTTGACTTTTTTTTGCTTATCTGTTAGATTTTACATATGAAAGGATTTAACCTGAAGTCTTCGATTTTTCTCATCCTGACTCTTGGAGTAATAATACGATTTATTTATATCCTTGAGATACGGAAAGCCCCATTCTTTTATACACCTTTTGGTGATCCAGATTTCTTTGATAAATGGGCATTACATATTGCCCATGGCGACTTTATTGGCAAAGAGGTCTTTTTCAAGGCACCCCTTTATCCGTACGTTCTTGCTTTTTTCTACAAACTGATGGGACATAATCTTCTCATACCGAGATTTCTTAACATTCTTTTTGATGCATGCTCAATATTCCTACTTTTTTTAATCGGGGAAAAACTATGTAATAGAACAGTTGGTCTGATTGCAGCATTTATAGCCTCTTTTTCAGGAATCCTTATTTACTTTTCAGGAGAAATACTTGGTACCTCACTTGCCATTCTTTTGTCCCTCATCTTATTATATCTCCTTTTAAGCGTAAATAATAAAATGTGGAGATGGTTAATTGCAGGTTTTATTTCATCACTTTTAGTCATTGTCCGTCCGAATTTTTTACTATGTATTCCAGTTATTATAATATATATTTTTTTCAGAAGAATAACAATGCGCTTAAAAATTAAATCTTCCTTCATCCTTCTTTTTGGAACAGTGACCATGATTTCAATTACTGGAATAAGAAATTATGTTGTTGGAAGGGATTTAGTTCTCATTAATTATTCTGGTGGTGTAAACTTCTATATTGGAAATAATGTTTCAAGTGACGGTGTCAGTGCTGTTTTGCCTGGATATGGAAATGATTGGGATGAATATTCTATTGCAGAGATTGAAATGAAACGGGAACTCAAGCCAAGCGAGGTTTCGCGGTTCTGGTTGATAAAAGGGTTAGACTTTATCAGAAACCATCCCGTTCAGTTTGCATCCCTATTTATAAAGAAATGTTATCTTTTATGTAATGGCATAGAGATCAGTAATAATCAGAATATATATCGTTATGTGAAAAACTCCCATCTGATGAGGTTTTTGCTCTTTTCTTACGGCACAAGAAAATTCTATTTCGCTTTCCCAACTTCGATAATTTTCTCGCTCGGGTTGTCTGGAATCCTTCTAACATTAAGAAGGAGAAGGAAATTTCTACTTCCTTTTCTTTTAATTGTTTCTTTTGGGATTTCTGTTGTTCTTTTTTTTGTTTCTTCAAGATACAGGATGCCACTTTTTGCATTTATTATTCCCTTCTCAAGTTATTCTGTCTATTGGTTCCTTGAACACCTCAAGGAGAAAAGAAATATTTTTATATGGATCTTTTCCTTTATACCATTTTTCATTCTATTTAATTTTGATCCATACAAAATCTCAATGGAGGACAACACGATTGAATACTATAATCTTGGGAATGCATATTTAAAGAAAGGTGAACTTGATAAGGCAAAGGAGTACTACGAGAGAGGCATAGAGACAAATTTTCATTTTCCAAGACTACATCTTAATCTTGGCGTAGTCTATTTTAAGGAGAATAATCTCAAAGAAGCAGAAAAGGAATATCTAACTGAGATAAAACTCAATCCAAAGGAAGCAAGGGCATATCACAATCTTGCTGTCCTTTATGAGAAAGAGGGTAAGGTGAAGGATGCTATTGTATATGAAAAGAGAACGATTGAGAAAATGCCACGGTTTGTGGACCCGTATGTCAGTATAGGACGGTTGTATGTGAAGGAAGAGAAGTATGATTCTGCAGTGGGGTTTCTTGAGAAGGCGAATAGATTGAAGAAAAATAATAGTAAAATTGTTTCACTTCTTGGACTTGTTAACCTTAAACTAAGACGGTATGATAAGTCAATTATCTTCTATAGAAACGCAATAGAACTTGTAAGCGATGACGCTGTCTTACATTATAACCTTGCTGTGGCTTACATTGCGAAGGGGAGATTCGGGGAAGCTCGTAAACATCTTCTTCGTGCACTATCCTTGAAGGAAGATTTTGCCGCTGCACATTATAACCTTGGTTTGATATATGTAAAAGAAGAAAATATGGAAAAAGCAAAAGAGCACTTTAAGGAAGCATTACGGATTCAACCTGATCTTCTTGAGGCTAAGAAAATGATTGAGAAAATTGAATAAATGTGTTATAATAAAGATGGCAGGACAGAGATTGTAGAATAGAAGGTAGCCGTAGACTCTTGTCCTGAGCCTGTAGTGAGGTAGACGAACTGCGGAGTCGAAGGTTTAGCCTGCGACAGGTTGTCATTGCGAGTGCTTCTTCATGCATTGCTTTTGCGAAGCAATCTCATACTTTCGTGGCTTATGGCAGTTTGTATATAACTGATAATCAAAACAAATAACATAAGCTATAAGTAAAAGCAATGACACTACTTTGGTTCAATGACATAGTTAACCAAATAATCGAAATAACACAAATGAATAAAATGATTTCAATAGTAGTTCCAGTATTTAATGAGGAGGATTCCCTCGAGGGGCTTCTCAAGGCAATAAAGGATAGTTTGGATAAAAAGAGTATCTCTTTTGAGGTAATCTTTGTAGATGATGGAAGCAGTGATAGGAGTTGGTCTATTATAGAAACTCTCTCGAGAAGATTTGAAGAGGTAAGGGGGCTGAAACTATCACGGAATGTAGGACAACATAATGCTATAATTGCAGGATTTGAAAATTCAATAGGTACATATGTAGTTACAATTGATGCAGATATGCAGGATAATCCCGATGTTTTACCGAGAATCTACGAGAAACTCAAATCAGGTTTTGATATTGTTGGTTGCAGGAGAAAAGTAAGAAGGGATAATTTTCTACGGAGATTTTTATCCTTCGTAATGCACTATACAATAAGACATTTTACAAAACTTGGTAGGGTGTCTACACGTGAATTTACTGACTTCGGTTGTATGTTAAGAGGATACAGGAGATGGGTTGTTGAAAAGGTTATTGAGTTAGGTGGAAAATCTGTATATATACCTACATTTGCTGCACTGATAGGTGGAGATTTTTGTGAGATTGAGATTGAACACGTGACCAGGGTGAAGGGAAAATCAAAGTATGGCATAAGTAGACTACTGAGTTTATACTTTGACATGATAACGGACATTTCGCTTTTACCTGTTCAGGTAATAAGCCTTTTAGGTATCTTGCTCTCTTTTGCTGGTTTTGCTCTCGGAGTTATTATATTTTTGAGAAGAATCTTTATTGGTCCCGAGGTGGAAGGTGTTTTTACCCTTTTTGCATTTCTTTTTGTTTTTACAGGTGTATTGCTCATATCAGTAGGTCTGATAGGTGAATATGTTGGAAGGATTTATAAGGAAGTGAATAAAAAGCCCAGATTCATTGTTACAGAGAAGTCCGGATTTAGGAAAGGATTGCGCATCGGAGTTTTTGCTTATTCTGAGGTTGGATACTCCTGTCTTGAGCAACTTATCAGGATGGGAGAAGACATAGTTTTTGTAGTTACACATAGGGATAACAAGAATGAGAATATCTGGTTTAGAAGTGTCGGTGAACTTGCTCATAAATTCAATATACCACTTCTTAAGCCTGAAAGTATAAAGGAGGGAAAATTTATCAATGTGATTTCTTCTTTTAAACCAGATGTTATACTTTCTTTCTATTTCAGGAAGATTTTTAGTGAAGAATTGGTTTCTATTCCTTCCCTTGGATGTATAAATCTACATGGTTCTTTACTTCCTACTTACAGGGGAATGGCTCCGGTTAATTGGGCAATCATAAATGGAGGAAAAGAGACAGGTGTTACATTTCACTATATGACACAGAAAGTCGATGCAGGTCCTATTATTGTACAGAAGAGGATAAAGATAGAAAATGACGATACAGGGCTTTCACTAACAAAAAAGATTGCTTCCTGTGGTGCCAAACTTCTCGAAGATGTTGTGGAGGGTCTCAACAAGCAGAATCTCAGATCAACTCTACAGGATGAAACCAAAGCAACCTATTTTGGGAAGAGAACACCATCTATGGGAGAGATTGATTGGCAGTGGGATAATGAGAAAATTTATAATTATGTGAGAGCCCTTACAAGTCCATTTCCTGGTGCATTCTTTGTTTTGGAAGATAAAAAATGCATAATTTGGCGTGGAGAAAAGAAGGAGTGTGGGAATCGGGAACCTCCTGGGACGATAGTCGGTATTAGCAGGGACTCTGTTATTGTGAAAACAGGAAGTGGTTGTTTCAGGATTACAGAGGTTGAGATAGATGGTGAAAGACTCAATCCTGAAGGATTTGTAAAGCATCTCAAGTTAAAAAAAGGAAATTCACTTGGAGGTTAAGGATTTTTTCAATCTCTATTGGAAAAAAAATCATATTAGATGGTTTGATAGGTATTATGATTTCCTTGAGATTATAAACAAAGACGTTTTTGATAACCTTTCAAGTTTTGAAAAAAAAAGGATTCTTGCTGTAGGCTTAGGAGATACACAGGACATATATTATTTCAATATATTGGAAGGAGAGGTAATATCCATTGATATCTCGTTTGATGGATTAAAAGGACTAAAGAAATTCCAGAGAGTTCAGATGGATGCGAACGAGATGGGTTTTAAGAAAGGAAGTTTTGACGTGGTTTTCTTGAGGACAGTAATGCTCCATCTTGATCATAAAAAGGTTTTGCTCGAAATTAAAAGGATTCTGCATAAGGGTGGAAGATTATTTTGGATTGAACCACTGCAGGATAATATATTTCTATGGATATACAGGTTCATTATTTCCCCGGGTAAGTTCACTAAGATAGATTATCTTACGTACAAGGAGATTTTATCATTCGGACTTTTGTTCAGGAGTTTCTGGCACAGGGAATATTTCTTTTTTACAGTTCTTCTAATTCCTCTCTATATTTTCTTTCCACACGCGAGAAGGTTTGTCCAAACACTACAAAGATTAGAAATGAGGATTATTGATAGGGTTACTTGGTTGAGAAGGTTATGCTGGATAAGTTATGGTTATGGAGAAATATAAACCCAAATGCGTAATGCCACAGAATGACACAGAAGTTCACAAAGAATATAGAGAAGTTGAGAAAATAAGAAGATGTAAATTGTAACACCAAATGGAAATGTTTTTAGTTTTTATTTTCTTATATTCTTTCTGTGTTTTGTCTGTGAATTTCTGTGGCTAATGTGTAATTGGAGATAAAGATGATTGTTATAGATGTAGGAAATTCGAAGGTGAAAATTGCAATTTTCAGTAAGGAAGAAATTGAAAAGAAATTTATTTTTGACACATATAGATGTCTCGAACACGAATTTTTAAGGAGGAAGGTCTTTGGAGAAGTGGGGGAGAATGTTATTGCATTCTCTTCTGTTGTTCCTGAGATAACAAAGGGGATTATTTCAATATCAAAAGAATTGAAAAAGAAATTTCTTGATGTATGTGAGGTAAAGAATAAGGTATTGAAGATTAATTATGATGTTGTCGAGTTGGGCGGTGACAGACTAGCAAATGCTGTTGCTGCTTATAAAAGATATACTCCTCCGCTTCTTGTTATTGACTTCGGGACTGCAACGACATACAATATTGTCCTTGCAGACGGTACTTTTGACGGTGGAATTATTGCTCCCGGTATTAAAACCTGTATTGATTTCCTTATACAGAACACAGGTTTGCTGCCCGAAATTCCCCTGAAGCATCCCGATACATTCCTTGGACACACAACAAAGGATGCACTTATCTCAGGATTCTATTACACATTTTCCGGTCAGATGAAGGAGATATTCAAAAAAGTTCAAAATCATATAGGAAATGACTATACAACAGTAGGGACTGGTGGATTGGTTGATTTTGTGCTTAGAACATTTCCTCACATTATACCAGATAAGGATCTGACACTTTTTGGGATAAAGATGCTTTACGATGCAAACAGTGAACAGATGACAGATAGAGAACAGTGAAAGGTGAATAGTAAATAGGGAAAACAGAGGATAGAAAGACGAACTGAAGATATGGGATGGAAGATACTTGGTAAACTCCGTCATTGCGAGCCCCGTTAAATAAAGGATGAATGATAAATGAAAGTATTTAACGGGGCGCGGCAATCTCATATTGACAAATTTGAAGTTCAAGAGTTGAAGAACATAATGACTCAATAACTGTATATTGTAAAATTATGAAGAAGAAGTTTCATTCAAAAAGCGCAAAGGAAACAATGAAACACGGTGAGGAATTTGCAAAGATATTAAAACAGGGAGATATTGTTGCATTCTATGGAGAACTTGGAAGCGGCAAAACAACGATGATAAAAGGAATATGCAAGGGTTTTGGGGTAGAAAAGGGGGTGAAGAGTCCAAGTTTTGTTTTCTTAAGAATATATAAGGCACAGTATACCCTTTACCATTTTGATTTTTACAGGTTGAAGAGGAAAGAAGAACTAATAAACGCAGGCTATGATGAGTTTTTTTATGATTCAGGGATTGTTCTTTTAGAATGGGCAGATAGAATAGAGGATTTGCTACCCGAGTTACGCTTCGAAGTGGTTATGAAGATTAGTAATGAGAATGAGAGAGAAATCCATATCTCTCACACAGGACGGAGAGTATGGAGTATGCAGTAAGAAGAAGGATAAACCCCGTTAGAAAATGAATTTTCTAACGGGGTAAAGGATAAAGGACAAAGGACAAAGGATACAGATGAATATTATTGGTCTCGATACAACAACACATAGTTTCTGCATAGGACTTATACAGGGAGAAAAAATCCATAGTAGAATTATTGTTGACAACAAGGGTTTCCATTCCGAGGAATTCCTTCATTACCTTGAGAAAATCTTAAAAGAGCATAATTTGACAGAAATGGAAATTGATGGTTATGCTATATCCATAGGTCCTGGGTCTCTCACCGGTATACGGGTCGGACTCGCTTTCTTAAAAGGTATTGGTTTTGTCACAGGGAAACCTGTAGTTCCCGTAGAAACCCTTTTTGCTGTTGCTTACGAATTCCGAGATTCAAAAGAGTATATCTGCCCTGTTCTTACAACTAAGAAAAAAAAGGTATTCTGTGCATTGTACCGGTTCAGCTCTGTAACCGCAGGCTTTAGCCTGCGTGAATCTCCACGCTATGAACGAATAAAAAATGATGGAGAAGAAACCGTTATAGAACAAAGCTGTATTAGAATAGAAAAACTGCTCGATTACCTGCCTGAAAATGATATTCTTTTTCTTGGGAGTGGAGCATTACAATACAGAGATGAAATAATAACCAGATGTGGAGAAAGAGCACATTTTGAAATGAAAATGATACATCATCCAGACCCAACTGTTGTTGCACTGATTGGGCTTATAAAAATAAGTGAAGGTGATTTTCCTTCAATCGAAGAACTTGAACCAATATACTTATAGTATGAAGTAGGGAGAATGGAGATGGTAGCCGCAGGCTTTAGCCTGATTGAAAGGAAATATCATTGTGAGAGGAAAAATGAATAATGACGTTATTGAGTTATTGTGTTGTCGCGTTAAAGTTTCTTTTTTTAATCCGCCCGAAGGGCTCATACCGTTGCGCAGCAACCACTTCCGTTCGGAAGGAACCAATTGCCATTGCATAACAACTATTTTCTATGTTCAGGTTTGATATTGTAAAACCGGAAATCAGGGAAATAATTCAGGAAAAAGAGGTATCGAAAGAATCCCTAAGCCATGTATTTTTTTATAACCTTCTTGAACTTGAGAGATTACGTGGTCATTTACAAAACCTTGAGATTGATATAGAACTGGAAAAAGACCTATACACTCTCTTAAAACTGGGGGAAAGGAGAGACTGTACTGGAATAAGTATTGAGAAAAGGAAAGAAATGACAAAAAGGATTATGCCTTTACTTGTTAAGGTTATACTCGATGAATATCTGCAAAAGAAGGGGATTGATAAGTGGGATTCTATTATTTTATTTAGAGAAAAAGAGATCAAGGATTTTCTTTCAGGGAAAATTCGCTATAACAAACTAATAAAAAATCTTTTTTAATGTTGAAGCTTGTCACCAAATTCACCATTTACTAATTTACTAACAATTTTTTCTTGACTTTTATATGATTATACCATACATTATAAAAAACTGAAGAAAGGAGGTGACCCAATGAAAAATTTGAAGATCGCATTAATCATCGTGCTTATCCTACTGGTGGCTTTGCCTTTATTTGGACAGAGAAGAGGAAGAAGAAAAGCAAGGATGAAAGCAGCACCTGTGACCTTAAGTCTCTATTTTGGTTTAGAAGACCTTACAGAAGCCCTACCCGAGGAAAAAATGTATTACCGTATTGGCGGAGATGTCATACTGCCTATCGTGGAACCAGTAATGTTAAGGGTGAGTCTCATTAATTTTGATCTGCATGAAGACTTTAACATTTTTAATATTGGAACAGCTTTTGGTGGTGATATAATGTATTACTGGCAGCGACCAATGGCATTCATACCTTACGGTTTTGGGGGACTGGATTATTATAATTATTCTAATGGTGGTTCTTACTCTAGCCTTGCACTTCACCTTGGTGTTGGTGGTCAGATGAGGTCTTTCTTCCTTGAATTTGGTTTTGATCTTTATCAGTTTAGTAATGGTGGCTCAGAATCTTATTCGCCTATGTTTATCCACGCTGGTATGAGATTTCCTCTCTTCAGGTAATAGAAAAGAATAAGAAAAGGTAGTCGCAGGCTTTAGCCTGCGTGTTTTTTGTAGGGGGCAGACCCATGTGTCTGCCCTTGTTTTTTTGGTGTGCAACAACTCCTGCATCACATAATCCCTACCCGACTTGATTCACTCCAAAAAGATTATCAATATGAGATTGGAACGTCTGCCTTGGTGGGGCTCGCAATGACAGGGAGAGAAGAACTATCTTTTACCGCACTGCAGGCAGCGTGATGACTCTTTCTTTGCTTCTTCTTCTGTAAATCCTAACTCTGCTTCAAAGAATGAG
>JABUBL010000525.1_pt1 | contig 11653 bp, 14 predicted proteins | sample 7240371 | NCBI WGS metagenome assembly JABUBL01 (sample SAMN07256343, study PRJNA390944) | subsurface metagenome | isolation source: Methane hydrate marine sediment | place: Pacific Ocean: Eastern North Pacific, ODP site 1244 | collected 2002
ATCACAATTTTCGCGGGTTTTGTTGCGGAAATTAATATATATGCGATATTCATATTCCTTATAATTTTTATATTCTCGGTCTTTATACCTATAATCTACCTCTCACGAAATATAAAAAAGAAGCATATTGATTAATCGATAGTATATCCTTGTTTTTCCCACGCTTTTCGCATTACGGTATTGTGCCTTAAATAATCATCAACTACGTTTTTTGGAACGGCATTCAATGGGCAGCTAAAGTTAGGACATTTAGAACAACTGAGAAAATGCATTGAAACGATCCAAATTATTGAAAAAATTAGCGAGATTCCAAAATAAATGTACATTTTTGCTAAGAGTAAAAAAATTAAAGGATAACCAGCGAAAATTGTGATGCTAATTATGAATTGAATTTTTTCTGAGCGACTCATAGGAGCTGGATTATACTTCCAAGCTTTATAAATGCCATAATTTGCATAGCATTTGACGTTTTTCTCATCTTCAAATGCGTAATAAGGACAATGACTACAGAGAATTTTATTTTCCCAGACTTGGAAGAAAAACGCTAAATACCCAATATAACTCGAGAATAAGAAGATCAATTGAAGTGTATTTAACCCTCCAGAAATAAACCCATGTAAAACTCCTGCTATCCAAACAATCCATACGCTCAAAACAGGGATTATAAAATAGATTGTGTCTTTTATATCAAACTTACACATTAATTTTCCATTCACAGAGCATTTCTGGCAATTTGTAGCTCCAACATTGCAAATATTTTCCCTTCGATTTTCATTTTTCACGCATAGAACCTCCAAAAAAATATAAATAAAATATTTTAATTAATAAATATTAAGTTTTCCTATCCATCTCGGATTACTCATTTATAACCCTGCTATAAATATAAGCGTTCAAATACTTACTTTCTATAACTTTTACTTCAAATATTAAATCTTTTGTGTAAGCCCTTGGATCAACGGCATCTGGGTGACCTTTCCATCGCTTTCTCACTACTTCAACCCCTTCATCTGTCAATTCAGTAATTATCAATATACCTTTAGGCTTCATAACGCGCAGAAACTCGCTTAGTGCGAGCTTTTTATTACCTATATGATGGAATGTAGCATAGAGGAAAATAGCGTCAAAAGAAGCGTCTTCAAAAGGCATTTTTTCTGCGTTAAAATGTTTAAATGTAATCATATCCTCAACGTTTACTTTCTTAGCAGGTGTTTTCCAATCGCCCCAGTTAACTCCCTCAGGTTCGCCTGTAAGAACTTGATAACCGTGAAGGGCAAGTAATATTGCCATATGACCTCTACCCGTACCAACATCTAAGACTTTTGAGTTCTTTACTAATTTTAGTTTAGATACAACGGAACTCAAAAAATCCGCATCCCTACTAAATTCATCTCCTAAAACTCCTTTAGCTTTACTAAAACCCATCAATATTTTCACCTATATTCTTTCATTTATTATTGAATAAAATTGTTACAATGTAGTTAGATTTATATATAAAAATTAATCTATCTTATAATTAATACTACATTTTAGAGGGATGGAATTATAACGCAAAAAAAATTGATTTTGTATCTCTGCTTAATTAGTTTTATTCCAGTAATCATAAGCTTAATACTCACACCTATGTTCTCCTTTGAATTAAGCTTAATGATATTTGTGTTGACGCCTGTTTATTTTATAATAATGCTCATCACACTTAAATACATCAGAAAGGATATAATTGCCCACAGTCTCAGAATGGGAAGAAAGACTGCTCGAACAAGTTTAATTTTTCTAGCAATTATCCCTATTTCGGTACTTTTCTTACTTCCTACTGCAGGCCCTGGAATTGTATTTACTGGCTTGGATTATACAGTTTTCATTCTTTGGGGGGCAAGCAGCATTATAAATATCATAGCAGCAATTTTATTCAAACGGCCCATAAAGAATCAATCAACTTCTTAATTTTTTTTTATACTTAATTAATAATTATTTGTTTTTGATAAGAAAAACTAGTAATCAAAAAAAAATAAAGCAAATAAGTTAATTTTAAGTTTTGTTTAATTTGTCGTCAATTCCTGCAATATTTTTTACCAGCTTTTTTTTAGATTCAATGTCATATTGGGTTGTGATTGCAATACTTTCCATTATGGGCGAACCACCACCATGGTAATTTCCAAAGAGAATGATTCCTCCCGTTGCCGAACAGTAGATATCACCAACATACCGCCAGAATTGCGCGGCATTTTCAGGCGAAATGTTAGGGTTTCTAGTAATGTATTTATAGAGATAATCCTTAAGCTCTGGATTAATAAAATCTTTTTCGTGAGGGAAAGTTGCTGGAATGCCACCAGAAATATCTGTTATTATCTCAGCTTCGCGAAAAACATTTTCTCCTGATATACATCTTCCAACATTACAATAAATAGAATTTGGAATAAAACTTCCAGGACCGTAAGGAACAAATCCTACGCCCGGCATATAAACTTCTGGCTTACCTAAATCAGAAGCTGTGTATCCTGCGGCATAACCGAGTTCTGATACCATAATTAATTCTGCCAATTTATTCCTTACGTGAGGCGTCCTATGAATATTATTATACTCTGCTGCTAAAGCGGCAGTACCGACTACTAAATCTCCGATAGCTGGCTTGCATCCTGAATAACTATGACGATGAAATAGCGCAAATAATAAAGCAAGAACGCCAGCATGTTGATATTCACCACATAGAAAAACCCTTTCCCATGGAACAAATACATTGTCAAAAATAATATACGAATCTGTAGCCCCAGGCATAAACCCGCGTTTAAAATAATCCCTTTTGCGAAAATTATGGATGGTTACTACTTGTTTAACGTCTTTATGATCCGCAGGTAACGCAAAAGCAACCGCATAATCTTTATCCACCGGTCTTAATGCTCTTGTTGGGACAACTAAAATTTCGTCAGATACAGAAGCTTCGGAAATATGGACCTTACAACCACTAACTATAATCCCATCCTTTTTTCTTTCTACAACACGAACATACATGTCTGGGTCTTCCTGATCCGCAGGACGCTTTATTCGATCGCCTTTTACATCCGTTTGAGCACAAGCAGCAATTAAATCTTCTTTCTGAAATCGCTCCAACCATTTTTTAAAGTTTTCGTGGTAATTTGTTTCTCCTTTATTTAATTTATCCGCTTCGTAGCTCACATTATACACCGCGTTTGTTGCATCACATCCCATACAGCGCTGAATACATCCGCCAACTCTCTGACAGAGCTTTCGCGTCATATCTTGCTTCTTATGAAGATCGTCAGTATTTTGATGAATATGTGTAAAACGATTAATTATCTCACCTGTAAGATGGGATCTCACAAGCATTAAATCCGCATATTCTGGATCTTCAGCTAAATCAAAAGTCATTCCAATTGTATTAATACAAGGGATTTGCTGTTCGTCTAAACGATCAATCCTCTCACCGTCGTAAAAAATATTATTATACATTTTGCTTAGATCTTTCATATATTGTTCTTTTGTTCTCATATCTATCATCCATTTACATATTTGTTAGAAAAATCCCATTTTTTTAATGTTACTTCTTCAAAATTCACTATAAGAAAGTAAAGTCGATAAATGGTCAATATATCTTTGATTTTAAACTATTTAAATTTTTAATTTTATTATTGAAAAAAGAAATTAGAAAAAAATATTAACAAAATTTCAATAAACATTTTTTAATATAATCTCATCTTAAATATCAAAAGAAGAATGAAAAATGGATTTTCCAGATAATTTTATAGAAAGATTAATTCGGGTGCAAGAAAAAGAGGATGGTCTAAATCAGGAAAAGTCAGTAACATCTACATTTCTTGATTACACGGAAGAGAATGTCTGGGATGAGACGCTCTTGGACGATATTTATAGCACGAGCAAGGCCATTCTTGATTACCTAATCAATTGTAACTCCTTGGAGGATAAACCTTACTTTAATAAAAAGTTAGTATCGCTTGATATTGAAACAACTACATGGATTCCAAAAGCTTATGAAGGTTTTGTTAACATTTTAGGCGTATCCATTCTTGATTTACGCGATCGTGCTCCTGTCGATGCCGAGCTCCTTGTTTATCAGTCGTTTAACATGCTAAGAAGAAAAGAAACAGCTTTTCATCTAATAAGGTTAGCCCAAAAATACATTGATGACGCTGATATGATTATCGTCTTTAATAAAAATTTTGATATTAAGATTTTAGAAACAATAATTAACAATTTCAAGCTGGATTACAAATTTCCGGAGGAAATTGTTGACATGATGCTCCCTTTTAAAAGCCTTGCAAAATTAGAGAATCATTTAAGCCGTAAAGTGAACTTTCAGCGAATTCATTCCGAAAAAGGAAAATATGAAGAGTATTACAAGTCTTTTAAAGGAAAGGGCAAGAATGGTATTGGTAAAAAAATTGACCCAATTGGTGTTTATAATTTAATGGATACTTTAACTCCTTTGTATGCGTACCTTCTCATGGATGATTTTTCTAAATAACAATGATCATCAAGTAGTTTGATACACCCTCTTCCTGTATCGATTTTTTCAACACGATAAAATTTTACATTTTTATCAAATTTTAATCAACTCTTAGGTGCTGAAGGATTTAAAAAATGAAATATTTTATTCATTAAATAGAATTAAAAATGCAGAGTTTTTTAGTTGAATTTAAATATAGGAATGATTGGAACTGGCTCTATTGGATTAGTGCATTTACTTTCCTTGAAAAAAATACAAGAAGATAATCTACTTTCTAAGCACGGAGTTAATATAAAAATACAAGGAGTAGCAGATATTGATGAAAATAAATTAAACAATTTGAAAAGAAATAACCCTTATAATGTAGAATATTTTACAACTAATCCAGACGAGATCATCAAAGATAAGAAAATTAATGTAATGTATATAACAACACCCACGAAATTTCATAAAGATTATTATATACGAATTGCTGAAGAGGGCAAATATATTTTTTGCGAAAAACCCCTAGCATTTTCTTTAGAGGATATCAAAGAAATGATTTCAGTAGAAAAAAAGCAAGGCGTTCTAACTCAAGTGGGTCTAGTACTACGACACTGCCCCATTCTTTGGAAATTAAAACAAATTTTATTAGAAAATGAAGAAACTTTTGGTATGAGATTATCATTTATATTTAGAGACGCCCAAGAATGGCCAATAGGATCCCGCATTCATCCGTCTGAATGGAGAAAAGATCCGTCCTTAGCTCATGCAGGGTGTTTATTTGAACATAGCATTCACGATGTCGACACGCTCGAATATCTCTTTGGCAACGATTCCAAACTGTCGAAAGTATTTGCTAAGATTCGATATATTTCTCCCTTAACCCAAAAAAGACTTGAAGATGTAGCTACAATAGAATTCGAATATGAAGACGGATTCGTAGGCAATTTGATAAGTATCTGGAATAAAGTAAAAATGGATGAGAGACGGATTGAAATTTTCTTCGAAAAAGGATACGTTGCTTTAGATGGCTATACCGGATTTTCCTTTAAAAAGTTCGAATATTTGATTGGAAGGAAAAAAACAAGGCTAAAATTTAATGAGATTATTAACGAGTATCTAAAAGAAAAAGATTTACCCCAAATTTTTCAAAGTACTGGACCTTATTTTTTCGAAAATCTACACTTCTTGGAATCGATAATTAAACAAGAAAAACCATACCCTGGCTTAGAAATTGGCTATAAAGCGCATAAGATTATAGAGCTTGCTTACCAATCTTCAAGAGAAAATAAAATACTATCTTTAAATTGATCAAATACATCTCTAATAACTATAACTTTCTTCTTTTTTATTTTGATTTCATCCAAAATAGTAGCGAACTCTATCAATCATGTGAGCTCAATGAAAAGATTGAGTTTTTTCATGTTGGAAGGAACAATCCCTACATTCAAAGGTGCGATACATTATGTAATGAGCGACTAGATGCTGAAGGATTTAAAAAATAATAAAATTCCAATATATATTATTTAATATAATCTTCTCTTAATTATTAATAGATGAAAGAATTAACTGACAAGGAGCAGAAATGGTTAGAAATATTTGCTAAAAATCATGAATTTTTCAAACCCATTCTAGATCAATACAAAATAGAAGCTCATCTATCTAAAACTCAATATTATTGGTTAAATCTTTTCGTTAAACTAAGCGAAGCTGATAATTCCAAAACTCGTAAAAAATATTTTAAACAATCAATTATTAGAATACCGTGCCCTCACTGTACTTTTCTATGTTCACCTCAAATTAAATACTGTCCAAATTGTGGTGATCCTTTACCCATAATAGAAGAGCTTTTTAAAATGATAGGTGATTCTGAAATATCTAGTATTGATTATGTCGAAAAAAACATTATCCATTCGTTAGAAAAGCAAATAAATAAACCAATACCTCTAAAAGAAAAATTCGATATAAATTCAACATGCTATGTCAAGGAAGATGAAGAAATCGCAGGATTAAGTCTTTACAAATGCGAATTAAATTACTTTCCAAGCGAAATTCTTAGGCTTAAATCTCTGAAACATCTCGCTCTTAGGAGAAACAACATTACGACGTTACTGAAAGAAATCGGGCTTTTATCTAACTTAGAATACTTGAATATGCGCATAAATAAACTTAAACAATTACCCGCTTCAATCGGGCTGCTTTCAAATTTACAATATCTTAATTTAAGCTCTAATGCCTTGATGGAGCTTCCTAAGTCAATTGGAAAATTGATAATGTTAAAAGAATTAAATCTTAGGAATAATAAATTAACCAAAATTCCGGAATCCATAGGAGATTTGAACTCTCTCGAAATTTTAAATGTGGAAGCTAATTACTGGATGAAATTACCAGAAAGTATTAAAAAATTAAAAGAGCAAGGGCTTCAAGTTTATAAGTAGATTCAATCATTTCTATTTCACCAATAATCTTATCTTTATGGATCGTTCCCTCATTTATTATTTGTATTATATTGTATATAGAAAAAAAAAAAGAAAGTTAAAGAACACCAGATTTCAAAAGTATTAAACTCGGTCCATTGCTGTTAACCCGCCATCTTGAACCAAAGTACAATTAAAATTGGTGAACTAAACTCTAATTAAGACAAATTCTTTTTATTTACAAAGTTTTGATAAACTGAATCAATTCTAAACCAAATAGTATGAATTACACATCAGTATTTAGCAGATTCAATCGCTTATTAACATCATAATAATATCTAATTAATAAAAAAATGATTTATAAAAATTATGATTAAAAATGCAAGAAGAACAAATCAAATAGTAGAATTCATCGATAAAGACCATAAAGTAGCGAATGAATACTATGAGTTTATAGATAATGATTTATCCCCCCAACAGCTTAAAAGAAACCTGAAAAGACTCATCGATGAGGATCCCTTATTTTTTGATTCATATCTTATTCTCGCGGATATTTTTTACGACGAAGGGAAGTATAATCAAGCGAAAGATCTTTTACAGAGAGCTTTTCAAAAAGCAATGATGAAAATTGTTAACAAAGAGGGTAAGTGGCCAAAAATTATGGAATGGGGTTGGGTTGAAAATCGTCACATCATCAGAACACTCGATAGGTGGGCAACAGAACTTTGGGACGATGGTAAAACGGAAGATGCCCTTACGATTTTAAGGAATTTACTAAAAAGCAACCCAGCAGATAATATAGGAGCGAGATACGGCATTTTAGCAATTAGGATGAATTTAGATTCGAGTTATGAATTGCAATTTTCAGCGATAATACCGGGTTATATCGATGCTTATGAGATATCCAAATGGTTCGAAAAAAACTCGAAGAAATTTCCAGAAGAGTTTGATTGGTGGCGGAAAGAAATAGAATAAGATCCCGTTGTTTCTTAAAAATTTAATTACTAACTATTAGTAAAAGTCCTTAATTATAAATTATATTTTGATAATATTATAAAAAAGAGCATTTTTAATTTTACACTAATTTTAATAATGCAATTGCCTCTGTCGTTAAATTATTTTTTTGTTGCTTGCCTTTATCTCTATGAATTCGTTCTTCTTTTGCTCTTTTTTAAGTATATTATTCTCATCTTAACAATTAATTGCTACATGCTTTTTTATCTTTATTTGGATTTGATACCCAACCAGCGGGTTCTACTTCAAATAACCAGATATCTTTGAACGGATAAGTATGTTCCATCAATTGTTTTGAATCAAATTTATTTTGTTGCCCCTTTTTCCAATCTTTGCGTTCCATGGTTCCATAAACGAAATAGTCGTTTCCAATGATATTTAAAGAATTTTGCTCGCAGATCCAATAAAGAACCTGCTCTAAATCTTGTTTTTTTATAATAATAAGATTACAATATTGACAATAGCGACAGGTCTTATTTAATGATATAAAGTGACGAGGCTCGATATGTATTACCAAACAATATTTCCTCATTTTTGTTCTTGTATTACATTTTGGGCAATGGGAAAAAGCATGTTTCGGATAAGGGTTTAGAAAAAGATAATATTTCGCTTCTAGCATTTTTTCTATACTTAGTTGTTTTATTTTCCATTATCCATTCAAAAAGACTTATATTCAAGGCATTAAGCTTTAATTATTAGGTGGAGTTATCATCACTTTAAGGCTAATAATTTTCTGACAAATCGTTTTTCATTAAAATATTCACCCTTTTTCAAAACATCGTAAATCTCTTCCGTAATAACACTTCCTATCTTCTGAATTGCATCATGCCTATTATATCCCAAATTCATCAATCTATTTAATGTTTCTTTTGTTTCTTTTGGATTATTATCTCTGATTTGATTTTCTACTATTCCATAAATTATATCATTTAAAATAGGGTGATGTCCAAAATTCTTGTCTTTTTTCATAATACAGTATTATTTTCTGTATTTTATTTTTAATTCTTTAACACATAATCTCTTTTGCATAATGGTTTTCATGATTACTCATATAACACTCTTCACATAAATAAATTAACTTTCCAGTATTTTCCAAGCATTCTATGCATTCCCATTTTGCTTTTACTTTTTTTCCTTCACTCTTACATGACTTACAATACCTAAAACGAGGTTTATTTTTTGCAATGATACAAGGTGTCTGGGATCTTATTTCTGATTCTTTAATCTTTTCTAATGTAACAACATGTTGTATATCATTGCCAAAATCATATACATATTCCATGTTTTTTCCCTCTAATAGTCCTAATTGGTCAATCTGCTTTTTAGCACCAGAATCTTGCCCATCAGGCTCAATTATACCAAAATCTTCTGATTTCCACACACGACCAGAAAAAAACATGCTTAAATGATCCCATGGATTGTAATTGAACGCCTTTCGAATAATCTCATCTAAATCTCTAAGTGATTGATCGCTTTTAATCTCAATTCGACACCATTGTCCTTTTTGATACTTTAAAGCAACTTTAAACACATGAATTGTATCCATAATAAAAAGAAGATTTTAAGAATATTATTAAATTCTATTATTCTCTTAATAAATCTAAAACTATTGGCAGAACTCTTAAAAAAGTGAAAAATAATTTATTCATAATTATTTTGTTAATGAATACTTTATGGAAACATCGTCATATTATAAATTAATAACTGTAGAATTTAAAAAATCATATCTCTCTACAATATTTTTTTTTAAAAGAATTATCCTTGTATATAGAAGGAACTAATTTTAATAAGATAGTATGGAATTATTATATCATAAAGGTACCATTCGAATTGAGGGAAATTATAACACTCCTTACGCTAAATGGGATAAAAGAGGCAATTGCTATAGAGTAGAAGCATTATATTACAAGGATATAATTGATTACTTAGAACATTCAAATATTCAATGTGAAGATCGTGTTTTAGATTTAATTCCTTGTCCTCACTTTAGTTCCAATATAAATTTGAGAGATTATCAAAATGAAGCCTTAGAAAGATGGTTAATTCAAAAAAAAGGGATAATTATTCTACCCACAAGCTCAGGAAAAACGATTCTTGCAATTAAAATTATTGAAGAAATTAATTCGCCGACCTTTATAATCGTTCCTACATTGGATCTAGTTAATCAGTGAAAAGAAGAATTAGAGAAAGCTTTCGACTTAAAAATTGGGGAATTTACTGGCAAAAAAAAGAATGTTCAACCCATAACCATTTCGACATATAATTCTTCTTTTATTAATGCAACATATTTAGGCAATAAATTTAAGTTACTAATCTTTGATGAAGTTCATCATCATTATTCGTTTCTATCACGGTTTTTCAACCGCAATTTTCGTTCCCGTTACCATGGCTGCTATTGCTGAATCGTATCCCGATAACAAAGGAAAGTATTTCTCATCTTTTTCTTCAATTACACTCGTGGGACGCTTCCTGGCACCAATAACTGGAGGGACAATTCTCTTTATAACAACTAATTATTATTATGGCGTCTATATTGGATGTGCGATTTCAGGAACTATCGCTCTTACGCTTACGGTGTTCCTTTATCGAGATCGAACCTATCAAACTGAATTTGTAAGAACATCTGATAGACCTAAAACAAAAATAAAAGAATTCGTGAGAGGAATTAAAGAAGTCTTAAGCCATAAGGTCATCCTTATAACATCCATCGTTCAAGCTAGCCAATATTTTGCCTTCGGGATTATTGGAGCCTACGTGATACTGTATGCCAACTCACTTCATTTCGACGCATGGTTGATTGGACTAATTCCAGCGATCTTAACTTTGATGCTTGTTTGGTTCAAACCATTAATGGGATATTTTTCAGACAAGGTTGGGCGCCGCTTAATTATTCTCATTGGAATCCTACTAGGAGGAGGTGTGTTGTGGATGATACTAACTACGACCAATTATATCTGGGTAATTTTGATACTTTGCGGTTTTGGAATCGGTATGGCCATGGTTGTATCTTCTACCGCAGCTTATGTATCAGACCTTTCTAAAAAAGAAGATTACGGCGCCGCAATCGGAACTCTAAGTACAATCATGGACATAGGACAAACTATCGGCCCTATCCTAAGTGAATATATCCTAATCGCTTTTTCCTTTGGAGGAGTATTTTTAATGGTTAGCATCGTCCTTTTTATCTCAGCTCTTATATTTTATATAATTTAAATCAAATTTAATTTCCATCTTCTTTTTCATTAAGCTTAAAGATTTTAGAACTTTTCACGAGCGTCCCCGTATTCTCCGTCAATTTCATTAAATTTTGAGCATAATTGACCTACTTGTTTTGTTGACAAATTTCTATCAATCCAAGGAAATAATATTTCATCTTCCTTTTTTATGTGCTCAAGTAAAATTTCACTATATGCTTTTAATTGCTCTGCAAGCGCTTTTCTATCTTTATCTTGAATTGCTTGGAGCATTGCTTTCACATGACCACGAACTCTAGTATGATCATTCTTTATGACTTAATCATATCAAAATTTTCTTCAAAATATACCGCTTTTTTACGAAAAATAAAGGAGTATATTACTTTCTTGTAATTAATTAAGCTTCATCTAGAATACTTATAAATAGCTTTTCGAATGTTCTCTGCTGCGTTGTATGCATTTTTCGCACGAGTAATTCCGCCCCCTACAATAATAATATCTAGTGGAAAAGCTAATAATTTAGGAATATCGTCGACTCTTATCCCACCTGCTATTGCTAATCGTGG
>JABUBL010000527.1_pt1 | contig 11648 bp, 10 predicted proteins | sample 7240371 | NCBI WGS metagenome assembly JABUBL01 (sample SAMN07256343, study PRJNA390944) | subsurface metagenome | isolation source: Methane hydrate marine sediment | place: Pacific Ocean: Eastern North Pacific, ODP site 1244 | collected 2002
GGGTGGTGTTTTATTAACTTCTGTGTCATTCTGTGGCTTTAAGCTTTATTTGGTTTTAGGATTTTCGCTTTAAGAATCTCCTGAACCTTTTTTACCATATCGTTGTCTTTAAGAGCCTCTTTTTTACTTTTTGTAGTTTTCTTCTTCTCTTCGCTTCCGCTGTTTTCCTCTACAAATTCTACTTTTATCTTTTTTCCTGTAATGGAAGCTAATATCTCCTCAATAAGTTTTCTACCACCATTCTGATCTAGTTGTGCCTGTAAAAAACTGTTAGGTTCTTTAATGTTAATCGTAAATAATCCATTCTCAAATGAAATAGGATGGAAATTATAAAGGATTGCAGCAAGTGGACGTCTTTTCTTGCTTACTTTTTCAACCAGTTCTTTCCATAGTGTTTCAAGTGAAGTATCTCGGATTTCACTTACCATTTCGGTTTCATAATTAGATTCGTATCCAGTGTTCTCCTCTTGTATGCTACTTATGAACGCTCCTTCTTTCATTTTCTCAAGCCTCTGGATGAGCTCCTTTATCTGAACTGTATCCTCGAGTCGTGAAAGCGTGAGAAGTTCAATCTCAAGAAGAATTCTTGTAATTGCAGAATTTTTCATCTTTCTTATTAAAACCGAAAGTCTGTTAAGTATCTGAAGCAGTAAAAAACTTGAGAAGGTATTTTTCCTCTCAATATATTTAGACAATTCTTCAGAGGATAAATCTGAGATTTCCACATCATTCTTTAATAAGAAGAGCTTCCGAAGATGTTTTATATAACCTGAAACGAATTCTTCCATATCGTAACCTTTGTCAAATACCGTATCAATGATTTTTAGTATTTTTTTCTCATCCTTTCCCTTGATCGAATCCGTTAATGAAAAATAGATTTCCTCTTCTACAAAACCAAACATCTGTCGTACATCGTTTACAGTAATTTTTCCATCCGAGTAAGTAAAAAGTTGGTCAAGCATGCTTTCTCCATCCCGTAAACTACCATCTGCCTGTCGGGCTATAAGTTTTACCGCCAGATCCTCAACAGGTATCTTTTCTTTCTCTGAAATTTCTTTTAATTTTCCTTCAATTTCAGAAACAGTTAGCCTTCTAAAATTAAATCTCTGGCATCTTGAAAGAACTGTCATTGGAACTTTGTGGGGTTCAGTTGTTGCAAAGATGAAAATTACATGTTTTGGCGGCTCCTCGAGGGTTTTCAGAAGGGCATTGAAAGCATGTTTAGTGAGCATATGAACTTCGTCTATGATATATATTTTATAATTTCCTCGTCCAGGTGCATATCGTGTGTTTTCCTGCAAGGTTCTAATTTCTTCAATCCCTCTGTTCGAGGCACCATCAATTTCAAGGACATCAAGATTAATGGAATCATCTATTTCTCTACAGTTGGAACAAGTATTGCATGGCAAGGCTGTAGGTCCCTTTTGGCAATTAAGGGATTTTGAGAGAATCCTTGCAGTAGTAGTTTTCCCCACTCCTCTGGGACCTGAGAAAAGATATGCATGCGCTACTCGATAATCGTTTATTGCATTTATAAGTGTTTTCGTAATATGTTCCTGACCAACAATCTCACTGAAATATTTCGGTCTGTATTTTCTTGCAATTACAAGATATGACATTTTATTACTTTTTGCCACGGATTATCACAGATTTACATTGATAGCATAGTGTAAAGGAAATATACATTGGTAACATAGAATAGTCTTTAGTCGAGAGAGCCAACAGTCCAGAGTTAAAGGCAAATAAACCTATACTGTTTGCAAATCGAACCAATTCAACTAATTAAACAAATAAAACAATTTATTCTATGACCTCTGTTCCCTTACTTTTTATTCTGGCTTTTACCTCCATCGTACATCTTACATCCCTTAAACTCTCACTTGAGTAATGTCGGGGCGGTCGGATTTGAACCGACGGCCCCCAGCCCCCCATGCTGGTGCGCTAACCGGACTGCGCCACGCCCCGATTGGTCGTGCACCTAACAGTTGGTATTAGTTGGAAAGGGTTATGAAGGGGAAAGACTCCAGTCAGGAAAATCACTATCAGATAGATCACTTCTTACCGCTGCTACCTTCCGGTCCTGACGGGGTTTGAAGTATATATCTATAATGGGTCCAACCTTCTACGTCATTCCCTGCAAAAACTGGTCTCTCCAATTCATATCGCCTGTCAGTAGTTGACCCTGCTATAGCGGATTGCAGGTTACAGGGCACCGCTAACTCCCCATCTGGCACGACCATTATTTTCTGAATATATATCAGAAAATAAAATGTGTGTCAATAAGTTTCTTTAAGCAACCACAGATGGTTCAACTCCGGTCACTAATGGTACATGCGGATCTTCATTCATGTCCATTCCTTAGACCCACTCTCAACTCTTACCCTTCCCTCCTTGAGCCTCGTGCAGTTTTTTACTTGACTGAGAACTAAAGAAATGGTATGGTTTTTTAATGATTGATAAAAAGGTTCTCTTAAAGATTGTTAAGAGTGCGTTGGAAGAGGATATTGGAAAAGGGGATATAACAACAAAGTTTTCTGTTTCCCCTGATATTAATGCGCTTGGAATTATTGTAGCGAAAGAAAAAGGCATACTTGCCGGCACTCAGGTTGCTAAAGAGGTATTCTGGGTTGTTGATAAAAATACAAAATCGACTTTTCAAAAAGCGGATGGTGATAAATTTATTTCAGGGGAAATAATTGCAGATATACGGGGCAAAGCCCCTTCACTTCTCTCAGCTGAACGTGTGGCGTTGAATTTTCTTCAGAGAATGAGTGGTATAGCAACGCTTACAGCACGATATGTTAAAAAAATAAAAGGCACAAAGGCAAAGATACTGGATACAAGAAAAACTACACCAAATCTCAGGTTGCTTGAAAAATATGCTGTTAGGGTCAGCGGTGGATTTAACCACAGGATGGGACTCTATGACCAGATCCTCATAAAGGATAATCATATTAATCTGGGGAACGGTATAAGGAATGTTTTAAACAAAATAAAGGATGTAAATTCTGGAAGGCTTTTCGTAGAGATCGAGGTGAAAAACATAAGGCAACTCAGGCAGGCACTAAGATTCAATGTCGATAGAATTATGCTGGATAACATGTCAATTGAAGAAATCGGAGATGCAGTAAAAATTGTTAATGGGAGATGTGAGCTTGAAGTATCTGGGAATATAAGCCTTCAAAATATAAGAGAAATAGCAGAAGCTGGTGTGGATTATATCTCTGTTGGTTCACTAACACACTCATATAATTCAATTGATTTATGTATGAGGATAAGAAGAATAGGGTAGAAGTTTCACTTCTCTGTCTCTCATTCGCTCAATTCTGGTTTCATTGTTTCAACATCCAAGAAGATGAAATTAAGAGGATCAGTTTTTTCCCCGCTCATTATTACCTCATAGTATAAACTGGGACCTGTGACCCTTCCTGTTTTTCCAACATATCCTATGATATCCCCTCGCTTAACATAATCTCCTTTTTTAACCCTCACAGATCGGAGGTGTCCGTATTTTGTGATATAGCCATAACCGTGATTTATTACAATAAACAGTCCTATCCCATCCTTCATTCCCTTTCTAATAATCGAACCATTACCTGTTGCATAAACAGGAGCACCCTTCATCGCAAAGAAGGTGATACCTGGATGAAATCTTACCTCATCCGTAAAAAGGTCGTTAATGTACCCGAAGCCTTTAACTAAAGCACCATCTACCGGCTTTATTGATGGAATCGAAGAGGACATTTTTTTGTTATCCATAAGTTTATTAAAGGCATTAGTAAATACGTCTCTGTTTTTTTTACTTATTTTAAGAAGTGAATCGAGCCTTTCGTGCATTGTAAGGTCATTAAAGTGAAATTCTTTATCCAGAGGCAGTTTTTGGATTTCAAGAAGGGGTTCTATCCTTTTTGCTGTTTTATCAAGCTCCTCCAACTTTTTTTTCGTTGTTTCAAAACTATTTTTTATATCTTTTTCTGTTTTCTTTAGTATTATGTTCTCATTCTGCAGCATTCTAACATCCGTCCTTCGAATCAAAACACCATTACTGGAGCTGAATAGTCTCACTAAAAGTACTAAGGAGATTCCCAAAGATAAAGAAAGGAAGAAAAAAAGAAGGATAAAAAAGACCAAGTTTTTTTTCCCTCCAGGTTGGTTTGGAATTATTGATATGTATAATTTTCTTTTCATTCGTATTTATCCAAGATTAATCATTGGTAGGAGAAACCTCCTGATTGCGATTCTCTATGAAAATCTTTGATATCTCATTGAGATTCTGTTTCATTTTGTGACTTTACGCATTATTTAGGTTTAGCTAAAGGATTTGAGGAGAGCCGAGTCTGGAAAATTGCGGATTTTATGAAGTGCCTTTTCTTTCAATTGTCTTACCCTTTCCCTCGATAGATTAAGTGTCGTGCCTATCTCTTCAAGGGTGTGTGGTCTCTCGCCATCGAGACCAAAGTAGAGAACTAAAATCTTACATTCCCTTGGTGGTAGTTTTTTAAGTTGCCTCATAATTTCATTCTTAAAATTTTTTCTGAAAAATATCTCTTCTGGAGACGGATAGCTCTTGGATGAAACTACATCAAAGAAATAGAGATTATCTGTTGATTTTATTGGTGCGTCTAAGGAGATGTCCTGTTTTGCCATTGCAATTGCTTTTTTAACCTCTGCTGTTTTAAGAGAGAGTGCCTTTGCTATTTCTTCTTCTGATGGTTCCCTACCTCCGCCTTTCTGTTTCAATTTATCTCTCATTTTTGCTATACTCTTTATCTTTTGCTTCTGATTCAATGGCAATCTTACAATTCTTGTTTGCTCTGCAATAGTCTTAAGGATAGCCTGTTTTATCCACCAGACAGCGTAAGATATGAAACGAACCCCCTTTTTTTCGTCGAACTTCTTTGTTGCAGTGAGGAGACCAATATTACCTTCATTAATTAGATCCATTAGTGGGATGCCATAATCCTTATACATCATTGCAATACTAACAACAAACCTTAGATTTGATTCAACAAGCTTCTCAATGGATTTCTTGCTTCCCTTTTTTATTTTTTTTGCCAGTTCAATTTCCTGCTCTTTTGTAAGAAGAGGGTACTTTTGAATCTCTCTGAGGTAAATTGGCAAAGGCTCATCTGCTACTTTCCATTGTTCTTTTGTGTCCAAATTATCTCCTATAAAAAGTTATGTTTATTGTTTAACTGCTACAAAAACGATGTAGCCATTTCGTTTCTTTATTTGAAAAGCAATATGCGAAGATTTCTCGTATAAATTTTCAGCCTTCTCGAAACCCTTAAGATCACGAATATACAAATTTCCAATTCTTTTTATTATATCTCCTGTTTCAATAGATGCTTCATTTGCTGGACTATCAGTTTCCACCTTTTTCACAATAACACCTGATTCCTCAGAGTCAGGATCCATATTCTGCACGCTCAATCCTAACCAACCATCGCCATTTTTCTCTATTTTTCCAATTTTCGTTTCCTCTGGCATTTCACCAATTTTTATAGTAAGTGTCCGTTCTTTTTTATCTCTAATTATGACAACCTTTACTCTTTTCTTCGGCTCTGTAGTTGCAACCCTATACCTGAATTTTTCCATGTCGTCAACTGCGTTACCATCAAATTTAATGATGATATCACCATCCTTGAGACCTCCTTTTTCTGCCGGGGAATCATTCATGACCTTTGCCACTATCACACCTTTTGTATCTTTGAGTCCGAAACCTTCTGCAATATCGGGGGTCAATTCTTGAATAGAAACGCCAAGCCAACCTCTTGTAATCTTACCCTCTCTGATTAACTGGTCAGCGATAGATTTTGCTAAATTTATAGGGATCGCAAAACCAATACCTACGTTCCCACCACTGGGACTCGCAATCGCAGTGTTTATCCCTATCACTTCGCCATTGATATTCACAAGTGGTCCACCACTATTTCCAGAGTTTATTGCTGCATCTGTCTGTATAAAATCCTGAAATGTTGGACCATGGCTCAGTGGGATATGCGTTCTCCCTTTTGCACTAATAACACCTACCGTCATCGTTTGGCTAAATCCAAAAGGACTACCAAACGCAATTGCCCAATCACCAATCTCTATTTTATCTGAATCGCCAAATCTCGCATACGGCAGGTCACTTTTTGAATTGATTTTCAGAATAGCTACATCAGTTTTTGGATCTGTTCCAACAACCTCAACCTCCTTATTTTTATAAATAGTGTTATCCGAAAGAGTAATAATTATCTTGTCTGCACCTGCAACTACATGATTATTTGTTAGGATATAGCCTTCCTTAAAAAATATGATTCCGGAACCGAGACTTTTGGCTTTTCTTTCAATCTCCCGTGGGAAACCTCCAAAGAATTCCTCAAAAGGAAAATCAAAGAAGGGTGTCCTGATTTTTATAATCCTTTCTGCACTTATATTTACAACAGCTGGTAATATCTCTTTTCCAACAGCGGTAAATGGGCTCCTTATGGATTCGCCAATACTTGAGGCTGAAAGTGGAACATTGGCTTGGGCAACACTCTCTTGTGTATTTTTGCCCTGGAAGATATTGATGTTTGATGCGATAACAAGACCCATAATAAAAGCCATAACGGCAACGAGTGCAGTAAACGCCGCACCAGAAATGTATCCTCTATTGCTCGTCATTTTTTTCTCCTTTTTTATTAATTTTATCGGTAATCTCAAGAATGATCTTTGCACCTGATACGTTTACACCCTTCTCATGGACAAGGTAACACACATATTTCAATCTTTTTATATCCTTCTCAGAATATAACCTCCTGTTTGTTGGAGTTCTAACAGGAGAGACAAGACCTTCTCTATCATATATACGCAAGGTCTGTGTATGTATTCCAAGAATATTTGAAACAATGCTTATTGTGAAAAGTGGAGTATCTTCGTCTATTTCTTTCACTTTCTCATCTTCCTTTAAAAGGTTCCCATTTAGTTATTCCGAATTTCATATTATTACCTCCATATTTAGGACAATTTTTTTTATTTTTACCCCTCCCTCTCTCATTCACTATTAATATAATATCTTTTACTCATTTTGTCAAGTATTTTATTAAAAATATTTATATTTTCTTTAAATAATTCCTTTAAGATTTATTAATCAAATTATTAAGTTCTTTCTCTTCCTCAGTTAATTCCTTTTCAAGACATTTTATTCTTTTAATCAGTTCTAATACATTCTCATCATCTGTGGCAGGTTTTTTCCTCTTTCCCGTCTTGGTGAGTTCATAAACCCTTCCGCCCAATTCCTCAAAATGCTGTTTGATCTTCCTATGGATACCTGCAATGTCAAGTTTTAACTTCCCTATTTTGGTAAGTTCATCGGTCCTCTCTACTGCCAGAATGAATCCTTTCTTTACTTTCTCCCATAATGTTTCCATTCATCCTCCTTTTTTACTTTTTAATCGTAGTAATTATAACATAAATTGTTTTCTTCGTCAATTTATTTTAACGTAAGGGAAGTAAGAAAGTTCCATTTATGAAGGAAGAATAGGTTTTATAACCTTTGGGTACGTTCCAAATACCTCATTATAAATCTCTGGATATCTGTCCTTTCCACCTGTGAGCAAAAGTGTTAGACTCATTACACCTTTTGCAAGATTCACCATTTTTATCGTTTTATCTCTAATTTCCCACTGTGCATGTTCATCTTCTCTCAATCTTGATATATGATAAAGTTCCCGTGTATTAACTGAGAGCAATACTCTTTTTCTATGTCCATTCGTTAAGACGTACTGTGAAACCACTGGAAGTTCTTTTTGCATTTGATAGAACAGGGCATCTGTTATCTGTATAATTTCTTTAAATTCTTTGTCCATCCCAACATCATATACAGACTGGGGAATTGTTACCCCGAGTTCAGGATTGTATCTCTGATATGTAATGGTACTCTGTCTGTGCCTTTTTAACTGAGCAAAACAGGATGCTGAAACAACCAGGGAAAATGTAAGATATATATACTCGAATTCCCTTAACACTGCATCGTAAAGCTCCAAATGCTCAAATGCCTTTTTAATGACTGTTTTCCTTTTGTTATAATCCATTGATTTTGCAATCTTAAAAGCATCATTAAAATTCATCTCTGAAGATGTATGAAGGATAACTGCAATAAGGATAGTGTCAGCATCTTTTGTCCAGTCAACAAGACATACATCATCTTCTGCCAGCCTTTTCCCCTTCTTTTTTATGCCTTCTATTAGCTTCCTCAATTCAGGGTAAGTCTTTTTATCAAATTCATTCCCCCGATAAAAAAGTATGATTGAAGGTGCTTTCTTTTTTACTAACCCGAACATTTTTTTTCCAAGTTCTCTTGCTTCATCCAATTCATGAGAAGCAAATCTTCGTAGAAGCAGTTCAAGATTTCTCGCATTGATGGTTTCTCCGAGTTGTGTCTTCTGGGATAGACTGAGGATGTATCGTGCGTCTTCATTGGCTTTCAATGCTATCCTTTTTTTCTCTTCCTTTGTAGGTGTCCGTCCCAACCGCTTCACTTCATAGTCAATGATTCTCTTATAAAGTTTATGATAAAATTCAATTCCCTTATGTAGTACCTTTTTAAATCTGTCAAGATACCTGCTTTTTGCAATTCCCTTAGGGATGAAAAAATCACCTTTTAATTTTATGTACCTCTGTGATTTCTCTGTATATGAGGATAATCGAAATCTTTCTATTTCTTCTGTAAGTAATCGTGATATACCCATTATATCGAAATTGAAAACGGCATGTTCTGCAACAGAATGATGCCCCATCTCAAAAATGATCTTTCTGTTCGACCTTCGTGCCTTCTTTATCTCTTGTCTTGCAATCCTGCGCAGCTCTGTTACAGATTTGGGACTTCTGCTTATTCGTGCATAGGCAGCAGAGAAAACCTCTGGTGTAAGAGACATTTTCTCCATTTTATTGCCTACGATTTCCTTTAATGTTTCATAATCTACATTAAAGCCCGCGAGCGAAACCTTCAATGCTATCCTCCATCATCCATCTTTTATTTTTACATTTTCCTTTTCTTATCTTTCTCCCTATTTCTCCGATGCTCCCACTCTCCTTTTCTCTTACATTCCCAGAAGTTTACCACCACTCCTCATAGTGAACAATCTCTTCAATGGTTTTTCGGTTCTTTGGACGGGGTGAGTCTGCAGGATAACCAAGTGTTAGCAATTCAACAACCTTAATTGTTTTTGGGATATTGAGGATTTCCCGTACCTTATCAGGATAAAATGAACCTATCCAGCATGTTCCAAGACCGAGTGCTACAGCAGCAAGTGTGATATGGTCTATTGCAATAGCAACATCTATTGGATAGCATTGTTCACCACAGCGCATTTTGTGTTCATCAGTCTCAGCGCAGCAGGCAATAACAACGGGTGCTTCCGCAACAAAGCTCTGGTTATTTGCAGCCGTCATTAAAGCTTTCCCTTTTGATTTTTCCGTCACCACAACAAATCTCCACTCTTGATAATTAGCCGCTGAAGGTGCAAGCCTTGCTGCCTCAAATATCTTATTCAGTTTCTCTTTCTCTACTGGTTTGTCATCGTATGCCCTTACACTTCTCCGTTCTTTAATTGCTTCAAAAACATCCATAGGACCTCCTTTCTAACAAGTCTCCCTTTTGTAAAGGGGAATTTACCCCGTTAGATAAGTTTCTCCATCTAACGTGGTTTAGGGGGATTTTAATTCATCCATATTCTTTTATATTAATTTTTACAATAACTATAAAGTCACCATGCAATAAACACAGGATGGTCGCTGAGTTTCAGATGAAGGATGTTATTTTCTACATCAAACTCTACGGGTTTTCCAAGAAAGTCAACCCCTTTTGCTTTTTTGCCTTTAAATGGAATAGAAATAATGTTAATCCCTTCTGTTCGCCAGGCAACTATTTTCTTACCTGATTTGCCCTTAAAAACAATAATAAAATCTTTTTCTTCGTCGCCAAAATTTAATCTTGAGACATCATCACAATATCCTGAAAGTTGTTCGTTAAGAACCTTGAAAGCTGTATAGGACGGTTTCAAATTATAATTAAAGCGTATCATTCCATGGTCATCTTCTCTCCACTTGTAGTAGATAGCGCAAGCAATGCCTGCAAGAGCTTCTGTGCAAAATCGTCTGGTTAAGTAAGATGCCTGCTTTAACTCTGCCCCTTTTTTACCAATAATTCTCATCTCTAAATATGGTAGTCCCCAGCCCCATTCGCTCGAAAGAATTCTTGGTTTCAGCTTGCCCTTGGGGGTATACTCCTTAATCAGATGGCGCAAGGTTTTGTATCCTTTAATAACTGTCTCGGGTCCACCTTCCCGATATGGATGAACAGAAATACCGTCAACAAGTTCAAACAACCCCAACTCTGCACATCCCTTAATGAATTTAGTATCTATACCTACTGTACCTGGAGCAACTATTATGGAATTGCGGTCTACTTCACGGATGGCATTACAGGTAATTTTAACCAATGCCATATAATCGTCCACATTTGGCTCTTCTCCCCAAAACTTTGCCATATTCGGTTCATTCCAAATTTCCCAGATGACTCCCCTGCCTTTATAACGTTTTGCCGCTTCCTGTGCAAATCTTGCGAATCCGTGACGTTGCTCATCCGTCTTTATTGATTTATGCTTGCCATATAATCTGTTTTTATAATCAAGGATGAAAAGTACTCGTATCCCATTTTCCTCACAAGCATTTATAAGGAGGTCGTATCTTGAGAAATTGTATGTGTGCTTTTTCCTTTCTACATTTGCCCACGTAAGGTCCGCCCTGATTAGTTTTATATGGGCTTCATCGATAAGCGCCAGGTCCTTTTCAGGTGCGCCAGTAAAATGGATATTAACCCCGATTCCATCGGGGATAAAAACCTTCGAAAAACCTATGGTTTTTGATACCGGTGGTTTATGGATGCACGTGGCAGAAATGAAAATAAAAAACAATGTAAGCAAAAGTAAAATGGTTAGTATTGTTTTATTCGTCATAGAGCTACTTATAACAAAAATAATTCAGAAAGTCAAGTTTGAAATTTAGCAGCACTTTGTTTGTAAAATGCTGGATCATTTGGAATGTTTAGTTCATTAAAATCATTGCTATGCATATTTCAGAACCAAAACAATGAACATGTCGGCAATCTTTTCTTTTTCACATCTGAAGAGATTCTTCTTTCCATCTTGAAGAAATCCCTAAAAAAACCTTGACGTAAGTGAAAGAATGTTTTATATAAAAAAGAGAGATGTGGAAGGGAGAAGCGTTACTGAGAATAGTAGGGGCACAATCATACGAACAGATTAAGGAACAAATAGAGTTAAATCTGACAAAAATTTAAAGAAAAAAGGTTATAAATAGTTTCTGCTCAAGGCTAAATAAAAAATCATAAAAGGTTAGAAGATGATAGATGTTGTCAAAAGATTTAATCATAAGCTGTGGCATAAAAAAGAAATGAGCAAATGAAAGCAAAGATTAAGTGGTTATTTTTCGACGTTGGTAATGTTATCTTCAATGATGATCCTGTAATGATTTTCGTTTATGAGAACTTGTTTAAAAAGATACATAAGATTGACAGTTCATTTACCTTTACTGATCTGCTTACCGAAAGAGAGCAACTGATAATCGGGAATAGCGATGGTAGACATTATTGGATAGAT
>JABUBL010000528.1_pt1 | contig 11620 bp, 8 predicted proteins | sample 7240371 | NCBI WGS metagenome assembly JABUBL01 (sample SAMN07256343, study PRJNA390944) | subsurface metagenome | isolation source: Methane hydrate marine sediment | place: Pacific Ocean: Eastern North Pacific, ODP site 1244 | collected 2002
GCTCCCGTGACACTGATGGTGCATATGGCTTCTGTCTGGGTGCCGTTTACCAGCGAAAGTAAAGAGGCAATCGCGCACTATCCGGAAATCATCAAAGAAATTCAGTTGGCTGTTCAGGATTGCGGCAGAAAACTCGGAATGTATCTGCGAAAGAAAAAGCGTATTCAGCAGGAATTGGACAAACGACGGTATATCGAAACGTACCTGCCGTATATCGGGGAAGCTCTGCAGGATATTCTGACGCTCAAGCAAAAGCAGGTTAATACCGTCGTTAGCAGGCTAAAGCGCGTACTGGAAAAATCCAGAAAAATATAGCGGTAATATGGCTGAGCAATTAATAATCTCTGTCAGCGGGATGCGGGGCCTTGTCGGAGAGAGCCTCACCGATTCAGTCGCTCGCGATTACGGCTGTGCCTTCGGGACATTTCTAAAAAACAGCTGCGCCGGTAAGGCGGAAAAATTGTCGGTGTGCATCGGCCGGGATTCGCGGTCCAGCGGCCCGATGTTGAAATCGGCTGTCGCATCAGGCTTATGTGATACAGGCCTCGACGTAGTAGACCTGGCAATAGCGCCCACGCCGTCGGTGGGTATTATGGTGAAGCAGCTTGATTGTAGTGGGGGGGTTGTCATTACCGCATCGCACAACCCGATTCAATATAATGGCATAAAACTATTGCTGGCCAACGGTCTTGCCCCGCCGCCGCAAGAGGCTGAACAAATCAAGCGATTATTTCTCAACGGAAAATTTAGTTTGGCTGATTCGCATAGTCGTGGAAGGCTGACGTCCAATGAGCAGAGCGACGAGGTTCACATATCCAAAGTTTTATCAATAGTAGATAAAGGGATGATTGCTGCGAAGAGATTCAGGGTTGTTTTGGACAGCGTCAATGGGGCAGGGGGGCAGGTAACGAAGAAGCTGCTTACCGCGCTTGGCTGTAAGGTCGTCGCGATAAACGATGAACCCACGGGCGTGTTCGCTCATGTCCCGGAGCCGACAGCCAAGAACTTAACCAGCCTTTGTGAGAAGGTGAAAAGCGAAAAAGCCCAAATTGGCTTCGGACAAGACCCCGATGCTGACCGCTTGGCCATTGTTGATGAGAACGGAACCTACATCGGCGAAGAGTATACACTTGCTCTGGCAGCTAAATATATTTTCAGTAAAAAAAGCGGTAGTGCCGCAACGAACCTTTCGACATCGAGAATGCTCGATGACATTGCTGCAAAGGCCTGGGGGCGGGTTTTTCGCACCCCTGTGGGTGAGGCCAATGTAGCCGCTGCAATGCTCGAACACAACTGCATCATCGGCGGAGAAGGTAACGGCGGAGTGATTGATTTGCGAGTGAGCCCGATTCGCGACAGCCTCGTTGGAATTGCTCTTGTGCTGCAGTTAATGGCCGAAACGGAAAAGACTGTAGGTCAGCTAAGCCGGGAAATAGGCGGCTATTATATGACCAAAGATAAATTTACTGCGGACGAATCGCAGGCTCAGCAAATACTCGATGCGGCAAAGAAGCGTTTCGCAGATGCGAAACTTGATACCACTGACGGCTGTCGATTCGATTTCGACGATGGCTGGCTGCACATCAGGGCCAGTAACACCGAGCCGGTGATTAGGGTTATAGTGGAAGCAAAAGACCGCTCCGCTGCCCAAAAATACATTGATGCGGTCTCGAAAATCCGCAAAGAAATATTGGGTTAAACTGCAGATGGATAGCGACAAACAACAGGTAGCGCGCAGCCGGATAAAATCTGTTACTAACTTTGCGATTGGAGTGAATGCTGCTCTTTTCGTCCTGAAGTTGGTGGTTGGTTTTCTTAGTGGCTCGATAGCATTAATTGCCGATGGGATTCACTCGCTTTCGGATATGACCACCGACTTGGCTGTTCTGCTGGGCCTTTATCTTGGTGCGAAAGAGCCCGACCGGGAGCATCCTTACGGCCACGGCCGGGCCGAAACCTTCTCCGCCGGTTTTATAGCTCTGGTTTTGCTTCTTGTCGGTGCAGCGATGATTTATTACGCAGCTATGAGCATAGCCAAAGGCGTCGTCGCCAGCCCTCACATAGCTATTCTCATTGTGGCGATACTTTCGATTATAGTGAAGGAGGCTCTTTACTGGATAACCAAAAGAGCTGCGATTAGTTGTCATAGCACCGCCCTTTATGCCAACGCCTGGCACCAGCGCAGTGACGCTTTAAGTTCGGTAGCCGTTGTGGTAGGCTTTGTGGCGCTGAGGTTCGGCTTTGATTACGGCGACCAGATTGCCGCCATCGCGGTTGGCCTGATGATAATTCTGGTGGCGGTTCGAATAATTGGTGATTGTATGCGGGAGCTGACCGAAGGTGCCATTGACCCAGCCACAATTGAGCGTATAAAGGAGGTAATCGCTGCCAACTCTGCGATTCGGCAGTGGCACAAACTTAGAACCCGTACTGTTGGCAGGGAGGTTTTTCTCGACCTGCACATCCTGGTCGACCCGGCTTTGGATGTAGCAGCGGCCCACGAGATATCCGAGAGCCTGGAAAAAGCGTTGCATGAGCAGATAGCGCGCCCCGTCAATATAGTAGTGCATATCGAGCCTGACATCCCGCAGATGAGAATATAAATTTAGAGCGGCGTCTGAGATACTCAAAAAGATATGGGTTGTAATCCAAATATGGCGACGAGAAAGGCTGCTTTTATTTATTCGTCTGAGATGGAAAAGTATCGCTATCCGCCGGAGCATCCGTTTAATACTATCCGAGCCCAAAAAACGCGGCAGATTCTAAATTCTATGGGCCTGCTCTGTGGGCATGGACGAAGTGAAGTTGCGCCGATTCCTGCTGAGCGAGTCATTCTAAAAAAGTTCCACTCAGCTCGGTATTTGCACGCTCTGAAGAATGCTTCCGAAGGACGCTGGGACAGTGAAGCATTTTATATGGGAATAGGCACATCGGATTGTCCGGTCTTCGAAGGCTTATATGAATACGCTGTACTTGCCTGTGGAGCTACATTGGTAGGAGCAAAGCTGATACTGGCGGGTGAAGCTGACGCAGCGTTCAATCCATCGGGTGGTTATCATCACGCAGGGCCCGAAAAAGCCAGCGGCTTTTGCTATATCAATGATGTCGCCCTTGCGTGTATCGTGCTTGCAGAGGCGGGAAAGAAAGTTTTATGTCTGGATGTGGATGTTCATCACGGTGATGGTGTTGCATACGCATTTTACGACCGTTCTGATGTGATGACCATATCGTTTCATCAGGACCCCAGGACGTTGTTTCCCGGAACGGGGTTCGCAGATGAAATAGGAACAGGGGCCGGAAAAGGCTATTGCGTAAACGTTCCTCTTCCAATTGGTACTTACGACCAGGCTTATATGGAAGTTTTTGAAGCGATTGCACTACCATTAATCGCCGTGTATAAACCGGATGTAATTGTTTTTGAACTGGGCGCCGATGCCCTTGCGGGTGACCCGCTCGCGTATTTGCGCTTGACCAATAATGTTTATGCTGATATTGTTAAGTGTTTGTTGAATTTTAATAAACCCATTCTTATGACGGGCGGTGGCGGTTACAATGTTGAAAATACCACAAGGGCCTGGGCACTTGCGTGGAGTGTACTATGTGGTGTTGAGAGTGACTATAGTAATAATCCTGCGCTCGGAGGTGTTATGCTTGAGAGCACCGAGTGGCAAGGGGGCCTGCAAGACAGGCAGTTGGCTGTAAGCAGTCAACAGCGGAAGATAGTAACACCTGCGATAGAGACTACGATAAAAGCAATCAAGGCAAATGTCTTTTCGATTCATGGTCTCTGACTTTTTGTCGGTTTTTTCCCGAGTGAAAAAGCAAAACTATGAATGTGAGAATGTCATGACGAGAAATATTGAATTCATTATAAATCCTCGGTCGATTGCCGTTGTAGGTGCGACGAACCGGCCTGGCAGCGTAGGGCTTGCTGTGTTTCGCAATATCCTCAGTGTCGGGTTTGAAGGGGTCCTTTATCCAGTCAATCCCAAAGCGAAATTTGTCCAGAGCGTAAAGGCCTATCCAAAGTTGACGGACATCCCTGATGAAGTGGACTTGGCGGTTATTATTGTTCCTGCTGAGATTGTTTGCTCTATATTGGAAGAAGCCGGCCAAAAGCAGGTCAAAGGAGCCATTGTCATTAGTGCCGGATTTAAGGAAATAGGTGGTCATGGAGTAGAGTTGGAGAATCGTCTGAAAGAAGTGATTGCGAAGTACAACATCCGCCTCGTGGGCCCCAACTGCCTCGGAGTCATCAATAACAATGAGAATATTCGGATGAACGCCAGTTTTGCTACGAAGATGCCCAAAGCTGGAAACATTGCCTTCATTTCACAGTCCGGAGCCCTTTGTACTGCGGTGCTCGATTATGCAGAAGGCAGAAACATTGGGTTCTCCAAATTCGTCAGCTTTGGTAACAAAGCCGATGTGAATGAGACAGATCTGTTGCGTTATCTCAAAGATGATCCGGATACGGATGTAATTCTTATGTACCTCGAGGATATTACTAATGGTCGTGAGTTTCTTGAGACCGCAAGAGAGATTACTTGGGAGACCCGTAAACCTATGCTGGCCATCAAATCCGCTCGTTCTGCTGAGGGTGCCCGTGCGGCTGCATTTCACACTGGTTCTTTAGCCGGGTCTGATAACGCCTATGACGCTATTTTTTATCAGAGCGGCATACAGAGGGTGGAGGGAGTTGATGAGCTGTTCAACTATGCCCTTGCCTTTGCTAAACAGCCGGTACCGAAGGGCAACCGTATTGCCATCGTCACCAATGCTGGTGGACCAGGTATTATGGCTACCGATGCTGCCATTCGGCACAATTTGAAGATTGCTACGTTATCAGAAGAAACAAAACAAAAATTGAAGCAAGAGCTTCCACCAGCTGCCAGTATCGAGAATCCTGTGGATGTGATTGGAGATGCTACCCACGAGCGTTATGAGGCTGCTATTCGACATATTTTAATGGATGAAAACGTGGATGGTGCCATCGTAATCCTCACGCCTCAGGCGATGACTGACATTCTGGAAACGGCAGAGATTCTCCCACATGTGACAAAGGATATTGATAAACCGGTGCTGTGCTCCTTTATGGGTATTGTAGATGTTTCCCAGGGTATTCAGTATCTGGAAAAGCACGGCATCCCAAATTATGTCTTTCCCGAGGATGCGGTCAGGTCAATGGCCTCCATGGCCTTTTACGGACGCCTGCTGAGCCTTGATAGGAGACAGGTGCGGAGAGTAATAGCGGACCGTGACACTGCCGCTGCGCTGATAGAAAAGAAGCTTGCCGGCAGAGACAGCTATTATATGTCTGAGAAAGAGGCGAATGAACTCTTGCAGTGTTATGGCTTCCCGGTTTTAAAAAGTGTTCTGCTTAAAGATTCGTCCGAGGTAGATGAAGCAGCCGAAGAGATACTCTTTCCTGTGGCAATGAAGATTTCTTCTCCTGATATTATCCACAAATTCGATGCAGGAGGAGTTCGACTGAAGATAAAGACAAAAGAGAAGGCGCGAAAGGCGTTCGAAGAAATCATTGAGAATGTGAAAAAGTTTAAGCCGTCGGCAAAAATCGATGGCGTTATTATGGAGAGGATGGCGAGGGGCGGAGTGGAGGTTATCCTTGGAGCTGTCCGGGACCCCAGGTTTGGACCGCTCTGTATGTTTGGACTCGGAGGGACATTCGTTGAGGCCATTAAAGACGTCACCTTCAGGTTGGCTCCAATGTGGGAGATAAGTGCGGAGATTATGATTCAGACCATCAAGGCATACAGTATTCTCAAAGGGGTCCGCGGCGAACCTCCCTGCGATATCGATAGCATCAAAGATTGTCTTCTTCGCCTTTCTCAGATGGTCAGTGAACACCACCAGGTTGCTGAGCTGGATATCAATCCACTGATAGTTTATCCCGAAGGAGAAGGATGCGTGGTGGCCGACAGCCGGATTCTTCTGAGAAAGCCGGTATAGGATTAAAGCCACTCTTTCTCAGAGTTTATACTTCATACTCAATATGCAATACGTGATGTCCTTACGTCTGCTGACGGAATCATCCATTGATATTTGATGGTAGAGCCTGGGAACGAACGTTAGCTTATCGGTGATTTTCAATTTTGTTGAGATACCAAAAGTGGCGTATGACCAGTCGTGGTCGGCACCGCCAAGCCCGTCGGTATAAGCGACTTCCGAGGAAAGACGAAGCCTCTGCCGTACAGGTCGACTTAAATGTTACTGAAACGAACATTTCGTGTTGAATTTTCAATGGTTTCGACGTTGTTTTTCTCTGGGATGTGGATGGAAACTACCTCAGATGTGGGAAGATAGACGTCTGTCGGCTGCAAGGCGTAAGAGTTTCTGAGACAGCCTATTGTTTTTCGGTCGTGTTCGGTACTATTCCATTGGGCTCATTCGGCTCAGAGATGCCGACCACACGGGCTTTTGGTTCGCTGCTCTTCATAAGCCAGCCGATAGCTTCTTGTGGGGTCTGCTCACCGTCTGCTGAGGACACTATCTTGTTAACCTTGTTGCACCACCAGGATACATAGGAAATGTTGGTCTGCTGGGCATGAGTGTCGAAACCAATCTCTTTTACAAAGGTGTTTTTTGTAATTGGCGTAGTCATAATCAGGAGACTGACGAAGCTCCAAACGAGAAAGCCTATCAAAAACCCGAAGAGGCCGGCTCCGACAACATCGACTATTTTTGGGAACGAAATGCTGAATTGGCCGGTGATGAGTGTGTATGATATCCCGCACAAAATCAGAAAACACGCTGCCGCAGTAGCTAACATCGTTACTGCCTTGTCATACGCCGCAGCGCCCGTGGGAATAATATCTGCAACCACCGGGCCTAACAAAACAGCTAAATAGATGGAAATTATAATATTGAAACCAAGAGCCCACATCTCATAAAAGCCCTTTTTGATAGCAAAATATGCAAAAAGCCCGCCAACCAATATGCCCACCCAAAATACCATTTTTATCCTACCACTCTTTTCAACTCTTCGAGGCTTGTGATTCCGGAGACAACCTTTTTTAATCCTTCTTTTTGCAGGTTGGACCTGCCCTTTTTGTCCCCCTCTTTTCGCATTTCATCCACCAACGATTCGTTATGAGCAACAGCGGCCTTTAGTTTGTCATCGAACAACCAGATATCACAGATTGCTGTTCTGCCCCGATAGCCCGTTCCGTAACATGCGTCGCAGCCTTGGGCCTGAAAAATGTTTGTGTAGTTTACTTTTTGTCTTTGGAAGTTGTGGATTTGACTTGGAGTCAGTTGTGCCGGTACCTTGCACTCATCGCATAGTTTGCGAAGCAGTCGCTGTGAAAGGGCAAGACTCAGCCCTGATGATATAAGCAGAGATGATATCCCTAAATCCATCAGTCGCACCAATGCCGAGGCATTGCTGTTGCTGTGTATTGTGGCCAGAACCAGATGGCCCGTCTGGGAAGCTCGAAGAGCGATGCTTGCCGTTTCCTCATCGCGTATCTCGCCCACACAGATAACGTCGGGGTCATGCCTTAGGATACTGCGAAGCGAATTTGCAAAGGTAATATCTGCTTTGGGATTGATTTCAATTTGGCTGCAGTTTGACAGCACACATTCAATCGGGTCTTCTACCGTGATGACATTGCGGGTATAGAAATCGATTTCGTTGAGCATGGCATACAGGGTGGTGGTCTTGCCGCTGCCGGTGGGCCCGCACATAAGCAGCATCCCTGCCGGTTTGCTTATCGCATCTGTGATAATCTTTTGTTGTTTCTGTGAGAAGCCGGTGCTTGTCAGCGTGGACATTCCTGCTTTTCGGTTCAGTATCCTGATTGACAGCTTTTCGCCGCTGACCGCGCCGGCACTTGCCACCCGAAATGAGGCGGTGTCCTCGGCCGTTTTCGCCGTAAACGCGCCGTCCTGAGGCCTTCGCCTCTCGGAGATGTCCATACCGGAAACGACCTTGATGCTGTTTATAACGGCTTGGCAGGTGTTGGCTTCAATCTCATCGACCGTTCTTAATACTCCATCGACCCGGAACCTGACTGTGTACATGGAAATATCCTTTGGGTCGATAAGTATATCGCTGGCCTCGTCGCTAAGGGCGTCGAAGATGACTCGCTTGGTCAGGTCGAGAATTTTGCTGTCATGCCTTTTACTTCTGCCATGGCTGTATATCTCGTGAATGTCTCTGCCCGAGGAATCAAGCAGCATTATAGTCGAATCCCCTTTGGCCCTGCCAAAAGGTACCGACCTCATCTTTTCTATAAGAGTTTGTATCTGCTCTTTTAACGTTTCAACAAAAGTTCGACCGCTTGCAATAGACTTTCTTACCGCGTCAATTACAATCAGCACAACTAAAACCGCAGGCCCTGCGACGAGCGTCGCCAGATTAGCTATGGCTTTATACTTCTTCGGTACTAATAGGCTGAACTGGACCCGTTGAACAAGATAAAGGCAGAGGTATACCCATCCTATAAGCAATATAAGTTTGACCGGACTAAAAGGAAGTGTTACCGCCTCCAACGGCTGCGGCCGGGGCAGGGCTGAAAGAAACTTTATAAACGTAGATATTTGCATAAAACTACCCTTGCTGCAAATACGGAATATTGAGCGCCAGCAAACTTCAGATTAATCTATTTATCCACCATTTGCAAGTCAAAAAATGGTAGGGTCAAAATTGCGCAACTTTCTGTTGATGCAAAAGTTAGTGAAAATTATAAGCGATTTGCTATATGGCAGATACCATTTGGCGCATACTTTGGGCATTTGTCAGCTGCTGTTTTTGCTCTCTGATTGAGGAATAACTTGACAATTTCAGCTGGACGGCTATATTAACAGCGTTAACGGTAGGATATGGGAAACTAATAGTAGTAGCGGAAGGGTATATGGCCAAAATAACACTGCAAGAGGGCAGCATGTTGGAAACTGCCGACGGCACAACTGCAGCACAGGTAGCTCAACGGATAGGGCCGGCACTGGCAGATGCTGCCGTGGCAGCGAAGGTAAACGGGCAGTTGGTAGATTTATCCACGCCTTTGAATGGAAATCTCTCCGTTCAAATCGTCACGCTCAAGGACAAGGAAGGGCTTGAAGTATTGCGCCATAGCTGTGCGCACATAATGGCCGAGGCAATATGTAGCATCTGGCCGGACACAAAGCTGGTCTATGGCCCAGCCGTCGAAGACGGATTCTATTATGATGTTGACCTTGATGAGCCGATTCGGCCGGATGATTTTGAACGCATCGAAGAGAAAATGCGCCAAATCGTCAAAGCTGACAAGCTGTTTATCCGCAGGGAAATCAGCAGGCGACAGGCCCTGGCGAAATTAGCCTCCGACAAGTATAAGACCGACAATATAAAGCACACCGACAGCGACGTCATTAGTTTCTATTCTCACGGAGAGGATTTCGAGGACTTATGCCGCGGCCCACACCTGCCCAGCACCGGCAAAGTACCAGCCTTTAAGGTTATGTCGGTAGCCGGTGCTTATTGGCACGGTGACCCCACACAAAAGATGCTCCAGCGGGTCTACGGCACCGCCTGGCCGAGCAGGAATGAGCTCGATGATTACCTGCAAAGATTACAGGAGGCAAAAAAGCGCGACCACAGGGTTCTGGGCAGGCAGTTGGATTTATTCAGTTTCAACGAAGCCGGCCCGGGCTTTGCGTTCATTCACGCGAAAGGAATGATTATCTGGAACGCCATAGTAGATTTTCTACACGGCATGCACGATAAATACGGCTATCAGGAAATCAAAACCCCTATCATTCTCAACGAGAGTTTATGGCACAAAAGCGGCCATTGGGACAATTATAGAGAGAATATGTACTTTACCACTTTCGATGATACTTCCTATGCAATAAAGCCGATGAATTGTCCCGGCTTATGTTTGGTCTATAAAACTCGCCAGCACTCCTACCGTGAATTCCCGATGCGTGTTGCCGAGCTCGGCCTTGTGCATCGACACGAAGCAAGCGGTGTTATGCATGGGCTTTTTAGAGCGAGGCAGTTCACGCAGGACGATGCACATATCTTCTGCAAGCCTGAGCAGATAGAGGCTGAAATAATAGGTGTCATTGAGCTTACTTTTGAAACGTATAGGGCCTTTGGCTTTGATGATTTTCGCATCGAGCTGTCTACTCTGCCCCAAAAGCATATAGGTTCTGCCGAGATCTGGGATACCTCCACCAACGCACTTAAAAGCGCTCTGGCGAAAAAAATGATTGACTACAAAATCAACGAGGGTGACGGTGCATTTTACGGGCCCAAGATAGATTTTCACATAACAGATTGCCTCAAAAGGTCCTGGCAGCTTGGCACAATTCAGCTGGATTTTTCGATGCCGGCCCGGTTCGGCCTGGTCTATACTGATAAAGACAACACAGAAAAAACTCCGGTTATGATTCACAGGGCGGTCCTCGGTTCTTTTGAACGCTTCATCGGAATTCTTATAGAGCACTATGGCGGAAATCTGCCGCTGTGGCTTTCGCCAGAGCAGGTCAGAATCCTTACCATTAGTGAAAAAAGCAACGTTTATGCACTGGCGGTTGAGAAGAAACTAAAAGACGCTCAGCTGCGATGCAGCTGTGATTTGTCCGACGAAAAAATAAACGCCAAAATCGCGAAGGCTCACAACGAAAAGCTTCCCTTAATGCTGGTTCTCGGCCCGAAAGAGGCTCAGTCGAACACCGTCAACGTCAGAGTTCGCGGCTATAAACAAACGAAAACAATCGACCTCGACCGCTTTTTAACTATTACGGAACGCAAAATTACTGATAAAAAAATAGACTTGGCACTTGAAACTAAAGAGTTGATAATCAACAATAAATAGTCAATTTAGAAAGGCAAGGTGGTGTACAATCAGTAAAAAAGGGTTAAGGATAAACGAAAGGATTCGAGCCGAGTTGGTTCGGCTGATTGACGAATCAGATAATCAAGTAGGGATTATAAAGAGATTAGAAGCGCTCAATCTTGCTCGCGAAGCGGGTTTGGACCTTGTGGAGGTTGCGCCGACGAGCGACCCACCCGTTTGTCGCATAATGGATTACGGCAAGTGGCTGTATCAACAAAAACGCAGGATTCGGGGGTCACATAAGAAAAGCCATTACCATGCTGGCAGCTTAAAGGAGATCAGGCTCAGGCCCGAAACCGACCAGCATGACCTGGATACAAAGCTTGGTCACGCCCGCGAATTCCTTGAAAAAGGTCACAAGGTGCAGTTCACAGTGCTCTTCCGCGGCCGTCAGATGTTACACCAGGACAGGGGATACGAAATACTCAACCGTATTGTTGAATCGGTGGCAGACGTGGCAAAGGTTGAAAGCCCGAGCAAAATGGCACGTAGGCGAATGACATTATTACTTGTGCCAAAATAGCTTGTTTAGCCCCCAGCCGCCACAAAATGGCGAAATAAATACCGAAGGTTCGCCTGTGGCGAAATAAATTCTTATTGGCCCTGGTAGTAGCGGGCGTCGGTCTCCAGCCAGTGGCTGGCAAATTCGGCAAAATCAGGCAGATTTACAATACCGTCAGTGAATAAATCGGCTTCCAGATTCTCCTCCTCCAATAGCCATTGCTGGGCAACAGTGGCCATATCACTGTAATCTACTATGTAATCTGCCGGATTTT
>JABUBL010000529.1_pt1 | contig 11602 bp, 9 predicted proteins | sample 7240371 | NCBI WGS metagenome assembly JABUBL01 (sample SAMN07256343, study PRJNA390944) | subsurface metagenome | isolation source: Methane hydrate marine sediment | place: Pacific Ocean: Eastern North Pacific, ODP site 1244 | collected 2002
TTTTTCATGGGCCAGCGCCTCACCGCTGAAAATGGGATATTGGATCGACTCCCGCATAAAGTCCAGCCCTGATTTTAAGGAATCGGCTGGCAGGGTGAGATAGAAATTCTCCCACTCCTCTCTGGACAATATTCCCGACACTATGCCTAACTCCCGGGCACGCTCCAGGCAGGCTTCCCGGGTCGGAAAGGTCCGATTCGCCTTAAAGAACATATGTGCATGAAGATTTGTCAATCCATTCTTTTCCGGTGTCTCGGTGAAAGAACCATTTCTGAGGGCAACCTCAATGGTCGCCAGGGGTACGGTATGGTTTTCGACTACAATTACCCGCAATCCGTTGTCCAGAATTCTGGTGGACAGTGCATCACCCGCCAGAGTAAAGGTAACTGCAGCCAGCAGTAAAAAGGGTAATAGTCCTCGGTGAACCTTCATAACCTCCCTTTCGTTCAGGTGCAATTTTACGCATATAAATTGAGAACTACGGCCCTTTTCCAACTCTCCGGTAAATAAATCAGGGGTGTAGACCTTGTATTTTATGGAAGGGCATTCTAATTTCCGTATGTGGAGAATGCCCACGGGTTAAGAACTATACTTTCAGGTCATTTTTACAGGAGGATAACTCCCATGACCAACATGAAACTTACAGCCGCAGTCCTGCTGTTGGGAGTATTTGTAGCGGGATGCGGCAGCGTGATCGATGCGGATGCTCAGGAGAACCTGGTAGCAACCGAGGTCCATCTCCAGCAGGGATTTGAGGGGCACTGGGTATCGGTAGAGCTCAATGGCGATGTCCATTTCCAGGCTCGCCTGGATTCCGCAGCCCCGCTTGCAGGACCCCTGGCCGTTTTCCACCTTGATGTCCCTCAAGGAACTCATCAGCTGCTGATCCGCTGGGTGCCGATTGATGGAGATCGCCAGGCATGCATATCCAGCGTGAACATTAAGCTGGACCAAACGGAATTCTATTACCTCGGCCTGACAGCATCGAAAAACTCCATCCATATTGCGGTCCAGGAAAGCCCTTTCCTGTATGTCTGATAGAGGTCGATCTCGCCCCCACCCGGCCAGAACTGCCGTTCGTGTCAGGTAGTTATAGCCAATCCCACTTTGATTTTATCTTGGCTTCAACTACTGCCGAAGAATCCTACCTGATCTGAAAGGCGTAGCATGAAGATTTGCGTGTTAATCAAACAGGTGCCGCACCAGGAATCGGTGCTGAAAATCAATGCGGATGAAACCTGGGTTGATGAGAAAAACCTGGTATTTATCACCAATGAAAGCGACAGCTACGCGCTTGAGGAAGGGCTGCTCCTGAAGGAGTCTCAGGGGGGGGAGGTAGTGGCGTGTACCCTGGGTCCTGAGCGGGCGGGCCAGGTGCTCAAGGATGCCCTGGCCAAAGGGGCTGATCGGGCCATTTTCCTGCGGGACGACAGTTTCGACCGGCTGGACAGTCAGGGTACGGCCAGGACGTTCGCCGCAGCCTTGAAGGATGAACAATTCGACCTGATTCTGTTAGGCCTGCAAACCGACGATATCGGCAATGCCCAACTCGGACCCATACTGGCGGAAGAGCTGAACCTGCCACACGTTACCCTGGTGGTGGGAACCGAGATGCTGGATAGGCGGGTGAAGGTAAAACAGGAGCTGGAAGGCGGGTGGTTCCAGCATATCGAAGTGGATCTTCCCGTCCTGCTCACCATTCAATCGGGGATCAACAAACCCCGATATGCCTCCCTCCGGGGTATTATGGGCATGAAGAAAAAGGAGCTCAGAGAGCTCACCGCCGCCGACCTCGGGCTGAATGCCGACGATCTCGCCCCCGATCAAACCCTGGCGCGGCTGTATGTACCTCCGAAGATCAAGGAAACGGTATTCCTGGAAGGGGCTCCTGATGAAATAGTGGCCCAACTTGTGGAAAAATTGGCCAACGAAGCGAAAGTCCTCTAGACGATGGGCCAGCTGCTTACTTTTATTCAACAGCAAGACGGTATTGTATCACGCGTTTCCCTTGAGGCCCTGAAAGGGGCCCAGGAGCTGGCGGCCTTACTAAATCATTCCCTGGCGGGGATAGTCTTCGGTCCGGAGACCATCCCGGACGAACTTGCCGCCACCCGGCTGGATGAAGTGCTGCTGGTGCCGGCTCCGGAACTGGCCGCTTATAGCCCCGAACACTACGTGGCGGCCATGGACGAGATCCTTTCGGCGGAAGCGCCAGACCTGCTTATTGCCGGGCATACTTATCAGGCCAGGGACTGGCTGCCGCGCCTGGCCAGACGGAGGGAACGGCCCCTGATCAGCGACTGTGTGGGCTATCACCACAACGGCGAGCTATTCTGGGTGCGCCATATCTTCCAGGGCAAAATCAGTGCTGATGTGACCACCACACCGGGTCTGGTTATCGTCTCTTTCCAAGCGGGAGCCTTTCGGTCCGACGATCTGGGCTCGGGATCACCCACCGTCCGCACCCTGGACATTGATCTTTCCCAGGTCCCATCCCGGGTGCACCCCGGCGAACGGTTCCAGGACACCAAGGGCATCGTGGACCTGGGCCGCGCCGAGCGCATCGTTGCGGTGGGCCGGGGCATTGGTGAGGAAGAAAACCTGGCCCTGGTCCGGGAACTGGCCGACACCCTGGAGGCGGGACTAGGCTCCTCCCGGCCGGTAATAGATTACGGCTGGCTGCCCCACGACCACCAGGTAGGGTCATCGGGCCAGACCGTTTCACCCAAACTCTACCTGAGTGTGGGCCTCTCTGGCGCCATCCAGCACCAGGTGGGGATGAAGAATTCCAACTGTATCGTGGCCATCAATAAGGATCCCAACGCCCCCATCTTCGAGATCGCCGACTACGGCATCGTGGCCGACCTCCTGGAGATCGTCCCCCGCCTGACAACGGCCTTGAAGGAGCGGCAAGAGGGGTAGGGACGGTTAATTGCAAAATGAAAAATGATCCGTCAGCTGACGGATTGAAAAATGAAAAAGCAACTCAACAATGTAAACAATTAAACAACTCAACCGCTAAACAATTAAACAACTAAAGGGCATCAGATAGAACCCGCCGCCAGGAAATCTGCCGATGGATAGCGCTGTAGGTGATCATATTTCTCCGCTTTTTTATATCTTCGCTGGCATCGCCCTCTTATGCTTCCTATATAATTTCAGGCGGGCTTTCGCCGCCCGGATCGGCCGTACGGAGACCAGGTCTCTCCGGCCCTGGGAGGTGATCCGCAATGCACTCTACTTCGGCCTGCTCCAGCGGAAGGTCTCCTCACGCCGGTTCGGTTATGCTACCATCATGCACCTGTGTCTGGCGTGGGGCATTATCGAGCTCCTCTTCGCCACCACCGTGGACTTCCTGGCTACGCGTGGTCTTTTCCTGGACATCCTGCCCGGCAAAGACACTCCCTGGTTTGCCGCCCTGAACGAGACCGGCGGCCTGCTGCTCATCCTGGGCATTGTGCTGGCCCTGATACGCCGACATTCAGGCATAAAACCCGAGCCCCTGCCGCAGGATGCTCTGGCCGGGAGGGGCAATCTCTTCGGCGACACGGGTGTCCTCCTGATCCTGCTGCTACTGGCGGTGGGCGGATTCCTGGCCGAATCGGCCCGGCTGGCTATCGAACGACCCGCCACAGCCGGTGCTTCTTTTGTCGCCTATCCCCTCACGTACCTGCTACCCTCAAACATCTGGCGGTTGCTGCGGCCCGGGCTGTGGTGGAGCCACGCTGTCCTGGCCCTGGCGTTTATCGCCCTGCTCCCCCGAACCAAGCTGTTCCATATCCTGACCGGCATTGTGAACGTGGCTCTCACCAATACTTCCGAGCGGGGAACCTTACGCCCCATGAACATCGCAGACCTTATGGAGGACCCCGATGTAGACCTGGAGAGTCTGGTATTAGGTGTTGGCAAGGTGGAGGACTTTACCTGGAAGCAGTTGCTGGACGCCGAGGCCTGTACCGAGTGCGCTCGCTGTTCTTCTGTCTGCCCGGCCTACGCCACCGGCAAGCCACTCTCGCCCATGAAGACCATCCAGAACATACGGCACAACCTCTACGCTCGGGCCAGGGACGACCGGACCGCTATGGTACTTATCGGAGAGCTCGTCAGCCCGGAGGATCTGTGGTCATGCACTACCTGCCGTGCGTGCATGGAGGAGTGCCCCGTCCTCGTTGACCACATAACGACCATTGTGGACATGCGTCGCTTCCTGGTCCTGTCCGAGGGGAAGCCGCCAGAGGATGCTGCCGCTTCCCTGGAAAAAACGGCCCAGCAGGGCAATCCGTGGGGCTTCCCCCGGGAGAACCGGCTCAAGTGGGCTAAAGATGCCGGCCTCGAGGTGCCCTTAATGGCCGATAAGCAGGAAGCGGATGTACTCTACTGGGTGGGCTGTGCCGGGGCCTACGATCCTCGCAACCAGGCAATCGCCCGGGCCATGGTGGCTATCTTCCAGGCTGCGGGAGTGGACTATGCCCTCCTGGGTACAGAGGAAAGCTGCACTGGTGACTCGGCGCGGAGGATAGGCGAAGAGTACCTCTACGAGACCCTGGCCCGGCAAAACATCGCCACCCTGTCCAAGTATCGCTTCAACCGGATTGTCACCACCTGTCCCCACTGCTATCAGACGCTGGGGAAGGATTACCGCCAGCTGGGCCCGGCCTGGAACGTGATCCACCACTCGGAATACATCCAGGAACTTATCAGCCAGGGCCGGCTCAAAATGGACGGTAAGGTTACAGGCCGAGTGACCTACCACGATGCCTGCTACCTGGGACGGCACAATGGTATTTACCAATCACCCCGGGAGGTGATTGCCCGTACTCTTAGCTGGGAGGGGAAACTGGTGGAAATGGCCAGGAACCATAAGCAGAGCTTTTGCTGTGGTGCCGGCGGTGGTAACATGTGGTACGAGGTCAACCAGGGGGAGCGGGTCAACTTCAACCGTTTTGATCAGGCCGGGGAGGTAGGCGCTGATACGATAGTTACCGCCTGCGCCTTCTGCATGATAATGCTGGATGACGCCCGGAAGGTCCGGGATAAAGAGGAGCGCGTACAAGTGAAGGATATTGCCGAACTGGTAGTGGAGAACCTTGCCCCAGCCGAGCCTGGCAGCGGGAGGCCGGGCGAGCCAACCAGGGGATCTACGGCGAGTAACGAGAGGTCATAGCTATGGGCGATGCATTCAAGTATCTGGGGGAGCATTTGGTAAATGTAACGCTCCCCATGATGCTGGGAATTATCATTCTTATCCTGACTTACATCCGTTGGCTCAAAAAAAAACGCTAGTTTTCCTTGGAACGAAGTCAGTCCTGGGGCACTGACCGTGGGACATAACTTCCACGCCGGGGTGGACTATCTGCTTTCACAATCCGCCTCGCTGCCGCGGAATTCCTCCAGGTTCAGGTAAAGGAAATAAGTGTTGAAAACAAATCCGGCTTGCCATACCTTTTTCCGTACCCGTCGGATCCAACTGACGATTACCAAGGAGTGTTCTATGCAGATTCTTCGCTTGTGCTCATGGATTGCTGCTCTCAGTTTGGTTCTTATAGCCACCGCCTGTGAAGAGGCAGCCGAGGATGATCAGGTCGGCGTCCTGGTTGGCACGTGGCAATTGACGGACTTGAGAGTTGACTGGGTGAGGGATGTCGCCAGTCCGGAGGGAACCGACCCTGACACCGTCTACACGATAACCGCCAGCTGTAATGAGGTCGAGACGTATTCCTGGATTCTTGCCGCCAAAGCAAACCGAATCCTCGCCCAATTTGTAGTCGGGGATACCATCCTCGATACGACCGCGGCCTTTAACGCCGCTGCTCTGGTCTACCTGCAAATTTCCATGACCGCGACATTTAGCGAAGATTTCACTTACGCTCTCTCCGGAACGTATCCCACCCTCCGGCTGATTCCCGATTCGTGCAAGACCAAAATGGAAATTCCCCAGATTACGGATGCCGGCATCTATGAAGTGGACTACATCGCTGGCAGGCTCGGCATCAAGCCCGGTGAATTCGACCAGGTGCTGCCCTCCTTCGATGATGGTCAAATCACCCTTTCCGAAGATGGAGAGGCTCTCACCATTTCCTATGTAGACCGTGACGGCCACGACCATCGTATCGCCGAAATCGACAAAACCTGGGACGAGGCAAAGCACCGGGTGGTCCATGGGGCCGCCGAACTGCCGGTGGATCTCGTCACCGGAGCGTTTTCCGACACCGGATTGCTGATATTGCGTCGCTCCGGCTATATCATGGACACCAATGGGCACCTGGGAGTGTGGGGGAACTACCTCACGTTCTATGCCCTTACGACTCTGGGAATCGCAGATGAGCTGATCGCCTCTGGTGAAGTCTCTACTTTCGAAGATGCCCTGGCCCTTATCGGTCAATGGGCTGATAAGGGGCTGAAAGAGCCGAATACGGATATCCCGTACGCTACCCTCCTGACCGACGACAGCGACCATGATTTTAGCCCCCAGGATATCGGGACCGGCGGAAAACTCACCTACGTCATCAATCCCGTCTGCGTCCCGGTCAACGAGATCATCTATTTTGAGACCACGTGGTCCAAAATAGATTAGCCGGGCGCCCCGCCGCCGGGACGGTTCCGGAACCATGAGAGGCTTCCTCGCCAGCCTGCTCCTGGCCGCTGTTCTCTGGGGCCAGGTCACTCACTCGGAGATATCCGGCGTCGTACGCGACCGGCAGAGCCAATCGCCGCTTCAGGGAGCCAACGTAATTCTAACGGGCGGCGCTCTGCGACAGATGATAGGTACTGCCACCAATGCCAGCGGTGTATATCGCATCCAGAATATTCCCCCGGGCACCTATCGGCTCCAGGTAACCTATATTGGCTATCACACGGTCGAGCAGGAGGTAGTGGTGCCGTCGGAAGCGGGGTCATTGGTGGAGGTCAACGTCGATCTGGAGGTGGAATCCATCCAGCTGCGGGGGTACGTGGTCACTGCCAGTCGCGGTCGGCGCGAAAAGCTGACCGACGCGCCGGCAGCTACTATCGTGATGTCTTCGGCTGAAATCGGCCGTTCCACTCATCCAAACATAGGTGATTATTTCAAACATTTCAAAGGCGTGGATTTCACCGCCTCGGGCATTGACGCCTTTAACCTGTCGGCCCGGGGCTTCAACACCAGCTTCTCATCACGCCTGATGACACTTGTTGACGGGCGCAAGGCCAACGTACCCTCTTTGCGTCTCATCGCCTACAACACCATCCCCATCACTTCCGATGATGTGGACCAGATCGAACTCGTCCTGGGACCCTCCTCCGCCCTTTACGGTCCCGAAGCATACGCCGGTGTGGCCAATATCATCACAAAAAAACCCGCTCTCTCCACAGGTGGAAATGTAAGCGTGAGTGTCGGTAACCGCGACCTGCGCAAGTGGCAGCTGCGCTATGCGGGTACCCAGGGTAAATGGGGCTACAAGTATTCCTACGTGGACTTCAGCGCCACCGACTGGCATTGGGTTGATCCCGAAGAGAAAAAAAGCCATCACAAGTTCTGGACTGAAAACGACGGTCAGCTGGGAGCACAGCTCGATGACCGTACCTTTCGATACGATTGGATATGGGACGGCTACGATATCCGTTTTGACCGCAATGGCAATGGTACATTTTTTGATTCCGAGGACAGCGTGGCCTGTGCCGTCAATGACATACTGGCCGACGTGAACGGCGACGGGCTTGCCGATACGGCCGACTTCAAGGTGGAAAATCAACGGCTGGATGTCAGGCTGGACTACGATTTTGGACCCGACCACAACATCATTATGAGCTTCGGACAGGCGGTGGCTTCCAACATCAACATCACCGCTCCCGCTCGTTTCCTGGCTGATCACTGGACATACCGCTACTATCAGGCTCGTTATGTGAAAGGTCCTTTCTTCGCCCAGACTTATCTGAATACCTCCAATGCAGGCAGGACTCGCAATCTGCGAACGGGCGAACGCATCTTCGATAAGTCGACCTTTTTCCACCTACAGGTGCAGATCACGAAGGAGCTGCCCCATCTCCTGCATACAACCTTGACTGGCGGCCTGGATTATCAGCGCACGATCCCCAGGACCTTTGGGACGGTCCTGCCTGACGGAAGCGGGAGTAAAAAGCCCCGGAGTTATGATGACGACGGAATCGACAACGATGGTGATGGAAAGATCGACGAATTTGCGGAAGGGTTGATCACGACCAATGAATATGGGGTCTATTTTCAAGCTTCATCCACCCTGGCCCCGCACCTTGATCTGGTTTTTGCGAGCCGGCTGGATCTCCACAGCGGCGTGAAATCCGAAGCTGGATTCAAGTTTCTGGCCGATCCTCTGCTGGGCGGCACGGTGAAGTATCGTCCCCAGTTCTCTCCAAAAATCGGACTGCTGTGGAAACCTGATGAGAATCAAACTATCCGGCTGACGGCCGCTCGCGCCTTCAACACTCCATCTTCCCAGGGGCTTTTCCTGAGAATGCGCGTGGCGACGGTTCCTCCATTCCCCGTTATGGCTCGGGGCAATAACGCGGGCTTTGACTATAACCGTGACCCTGATGGAAATCTAATGATGTATGACGTTCGCGCCGGTTCACCCTCCGCGTTTCGCCTGGCGAAAGTTCCAGCTGGGATGGTACTGCACATACCCGCTTTCCTCGGGCGCCCCTCACAGTGGCTCCAACCGGAAGACCTGCAGGCAGTGGAGCCCATCGTCAGCGAGGACTTGTGGACCTACGAACTGGGTTACGTGGGCGTAATCCGCAACCGCGTACGGGCCACGCTGGACCTGTACTACAGTGAATACAGTGACTTTGTCTCTGACCTGACCTTGATTACACCGCTGGTGATGGACACCAGCAAGGGCGAGATACTTGGTCTGATCGCCACATCAAAGCACGATGGCATTGATATAGGACCCGACAATCTTCCAGGGACAGAAGACGATTCGGTAGACTTCGAGGCGCCCATTGAACTCATCCTGACCAACGTGAATTACGGCCGGATCAGCCTTGGTGGGCTGGATTTAAGCATTGGTTACCTTTTTTCGCCGAGGCTCTGGAGCGAGGTAAGGTTCTCCTACCTGAGCCGCCAGACTTTCTATAATCCCTTGACCAGAACCGATGATCCCATCAATGCGCCCCGATATAAACTATCCACCAGTGTCACGTACATCAGCAGGCATGACCGGTTCTGGCTCGGCCTCACTGTCAGACATATCCCGACCTTCGACTGGGCCACGGGAATCTTTATCGGTACCATCCCCAGCTACACCGTGGCCGATCTAAATTGGGGCTACCGCTTCGGAGACGTCCATACTATCAAAGTCAATATCAATAACCTCAATAACGATGTGCACCGGGAAATCATCGGGGGTGCTGAACTGGGCCGGCAAATTATCCTGAACTGGTCTATGAACCTGTCGGGGTAGGGCCGTACACGGTTATAGTGATTTCGAGATAAAGGGGAGAGAGGGCGGGACCCGGCTTCGGCTACCGTTCAGTTGGGGGCAGTATCGGGAGGAAGTTTAAAACCGAATTCCCGGGCCCATTCGTCCTGAGTGACCTGAATATCTCCGAAGCGGGCTTCGTACTTTTTAATGTTCTCGTTCAGGGCCATCGCGAAAGATTTTGCGTGCAGGGGTGCCATGATAATGCGGGCTCGCACCCGGGCCTTGGGCAAGCCCGGCATCACCTGGGTGAAGTCGAGGATAAACTCTGCCGGCGAGTGAGTGACAATGGCAAGATTGGAATACTCCCCCGTACCTACTTTTTCATCCAGTTCGACCTGAATCTGCTTTTTCTTCAATTCGTTAGATGAATCCATAATCCGTTCCTCTTTCTATCAATAGGGATTTGGTTAATCGTTCCTGCTCAGCTCCTGCCGCCGGTTAAACTCTTCCCAGTCTTCTTCAATACCTTCCCATTGACGGAATTCCTCTTCGTCGGTGGTGACCTCATTTAATTCAACTTCTTCTTCCAGATTCTGTATTTGCTTATCGATGCGCTCAAATTCATTGGGATCGGTCTCATCCAGCTCCTCAATGTCCGGCTCATAGACCGCATCACTGCCATAAAGCGCTTGGTCGAAGAAATCCATATCGGCAACGATACCCTGTGCCATGAGAAACTCCACAAAGTCCAAGTACTTGCGGTCCTTGAGGTTAGTGCGGCAGTGGGGACACACAAGAGACTTGTTAAGTTCCTGCTCATTAAGTGGCTCGTTACATACAGGGCAGACAATGCCCTCGATTTTCATGAAAAACCCCCTCTAAAATGCGGCTGAATGTAAGCGAACGGCTCAAGGTCATCAAGCCCTTTTTCAGCCCCGTTTTCTCGTCGGAGATAACCGGTAATTACAGAGGGAAATTGTAATATTGGTGGTCGGAAATGTGCGCCGCGAGCCGCCGCACGGAACGATCCTGATGACGTCGTATCTGACGCAAATTGCGACGGACCCTGCGCCAGGCCTCCTCGCAATAAATGCGGGTAATGTCTATCTCCGACCGGGCCATTTCTTCGCCCACCGCCTCGATCCGGCTGGTAACCCGGGACAGGACCGCCAGCATACCGAACAGATCGATAGCGGCATCGGCGAACCGCTCGAGCATGAGCTGCCGGTCTATTACCCGCTTACCGAATTTCATAATAGCCGAGTCCAATGCCAGGTGAAAACGCCCCACGTAGTGGGTGAAGCGGTCGGCCCACCTCTTAAGGGCGGGGTGTACCATCACCAGATGGCGGTCGGCAACTGCTTTCCGTACACGTGTAAGGGTGTAATCCGCCAGGAACCCGAATCCTTTAACCGGATTGCGAAGGGCCTTGCCCAACTGCTTGAGATATTCTCCAGAGGCCTTTATACCCGCCAGGGCAATAAACAGGCGGAGGATCTCGTTAGTACCCTCAAAGATGAGATTGATACGGGCGTCCCGCAGTCCTCGCTCGAAGGGATAGTCTTTCATATACCCCAGGCCGCCCATGAGCTGTAGCCCATCGTTGATTACCTCCCAGCACCGCTCGCTGGCAAACACCTTGCAGATGGCCGACTCCAGGGAGTAGTCCACGTCTCCCCGGTCCACCAGGCCGGTGGTAAGGTAGACCATGCTTTCGGTTACGTAGGTATCAACAGTCATCCGGGCGATCTTTTCCTGGATAAGCTCGAACTCGGCGATGGGACGGCCAAACTGCCGACGTTCCCGGGCGTGCTTCGAGGCTTCTCTGATGACCGCCTTAGCGCCCCCAACAACGCCAGCGGCCAGCCCCAGGCGGCCGGAGTTGAGCACCTCCATGGCCACCTTGAAACCTTTACCCTCAGCGCCCAGGAGGCTGTCAGGCGGCAGGATCACATTATCGAAGAAAAGGGGCACCGTGCTGGAGGCCCTGATACCCAGCTTGTGCTCTTCGGGCCCCCGGCTGAAGCCCTCCAGGCCCCAGTCCACGATAAAGGCGGAGATCTTTTCCTCTGTCTTGCCGTTTACCTCCTCTTCGGTCTTGGCGAAGATGGTAAAAAAGTCGGCAATGCCCCCGTTGGTGATCCACTGCTTCTGCCCGTTGAGGAGCCAGGTGCCGTCGGGCTGGCGTACGGCCCTGGTCAGGATGGCGGAGACGTCACTGC
>JABUBL010000530.1_pt1 | contig 11591 bp, 9 predicted proteins | sample 7240371 | NCBI WGS metagenome assembly JABUBL01 (sample SAMN07256343, study PRJNA390944) | subsurface metagenome | isolation source: Methane hydrate marine sediment | place: Pacific Ocean: Eastern North Pacific, ODP site 1244 | collected 2002
CAGAATGCCCTCCATTCACAGCACTTACGCCTGTCTATGATGCAATAAAGGATTCGAACGTTCGACCTGGTGCACAGAATATGTATTATGAAGATGAGGGTGCCTATACAGGAGAAATTTCTGGAAAATTTCTTAAAGCCATGGGCTGCGAATTTGTAATAATCGGGCATTCTGAAAGAAGAAAGTATTTTAGTGAAAGTGATACTGATGTAAACAAGAAGATAAAGAAAGCGCTTAGTTTTGGTATTACACCAATCGTATGTGTAGGCGAAACGCTTGAAGAAAGAGAAAAGGGTAAAACAGCAGATGTTGTAAAAAAAGAGATTATTGGAGCTCTACAAGAGCAAACTGATAAGGAAAAAATAATCTTTGCATACGAACCTATATGGGCAATTGGCACAGGAAAAACCGCTCAACCTGAAGATGCAAACAAGATTCATAACCTTATAAGGAATATTATTAAAACCGATTTTGGAATGGATGAAACTGTTGTTAGGGTACTCTATGGCGGTAGTGTGAACCCATCAAATGCTGAAGCACTGATGTCGCAACCCGATATTGATGGTTCGCTAGTTGGCGGGGCAAGCCTTGATGCGAAAAGTTTCGTAGAAATAATAACGACTTCAGCGAACCTCGCATAGGAGGAAAATATGTTTGCTATATTATTACCGATACATATCTTAGTCTCTATTCTTCTAATCCTTGTTGTTCTTCTACAGCAAGCTAAGGGAGCAGGGCTTTCACCTGTTTTTGGTGGTGGCCAGAGTGTCTTTGGAGCAAGAGGTGCTGCTCCATTCCTTTCAAGACTGACGGCAATACTTGCTGTTCTTTTTATGGTCACATCAATCATACTTGCTATTACTCCACGATTCAGATTAAGACAAGGAGGAATAGAAGAAGACCTAAGAAAAGACCTCACTCCACGAGAGACCGTTCCTGTGATGCCGGGAAGAGAAACCGAAGTACCATTAGAACCTCCAGGTGGTGAGTAAACCCCGTTAGAATATCACCCCGTAGATATTATCAACAGGGTGAAAAAGTGGAAGATTTTTTAAATCCCGTGGAAAGCCACAGTGCATTCTAACGGGGTAAAGAGAGAAAAAAGGAGAATAGATGAAAGCAGTGATGGAAGCAGGTGGTTTTCAGTATACAGTTCAGGAAACTGAAAAGATAAAAATACCAAAACTTGATGCAAAGATTGGCGATAAGATAAAATTTGATAATATCCTTGCAATTGTAGATGGAAAAAAATCACAATTCGGTAAACCATATCTCAAGGGATATTTTGTTGAAGGAGAAATTATATCCCAGGGTAGATATCCGAAGGTCATTGTATTCAAATTTAAGAGAAGGAAAGGTTACAAAAGAAAGAAAGGACATCGTCAATCTTATACTGAGATACTTGTAAAGAAAATATCGACTAAAAAAGCCACAGAATGACACAGGAGTAAAAATAAATATTTATAGTTTTCTGTGTTTTTCTGTGAGTTTCTCTGGCTAAATAATTATAAATATGAAATGGAGGTAAATTATGGCTCATAAAAAAGGTGTAGGTTCTTCAAGGAATGGCAGAGACAGTAAACCCAAATATCTTGGTGTCAAAAGATTCTCGGGTGAATTTGTAAATGCAGGTACAATAATCGTCAGACAGAGAGGAACGAAAGTACACCCAGGGAACAATGTTGGGAAAGGAAAAGATGATACACTGTTCGCCCTCATAACTGGAATTGTCACCTTTGAACCTTTTGGAAAAAAGAAAAAAAGAGTGAGCGTCTACGCAGAAGCGTAGCCACCACCCTACCCAGTTTTAGCCACAGATTTACCCCGTTAGAGATTACAAGAAATGAACTCTATTATTTGAAATCTCTAACGGGGTTAACACGGATACATAATTAATTTCTTACCGAAAAGTCTGTAAAGGATTTAAAGTCTTACTCCCTACTTCATACTACCTACTGCTCTATTAACCGCAGATAGATGCTGTGTAATTACAATACACCTTATCTAAACATACTGTAGAGTTTCTTAAGCAGCTTTAACTTATCTGTATCACCTATCTTTGCCTTGTTGACTGCTTCCTTCAGAAAATTTATGGACTCATCATAGACTTTCTTATTTACTGGATAGGGATGTCCATCCTTTCCCCCGTGTGCAAAACTAAACCTTGCCGGGTCTGTGAAACTTGGCTGAACTCCATATGTCAATTCCGAAATTAGGCTGAGTGCCCTTATTGTCTTCGGTCCAACACCTCTTATTCCGAGAAGCGTTTCAAAATTCTCAGGTGCCCTCTCGTACGTGGAGACGAGAATCTTTTTTATCCTATCGGGTCGGATTTGAGAGAGCCTTACAGAATGTTCAGAAGGAAGATGTAACTCATTTATTCTTTTCAATTCTTTAATGACCTTTTCCGGTTCCTCCTTTGAAACAGAGGTAATCACCTTTCTTGCCTTACAGCTCTCTTCAGCAACAAGGTTCAATATACTTGAAGTCTTTTCGCACTCTATACCTGAATGAGGTTCACAGACAAAATCTTCAACCTTCTCACCCAGCCAGTGGTATCTCCGTGCATATCGGCTTGTCTCATTCATCCCCTGTTGTACAACTGTCCATTCGCCACTATCAGTAAAAAAGAATGCGTGGTGATAAATCTGATAATCATCCTGTATTCCAGAGGTATCAACCTTTGCAGCCATTCTGCTTGCATAGATAAGCGGTTTAGGATTGAGTCCAACTATATTAGAAACCGTTTCAATTTCTTCTGGTGTCCTTCGTGAAGTCCTCCCCTTTCCGCCTGCAATATAAAACCCATATTCCTTACTTATTTCTTTAAATCCAGACTTTACTGCACCACAAACTGTTGTCGTAAGCCCGCTTGAATGCCAGTCAAAACCGAGAATGCTGCCGAATGCCTGGAACCAGAACGGGTCAGACAACCTTTTCAGCACCTCTTTTGTCCCCTTATCGATGATGATTGCACAGATTATCTCCCGTGAGAGCCTTTCCATCCTGCTGAAAAGCCATCTTGGAGCCTTTCCATAATGTAATGGCAGATTCGCAACACCAGTTTTTTTCATGCTATTTTAACCCACCCTTTTTTCTAAAGTGTCATTGCGAGCTCTTCTTCTTGCTCTGCTTGTGCGAAGCAATCTCACATTCGCTTTTCTGTCAATATGAGATTGCCACGTCGCTTCGCTCCTCGCAATGACAGGAGATGAAATGGTGTCATTGCGAGCTCTTCTTCCTGCTCTGCTTGTGCGAAGCAATCTCACAGCTGTCTTTACCATTAAATTTTACTCTTTACTTTTAACTTTTTACTTGAAATTTATCTTCTATCCTCCATCTTATATCTTATATCTTACATTTTACATCTTACATCTTCCATCATACATCTTGCATCCATTATTCATGTTCCTTGTATACTTGCTCATAGCTATTTTATCATCAATAACTTCTTTGTTACTCTGTATTTTCCCACTTTCAATTTCAAAAAATATACTCCTGCAGAGACTCGCTTTCTGTTTTTATCTCTACCGTACCAGTTAACGGTGTTCTGTCGTCCACGTTTAGCGGTCGATAATGACAATTCTTTAACCATTCTACCTGCCACATCGTAAATTTTTAGAGAAATATCTTCCATCTTACATCGTACATCGTACATCCCCAATCTTATTTCTACCCTATTAGTGAACGGATTGGGCTTCACAGAAATAGACGGTCTAAGTAAATATTCCTTTTCAACAAACTCCTTCTTCCCTGTAGGTATGCCAAACCAGTTAAGCACCCTTTCAAGGACAGTACGTCTCGATGCAAATGTGCCAACATCGTTTATTGCCTCATAACCAAATCCAAAAAGTATGGTTTTATAAGAACCGCCATCATATCGAATAGCCCCTGCCCCACCTCCGAGATATGTAAAAACAGAATCAGCATCAGCAAGAGGTTCAAGGATTTCCTGTGAATATTGATTATTTGGGACACCGCCAACTATATATACATTAACCCCATCTCCTACAGGATCACCGGAAACACCAAACAAAATATTTGCACTTGTATTGCTATCAAAGTCGCAGTTGACATAATTGTTTAACAAAACAGATCCTGAAAGTTCCTCTGCAATATTCTGACCCGTGAGGAAAAGGTTACCCCCACCATTCAGGAAAGAGATGAGGCTGTCCTGTTCCTCATCCGAAACAGTGTTTGAATCACTATCACCACTGAACCAGATGATTGTTTTTGTTCCAAATTCATCCATTTTATTAAAAGGTGGAAGATTCTGATGTTTCACCTCCCACAACACATAACTCACAGTAAGTGAATCGAGGTTCTCTGAGAAATAGATACTGTAATTGCAATTCTTATCCCTGTTTACAAGAAGAAGTGTAGCAGGATCTATAAGGAAGTTAAAATCCCCAGTGGTATCAGGACTTACAATAGCACTATCTCTGTAGGTCACTGGATATGGAAGCTCTGGTTGAACCTCAATACTGAAAATGGAATCAAAGAGTGCTACGCTGTATTCACCTGTAAGGCTATCCGTCTCTACACTCGCAAAAAAGTTCTGTCCCAAATCACCTCTAATCGTGAAAAAGAGAACTGCCTCAATGGGAGAACTGGTGATTCTGTCCTTAACAACTCCAGAAACAATCCTTGCGCCCCTTACACGGAAATCTCCCTTTGATGTATCGTTTGATATTCTTTCATCGTTAGACAGTTGTGTAAAAGCATGGAAAGAAAATCTACCAGTATCAGGGGGAACCCATTGGGTATGAAAAGTTATGGTATCAGCTGCGCCTAATGCAAGTGAAATCGTTGAATCAAAATTGAATGGCGAAGAGATAGAGATGGGGACACTATTAAGTGACATTAATCCATAGTTTGCACATCGAAGTGAGACATCGAGTGTATCAGAAGGAAGAAAGATCTGTTTCTCTATCGGTGATAGAACCTTCATCACACCTGCATCGAAATCCCTGATAGAATCCATTAAACCCTCAAAGCCCATAAAGACCATATAGGTTGAAATCCAACTGTGGTCACCATTCTGCGAATCACCCTTCGTTGGCGGGACTCCACCATCATTGTCCCTGTCCTGAACAAGCAGACTGTCTGTGAGACTGTGATGGTATAATCTATAACGATTCACTTTCATAATCCTTCCTGAAAAGTTATAAGCATTAGCATACCATATATTCCAGGAATTGTTCCACTGACCTTGTGGTGCAAGATACTTCATAAAAGGGATATATGTATAGAGCCACTCCTGTCCTCTTAATGAGTCTTCCTCAAAAAGTGACCGTGCGATTCCCCAGACAGCTGTTCCTCCCGACATCGCCCAGATCTCATCGTTGAGGTTTATTCCAGGATTAGCTTCAAGCCATGCTATGACCCGTTCTCCATAGACGATTGCCGTATCAATACACTCGGGAATATTATTTTTCTTGCCATATTGATAGAGCATACCTGCTGCGAGCGATGTTGTCTTTGGATGGAGCCTTTCATAGTATCCACTAACATCTGTGAATGGGAGAGGATGGCAAAACATATACCCGATACAGCTATCTGCATAATCAATAAAACTTGAATCACCGGTTACCTCTCTGTATTTCCCTTCTGCAAAAAGTGCAAGCCCACAGTTCCAGACCCTGTAATAGTCACTCTCTGTTCCTTCCTCATTATATGCAGGGTGCGAGAGTACATAAATCCATGCCCTTCTTATATTTTTGTCATATGTCGTATCACCTGTGAGTTCCTTGTATCTTGACCATACCCAGATTGCCTCCTGAGTATTGTCTGTTTCGATAACATTCATAGCATTTTCGCCCTCTATCATCCCACCAAAGTCGGGAGAAGCGGAATCTGAAACTTGCAATCCTTTTATGAAATCACAGGTCTTAAAAAGCTGATGGATATAACTCCATCGCTTCCATTCGGGACCGGCCTGAGGAATTTGTTCCTGAAAAACTGATTCAGGTCTCCTCTCACATTCTGCCCTTATAAAATCCTCTGTTTCCCATAAGGGGAGAGAGAAAAGGTTTCCAAAAAGTAGAAGGGTAATAATCACAAAAATGATTTTTTTCATAAGTATATCTCCTTTTGAAACATAACAGTATCAATAAATTATAGCAGATGTTTTCCACATTTTCAAGAAAAATATCAAACATTCCTCAATCCCTGTTCCATGTAATCTGTGTAATCTGAACTTTTATCAGTGTAATCAGGGGTTTCTGACTTTTTCAGAAATCTCAAAATTTTCCTTGAACTTTTTAGTTTTATATGATATAAGACACAGAAATTAGGAGGTAAAATGAGGAAATTAGTGAATTCTCCAAGACATGGCTCGATAATATGGTTAGTTCTTCCTTTGCTTCTCGCTACAGGGCTCAGTTATCTAAATGCTCAACGACTTTACGAGCCACCTCAAAGGGAGAGAATAGGTAAAAGATTACAGTATTCATTGCAGAGGATGAAAGAGACTGATGAAATAAATATATGGGTCTTCTTCACAGACAAGGGAATATTCAAAATGGATGAGTATGAGAAGCGAATTGCTCAATTCAAGAACAGCCTCAGTCCTCGAAGGCGAAAAAGGAGAGAAAAAACAGGGAGAGCAAAAATCGCTGATTTCACTGACTTACCCGTACATAAAGACTACATACATAAGATTGAAGAGAAAGGGATTAAGAGGAGAATAATATCAAACTGGTTGAACGGAGCAAGTTTCAGAGTTAGAAAAAAAGAGATAGAAGAAATAAAGTATTTTCCTTTTGTTCGGAAGATAGAGAGGGTTGAGAAATTCTATCTAAAACCAGAAACCTACAAACCGCAGAAAAAAGTTATAAAGAAGATGGATAAAGAAGAAGGATTTGAGTTTAATTATGGACTTTCAAAAAGCCAGAATTCCCTGATTGCAATAGATATTGCCCACAACAACGGCTACTTTGGTGAAGGTATCAGGATTGGTCTCTTTGACACAGGATTTCTTGTTGACTCTATACGGTTTGAAGCCCTTGGAGTTGTCAGCAAACGCATAATTGATCAATGGGATTTTATAAACAATGACTCTAACGTTGGATGGGAATATGGGGATCCTCCAGCCCAGATTAACCATGGCACCTCAATGCTCTCCTTGATTGCTGGTTTCAAGGATAATGAACTCATAGGTCCTGCCTTCAATGCTGAACTTGCCCTTGCAAAAACAGAAATAGTAGACCAGGAGATAATGCAGGAGGAGGATCACTGGGCTGCTGCTGCAGAATGGGGGGATTCGTGCGGTCCTGATAAAGGCGGTGTTGATATTATATCAAGTTCGTTAGGATACAAGTCATTCGATGACACAATAGGTTATTCATATGCAGATATGAATGGTAATACTACAATTATAACAAAAGCTGCAGATATGGCAGTGAGTAAAGGTATCGTTGTCGTAACTGCAATGGGTAATGTCAAAAAATATCCTACTGATAGACCTGATACCTGTATTGTCGCACCTGCAGATGGAGACAGTGTAATCTCAGCAGGCGCAGTAGATTCAAACGTTGTTACAGGAAAATGGGAATGGGCATGGGTACCAGAGGATGGAACAGGTGCTATAATAGGGCCTACTTCTGATGGGAGGACAAAACCAGAGGTCTGCGCCTCATGGAATGGTTACCATATCAATCCTGAATATGACCCTGAAGCTCCTGATACCTCTCAACAACGCCCCTATATTACAGGTCAAGGAACATCTGAATCCACAGCCCTTATCGCTGGAGGATGCGCACTTATCCTTCAGGCACACCCGAACTGGTCTCCGATGAAACTAAGGGAAGCGCTTCTCAATACTGCAAGTCAACATAACTCTCCTGATGATACACTTGGATGGGGTATTGCGAATATCTGGGGGGCAATAAATTATGAAACACCTGTTATACCTTCCTTTGATGATGATGAACTCTCACCTCCCTACCCAAACCCCTTTAATCCGAAAAAACATTCTACGGTTGTATTCCCTTTCAACATAATGAATCAAGGAATTAGTGGGAAAATATTCATCTATTCATTATCAGGAAAGAAGATAAAGGAAATTGAACTTGGCGACGGAAATCTTTTACCTGGGAGGTATCTCACCCCTGAGGATGGAGCACCTACCTGGAATGGAAAGGATGAGAATGGGAAAATAGTTGATGCTGGGATTTATATTATTCTTCTCAGAACAGGCTATACAAGTTCTATCAAAAAACTCGCAATAATAAGATAGACAGTCAATGATGGAGGAGTAAATAGTAGGCAGTACGAAAACTCCATAATTTCGCTAAAAAACTGTTGACAAATACAAAGCTATATGGTATAAAAAGTAAAATAACAAAAGGAGGTTTTATGTTAAAATACAAAGCATTACCTTTACTTGCTTTGATAATTTTCTTACCCCTTTCACTTTTAGGTGAAAAAATCGCAGTTGTCGATTTTAAGCCAATAGGTGTTGACCCTTCTCTCGTTGAAGCGACCACAACTCTCTTAAAAGCTGACCTCTCATCGTATAAAAAATTTACCCTTGTTGAGGTTGTGGAGAAGGTAGTATGCGAGGATAAAGAGTGCGCAGCTGAAGTAGGTTTCAAGGCAAAAGCTCATAAGGTAGTATACGGCACAGTCTCAAAACTTGGAAAGAAATACATCATCTCTGCATATGTTGTCGAGGTATCCACCCATAACATTGTTTTTCAGGATAGGATTGCTGCAGCGAGCGCAGAAGACCTTGATATTACTTCGAAAAGACTCGCAAAGTCCATTGCTACCGGGAAAAAGATAGAAAAGGTCGCCGAGGTAGGTATAATCCCAGAGGAAGAAGCAAAAGAACCAAGAAGAAGAAAGAGTTTCTACACAGTGGGAGGAAAGTTCGGCATTGGAATGCCACTTGGAGATACCTATGGTGGAGTAAAAACCTTAATGGGGGGTAGTGTTATTTACTGGCATGAAACTCCCAAGTTTATCATCGAAGTTGGCATTGGCGAAAATTTCTCTACAGAAACCTATGTTGGTGAAACTGATACTACTGTCCGTGCAATAGAATTTACTATGGCACAGTTATCCATATTCTACCTTTTTACAAAAGGTGACTTCTGTCCCTATGCTGGTGGGGGTATAGGAATGAGATATTTGTGGCTCTACAAGGATTATCCTGGCATTTTTGATCTTTATTCAGAAGCTGGATGGGGTATGGCATTGAATCTGAACGCAGGTCTCATAGGCTTCAGAACATATGATTTCAGAGTCCTTGTTGATGTTCAATATTCACTCAATATGGCAGATGTCGGTGAAGAATTTGGCGGTCCCCATCATGCAATAGGTGTTTCTTTTGGTTTTACATACAAAGGAGAAAGAAGAACAGGATGCCTTGGTGGTGGATGTGGCGGGGGTGGCTGCATGTAAAAGAAGCAAAAACATAATTATGCCGGGAATTTCTCCCGGCATTTTTTTCATGCTTCTCTGGTAATCTAAATCCCCCCACCAACATTAACAAATTGGTGTAGAAGTTAATCCCATTAAATTGGAAAATGTCTTGAGAATAATCATAAAAGTAATTTGTCGAAAGAGGAGAAAAAAATAAAACCATATTTTGACAGTATCCTTCTTTATTGTCTAATCAAGGAATTTCAAACCATAAAAGGGGAAAAACTAAAATCTCTTAAAAAAGATAACGAGAATAATATTTACCTCATCTTTCAAAGGGTAACATTTCTTGCATCGACACATCCCTCTTTTTACAGAGTTCTCTTATTAACAAAGAAAGAGAAAAAAACTCTTCAAAAACACCATTTTGAAGATTATATAAAATTTTCTCATGTTCTTGATATAAGACAACTCGGCCTGGATAGAATCTTCTATATACGTTTTTCAAAAAGAGGTACTGATAGACAATACTATCTTCTCTTTGAACTTACAGGTCCATCCTCAAATATCTTTCTACTTGACAATGATAAGAGGGTAATTATGCAGCATAAAAAAACAAAAAGAAAAAGAAGAGGAGAGAAATATTTATTTAATGGATTATCCATTGAAGAAATGGAAGATTCCTCAACGGAAAAAGTCTTCCAGAATATTATAGATGCAAAATCACCTATCTCAGCGATAGAACAGAGATTCAAAAAATCACCACTGTGGTTACAAGAGTTAATGAGTATAGAAGATGACCGGGAAATACAAACGTCTTTTTCATCGATAATTAAAAATGCCAAACCATATGTTTTATACAAAGACAAACTGCCAATTTGCATCTCCCCACTCAAAATAACCGATGAAACAAAGAGAAAAAAGTCTTTCAGTATTGCAGTATCTGAACTTTATGAATATGTAATAAGAGAAGAGAAAGATGAGAGAATTAGAAGGGAAATAGTAAAAAAAATAAAAAACAAAGAGAAGATATTTGAAAAACTTATTGGAGATCTGGATAAGGCAAAATCAAGTGAGGAATTTAAGAAAAAGGCAGAACTGATTCTTGTTAATCTAAGGAATATAAAAAAAGGAGAGAAAACTATTAAACTTAAGGACCCATACAATGAAACTAAATTATTAAAAATTGAAATGAACCCATCAAAGTCTCCCATAAAGAATGCAGAGGAATATTTTAAGAAATATAGAAAGGCTAAGAGAAGTAGAAGCATTGTTGAGAAAAGAATGAAGGAAACAAGCAAGGAAATAAGAAACTTGAAAAAACTAAAAGATGAGATAGATAATCTGAGCGGTAAGGAATTGACAAAAATTGAATCGATTTTCCTTCCACAAGAACGTGCAAAAGAAAAAATAAAGATTGAAGAGAAAAAGTTTAGAACAGTTTTGACAAGTAATGGAAAATCAGTTCTTGTTGGAAGAAGCAAGTATGAGAATGAGAGATTAACCTTTGGATTTGCAAAACCCAGTGACCTATTTTTTCATATAAGGGAGGCGCCTGGCAGTCACACAATACTTGTGAACGATGGTAAACTATCAAAAGATGATATTTTTGAAGCTGCAAAGATAGCTGCATATTTCAGCAAAGCAAAACATTCTACCATTGTCCCTGTAAGTTATACAGAAAGAAAACACGTGCGGAGATCCAAAAGACTGGGTCCTGGTAAAGTAATCCTGGCTATGGAAAAGACCATCTTCGTGGAACCAGGATTACCCACGTTAAAGGAAAAAGACGAGTAATAAGGATCACGCAGGCTACAAGCAGGATGCAACACCGAGATTGCTTTGCAAAAGTATCAGCCCGCAGCTACTCATCTGCATTGTTAACATCCCATTTCGAAATGAAGTTTCGGACGTAACTCCAGCGAAATTTAGCTTGACAATAGAGAAAAAGAGTATTATTGTTTTATAAAATGGAGGTTTTATGACAAAATTGCTTTGCTCTATCTTGACAATTATTGTAATATCTCCTCTTCAAGCAACCACTACACGTTTAAAAAGTATGGGCAATCTTCAGATTGCCATTGATGATAACACGAATAAGATCGATCTTTTCAATTTTGGAAACAACCCCTGTGGCCTATTTTGTAATGAAGATACAAGTATTGTCGATCTTGATATTCTTTATGGTGAGGAGTCTTCTAAGACAGATACGATAACGGGCT